>Ga0214175_1000460_pt1 | contig 11366 bp, 15 predicted proteins | sample TroBogEpilimnion_17_FD_153013 | JGI IMG/M metagenome (GOLD analysis project Ga0214175, IMG submission 153013) | Freshwater microbial communities from Trout Bog Lake, WI - 09AUG2007 epilimnion | ecosystem: Environmental > Aquatic > Freshwater > Lake > Epilimnion/Euphotic zone | place: Trout Bog...
CCGTCTTGGCCAGTCCCCGCCTGACGGCCCAGACCGAACACAGTTTCGTGTAGTGGAACCCGGGCTTGTATCTCAGATTCGCTTTACGTGGATCAACGATAGTCTTTCCTGATGCGTCGACAAGCAGGGGTCCTCCGGCCCATCCCTGCTTATGGGCCCATAGGTTGACCGGGAACGTGATGATACGTCCCGGGGTCAAGCGCGCCGCGAGCCTGGCCTTTTCATTCTCCTTGTTCAGGATCGTCAAGTTACTGTTGGATATGCGACCGTTGCTCGGACTGAGCGCCTTGGTCGGCTTCCGGAGCGCCTCGCGAATCACCTCGGGCCTGACGTGGAAGAATCGAGAGAGTCCTGGGACCGTGTCACCGGGCCTGACCCTGTACCGGACCCGGCCAACCTGTTTCAAAAAATGAAAATCGCCCGTCGAGTTTCCAAAGTCGTTGGTGGGCGCCACGAAACACATCACCTTGTAGTAGCCCGGGCGACACCGGGCCGCAGGGTTCCGCATTCTGTACACAGCCCTCGGGTTATCGCCTTGTATACGGGTCGCAATCCCTGTACACTTCTTGAACGTGAGACCCATGGAGGACTGGTGTGAACGGTCCCCCGGGACGCTCTTGGACGTTCTGTTGCGTGAAAAGCTCCCGAAGGCATAATCGTAACAGTTATCGTGGACCTTTCCCGACGTGCCCCAAGGGTCGTACGTAAAGTCGGGCTCGGCGCCCGATTGGGGCAAGGGTCTGACCATTACTATTACACACTAGGAATTCCTAGAGTCCTGAGGACTTCTGCGAGGTTTTCGTGCTCTTCGAGATCGAAGATGATGTTGAGTGCGGCCGCGTCTCCAGCGAGGTCCAGAGCCCGAAGGTCCAGACCAAACTCCGCCTGTATGCCCTGGACGTTCGACGTCGTGTAGTCCAACGCGTCACTCGTCCCTTCCTGGACTTTTTGAATAATAATTTTTATTCTGTACACGGGGACGTCAAAGGGCATGCGACAGATGGGACATGTGGGGTCTGCACGACACGTACGCTTCCATCGGTCTATACACTTTGTGTGGAATTCGTGACTGCACGGAAGCTTCCTCGTGTTTCTATGGAGACCCTGGAAACACACGGAGCACTGTGTGTCATCGGTGTGCATGTGACACCGGTCCCCGCCGCCCCTGGTGGCCTTGTTTCTACACCGGCCCCCACTCTGGGTCGTTCCCGTGCACAACAACCCGTTCATAACATATGTACGGCTTTAGTTTTGGGTCCGTCTCGCGCGCTCGAGTCGAGCCACCTCAGCCTCAAGGGACTTGATGGCGTCACGGTACTTGAGACGGAGATTCTCTTCGACGTGTTTTTTGAAAACGATAATTGGGTCTGCATCTTGCTCAGATTTGCACAGGGGACATTCGTCCGAAGTTTCAAACCAGGTAAAGATGCACTTGGTATGGAACTCGTGTTTACAAGGAGACAGTTTCTTAAGGATTCCTGGTCGGCGTCCTATCTCTTCAAGACACACGACACACGTCTTGGAAAGGTGGGCAGAACACTTGCCATCCGTCACGGCCAGGTTTTTGCACTTGACCCCCATGGCTGTTACGGAGGAGCACCTTTGACTGCTCATTATTATTCAGAATTTTTAATATTTTTTCATGAATTTCCTCAGGGGGTCCTCGCGCGTCCAAGACGTGGACGACACAGGGTACGTTCTTGATCATGCGAACGTACAGATCATCAAGGTCCCTGAGGTACTCGAGAGTCACGTGCGTGTCTCCGGTCTGTGAGCGCTTCTGGATGTGCCTGTGGCACTCCTCGGGAGACTTGGACAAGAATATATAGACGTCCGGGACCCACAAGTGTCTTTCATAAAAGTATTCATATATGTCCGAGTGCATGGTGAGTCCGCGCGTCTTGGCCCATTCCCAAAAGACCCAACGGGAACTGAAGAGAGACCTCTCGTAAATAGCCGGTCCTTTATTCTGGAGCGTTTTCAGAATGGCCATATGGAGCGGGAACGCCCCCGTCTTGGGGTCCTTGTAGAACTCCTCGAGAGGCCATTCCTCTATGGGCTCCTTGAAAACTCTGTAGCCCTTGGCCCTGAGGAGTCCCAGCTGCGTCGTTTTACCCGAACCGATGTTCCCATCGATGACTACTTTCATCGCTGAAGAGAAAGGTTACCGTCTCTTAAAGTCGCTGTGCCCATGGGCACGGGAGCACCACATGCGCCGTCGCGCAGAGGCAGGCCCAGTCCCTGTATGCCCTCGTTCTGCAGGTACATGCGATACTTGTAGTTGGACTCGTACGGAATGCCGTTCTTCATCATGATGGTGTCGTTGGTCAAGCGGGCCGACTCGAAGGAGGTCAGACAGCGCCCGTCACCCATGCCGAGACGTGTAGACATTTAATGGGTGCGGCGAAAAAAACCTAGGCGGTCCAAGGAGTGTACCCGCGGCGCTGGAGGACGGGGATCCACTGGTCGAACGTGTGTCCGAGAATCACACCGAACGAGTCCTTCTTGACCGAAGGCGTGAGTCTCGTCCCCTTGATGTTATTCAAAAGGACTTTATAGGCCAGGGCAATCTCTTTGAGCGTCTGGGCCCCTGTGACGATGATCTTTCCCGTGGAAAAGATACTGGCCGTCACGCGTTTCATGTCTGGTCCTGGGCTAAACTTGATCTTCACGGCGCTGTACCGGTCGGGATCGAACGTCACGAGGAACTCGGGCCGGCCTGCAAAGTGCTGAATGATCTTGTTCAGACTCACAGACCAGTTGAGCGAAAAGTTGGTATTTATCATCTTGACGCTTATTGTCTCCATGGGAATCACGTTCGGGACCTCGAGCCCGAGCGTCTTGTTCACTATGAAACTCACGACGCGGGCCACGCGCCGACAATCGAAGAGGTCTGAGCACCCCGCCACTTGGACCGAGCCGTTCGGAAACAACTTGACGCTCTTGTTCGAGTACTGGTCCCGGGTCCGAATCGTCACCTGGTTATAAAAAGACGTGGGCTTTATCGTCCATTCAAAGCCACCGAAGCGCGAGCCCTTGGCGCGAATCTTCACGGGGCGAAAAGCGTCCCGAAACGCGGCAAGATCTATGTCTCTTTGGAATTTTGCAATCATAGTAATTGTCGTGATACGGACCCATGACGCCTCGGGGTGCGCCTGGCGCTCTTGGCCCAGCGTCAAGATGTACTTGAACGTATCTTCCATTTTTCCTTGTCCTGGTCTAGGTCTTTAGGTTCCCTCTTGGTCACAGGACCTACTTTTTCTTGGTCCGGCCAGTCAGGTAACTTGTGACGCGCGTTGCAACGTCCGCCTTATTCTTGCCCTCTAGAGTCTTTTTGTTATTCGCGGGCAAAACGGACAAGAGCTTCTTCTTGGGCAAGGACCGTATGAGTTTCTTGAGGGCCGAGACCTTGGGCCGAGCGGTCTTCGACTTGCGCTTGGTCGTACGCCGCTGGCGCCGGCGCCGCTTCATGAGTTTCGGGGTCGCGGCAGCAACCCTGGCCGCGTTGTTGGCCCCTCCGAGCTGAAGGACGATACGCACGTTCTTGGGGTCGGCACCTTTTGCGATCGCGAGGTTCGGGTTGTTTCCCGCCTCCTTGAGTTGATTGGCCGCTTTCAGGACGTTGTTCGGTCCGCCCGCATTCGTCACGAGATTCAGGGCCTTGTTTTCCCCGCCCGCGTTCGCGAGCGCCTTGGTCTCGCCCATGTTCAGGGGAGGAGGTGCAGGCATGGGCGGCGGAGCAGGCAAAGGACCGAGATTCACGGGCTTGAGGTTCGGCTGGGGCTGGTTCGGCGGTGGACGCAGGACCGTCGGAACGTTCCCGAGAGGCGGGAGACGGTTCCTGTTGCGCGAGACCGGGATGGGGGCCGGCTCGAGACCACGCCGGGCCCTGTTCTCGTTCATACGGCGCCGGCGCTCGTTTTCTATCCGGCGCTGGTAATTGCGCTCGGCATTCATGAACATCGATCTAATATTTGAGTTAGAAAACAATCCGCCCGCACCAAGGTTCCGGCGCAGGGCCTGGAGTTTCTCGAGGGCCCGGCGCGGATCATCACGGGTCCTGTACTCGATCTCGTCTATTCGAGACCGTATAGCGTCCATGACGCGGTCCCGTCCTGGGAGGTTCGGCACGTTACGCAGGTACCGCAGGGCCTGTTTCAGGGTGGATGTTCCGTACGTTCCCGAGTTGCGCACGAGGCGATTCATTTTCTCGAAAATGAGAGAATTCACTTGTTCCCTGGAACCCGGTGGCCCGTTTGGCACCTTCCGAAGTTTCACGAGATCTTCGAGACTTTTACTCTTGAGGTTTTTGAACCTCGTGTTCTCCGGAGCGGCCGCGGGCGCCGCGGGTGCCGCGGGCGCCTCAGAGGCGAGTCCAGTCGTCTGGGTCTGAGCCTCGGCCATCCTTTGTTTACTACTAGATGGGCGCGAAAATAATCTCCTCGCGGCACCAAGAGCGCGCCCGGCCCCCGTGAAAATCAAGGATCCCCTGGACCCTCTCCGACCGTTTCCGAATTTTAGTGAAACGTTCGGAGCTGTGCGCCTGTTGATCGAGCGCGGTCCGGGTCCCACGAGACCTTCGAGACCGAGCCGGGTGAACGCACGGGTCCCAGGGCCCTCCTCGGGGAGTCCGAGTCCTGCGAGGTACCGGGTCGGGTTCGGACTCGATCGGGAATTGGAGCGCTTTCCGAGCCCCTTGAGAAACTCGGCAAAAGCCTCAGGGCTCAGTTTCTGTCGGAGCAACTCGATCTGGCCACCGGTGACGGCACCGAGACGCGAGTGGAACACGGTCCTGGGTCCGAGTTTCAGGGCCGGACCGATCTTTAGCGCCAGGTACTGTGCCAACGCGCCCCCTTTTTCCGCCAGGACCTCTATGACGCGCGTGACCAAACACGGAAGACGTTTTATGATTCCGGACTGACCATTCTCCTTGACCCATAGACTTTTCAGGGCCGAAGCCGAAGCCGAAGCCGCACTCGCCGCTATGGTCTTTCCCTTGACGAGCCCTGAGACTATGGATTCACGAGCAGTTTTTAGACCGGCGGCACCCGCGGCCAGGGCAGCGCTCGCCGCCGTCTCTTGGGCCGGTTGACCCACCTGAGGAGATTCTAAAAGTTTTTTCAAAATTGCAATCATTTCGTTGTTTGTTGAGGCCAGGACGGCTGCAGCGGCGCCCGTGGGTTGTTGGGCCGCGGGGAGTTCACCGACGATCTTGGTCGTTTCACTCGGACTCGTCTCTTTAAAAACTTTCAAGAGCTTTTGGAAGAGTACATCGTCTCCCATCCTACTACTAGGGCCAGGAAAAAGAGTTGTGTGGACAAGAGGGTCTAGGGGACCCTTGGCCTAGGTCAAAAAAACATGGCGTTCCGTCTCTTGCCTCATCAACGCGAGGGCGTCAAGTGGCTTCTGGCTCGTGAGGCGGACCCGGTCGTGTCCGGTGGCTTTCTGTGTGATGAAATGGGCCTGGGAAAAACGGTCCAGCTTATTGCTATGATGCTCCATAACCCGCAGCGCCGGACGCTCGTCATCGTGCCCAAGTCCATCGTGGCCCAGTGGCAGTCCGAGCTGGCGATCTTCGCGCCTGGCCTGAGTGTGCACCTGTTCGATGGGCCCAAGCGTCACGTGAACCGCGATGCGCAAGTGACGATCGCGCCGTACTCGGTCCTTCCGCAGCGCAAAGGTGCGCCGCCGTGTGCGCTTCTGGGCCCGTTCTGGGACCGCATCATCCTGGATGAGGGTCACGAGATTCGGAACCAGCGGTCCAAAACGCACGTGGTCGCCAAGGCGCTCGCGGGCCGAATCCGCTGGGTCGTCTCCGGAACGCCCATATTCAACTCGATCAAGGACTTGGTCGCGCTCGGTGCGTTCCTGGGCATTTCCCGGTGGCGGATTCAGGGCGACCTGAACGGTGTTCGAACGCAGTACCTCATGCGTCGGACCAAGGAGGACTGTCAGCGGTTCAGCCTGCCTCCGTGCGCCATAGACGCCCTCGAGCTCGAGATGGGCCCGGAAGAGGCGGCTCTGTACAGTACCGTCTATGCCCAGAGTCAGCAGACCGTCTCGGACATCTTCCATCAGGGCACGCAAAACACGCACCAGATGGAGCTCATCGAGTGTCTCCTGCGTGTCCGGCAGGTGATGGCCTGGCCCCAGCTGTACCTGGACGGTATGGCGACCAAACAAGGCGTCGATCCCAAGCCCTGGACGGGCGGGTCGGCCAAGATGGACGCCCTCATAGAGGCTATCCAGGGCCACCCCTCGGAAAAGGCGCTGGTCTTTGGGCAATTCATGGGCGAAATGGACGAGATCCAGAACAGGCTCGTGGCCCTTGGCGTACCGGTATTCCGTATCGACGGCTCGATAGACACCGAACGCAGGAGTCAGCGGATCGAAGCCTTCCGGGCCTCGACGAGCTCGCCTGCGCCCGTGTTCCTCATACAGATCAAGGCGGGTGGAGTCGGTCTGAACCTCCAGGAGGCGACGCGCGTGTACATCACCACACCCGCGTGGAACCCGGCGACCGAGCTCCAGGCGATCGCTCGGGCCCACCGCAACGGCCAGACGCAGAAGGTCCACGTCACCAAGCTGATTTACAAGGGCACCGAGGCCCTCCCGAGTATCGAAGAGTCGATCATGGCGCTCCAGGGACACAAGCAAGCCGTGTGCGCCGACGCCCTCCAAGATGAGCGACTCAGGGCCCGCTTGCCCTGCGCTCCGAAGAGCGGGATAACCGCTCGGGCCGTGCGCAAAATTTTTGCCGTGTAATTGTAATGAGCCGTCTGTTTACTGCTGGTCTCGTCTTGCTCGTCTTGTGGTACGCGTCTCGCTCGTCAGGTTTCGCCGTGTCTTACCCGCCCGAGGACCTCTCGGACCGGTACCGCATGGCCGGTGACCGCGCCTCAGTCATTCCGCACCCGTGGGCCCCGAAATAAAATCAGGTCCCATATTAAATGGATCAGAAGTGCCTGATTATCAGTACAGGAGACGTGAGTGACGTGGATGGGTTCTATGCTCTGGCCGAGTACGCCAAGTCAGGGGCCGACTGTCTATTCATCATGAATTACCCGGCGTATGTCGATGTGAAAACCCCTGCACCCATGAAAAATGGCGAGTCCGGTTTGCTCGCATCCGGTCTCGGCTATCAGTATCCCGCCCAGGATCTTCTCACGAAAAACACCCCTCCTGTATCTGCATTTGCAAACGGAGATGACGCTCATAAGAAACTCACGAATTTTGCTTATTCCATGGCCAAGTATGTATGGGAAGAAGCCAAGCCCCGGGGAGAACTCTTCTTTGAAATTGGCGGTACAAACTCCGTAAACCCCTTTTCAGCAAAGGCTATAAAGATAGAGCCTAAAGTGTACGGTGATGCTTTCAAAAATTCAAAGACTCTTATTGATATCTCTATGGATACATGTGGAGGAAAATGTGCTCAGGGAGCCGTGTTCACCACCTCTCAGAAGCAGACTAAAGACTTTTCTTTGAATTCTTATGATGAAATATACATGGACTTTTGCGGTTCCATGGCTTTTTTGACGAATCAATGGCTCGGCCATCTCGAGACGGCTTCTGGTAAAATCAAGGGGGTCTTCGTCATGGGGGGCGTGCTCGCAAACGTCGTCCCGGAGACTCTTTCGGCTATGCCTGACGTGTTGAACCGGTTCAGCTGTGCCACCATGAATCAACTATATCACCCAGAAAATTCAGCAAAGTTTTTTGACTTTTGTGAAAAACACAACTCGAGTCTCATGGACGCTCAACATGGACCGACGTTTCCAGTATACGTCATCACAAACAACTCCGTTCCTGCCCTCAAGGATGTGGAGGAACTCGAATCTTTTCTCGATAACAACGGTCTCACCGAGGAAGCTCACCCTTTTCTCCGGACACTCGAGCAGAAATATTATAGCAGTCCGTACGCTCCACCAAAGAAACAGGCTTTTGATTTTTACGCAGCAAAAGCACTCACGACTGCTCTCACAGGGACAGCTCCCATGACATTTCCTCCGGCGGACGTGTACTATGATGCCAAGTATGGAGTGACTCTCGTGATGCCCACCCGCGGATACTCCAACAACACCAGGAACAAACCAGACGCGAACAAAATGATGAGTGTTCTCAAAACTTTCGGGGAAAAACTCGATGAGAAAATAGCTTTTGCAAAAGGTATCCCTCCCCTCTCCAAGGCCGTTCCCGGTCTTGAGAAAGAGAAGGAAACTGTACCAGGTCTTACACTCCGCGTATATCACGGTGCTTTGAACGTCAAGTACAGCAGGGGTACAGAACAAATAACATGGAATACTAGCAATGCCTAGTACCCCTAACCGCGCCAGGTCCCTCGCCCTCGCCAAGGCCACCGCCAACGCGCGCCGTCTCGAAAAAAAGCGCTACATGGCCCTCGTCAATCAGGTACTCCTCGCCGCCATGCACAACGCTCTCCCAGCCCACCTCAAGTCCCCGAAGAAAAATAAACACAAAAAATAGGAATGACCCTGAAACAGCTCCGGCTCACGCACAGGCAGGTCTTGGCGCAGTTTGAACGGGCCGTCGTGCGTCGCCGAAAGGTGCTCAAGAAGGCCATGGCGGCGCAAATGCGGGCCCGTCTCGCTGGGAGCCCCAGGGCGAAGGGGGCGGGGCGCCTCGTTTCGAACGCCTTGTACTCTGGCATCATGAACAAGGTCGGGGACCCCAAGGCCAAACCATGGAAAAAGTCGAGATCAGGGGTCTGGTACTGTAATGGGTGCAGCAGGCCCACCTGAATAAAATATAGAGCTTTAATAAATGACGGTCGGTTCCCGAGCCCAGGTGATGAACGGTACTGCCCATCACACGGCGGGAGGTCTGACCAAGAAGGACCTCAAGATGAACCCCAAGACGGGCGAGATTGTGAGCAAGGCCAAGGCCAAGGGTGAGAAGAAGAACCCGTGGATCCAGGCCGTGTCCAAGGCGCGCAAGGAGCTGATAAAGGAGGGCCGGCTCACCAAGGGCGAGTTCCATCCCGTCACGGGCGCGCTCTTGACCCGCGCGCGTGAAATTTACAAGTGAAGAGACTAGTCCTCGTCGAGGAGGAGACGGCGCGCCATAGGCGGAGATCCGGGCACCACCTCGGACCATATACGGACCTGCGCGCACCGGCACGTCAGACCGTACTTTTCCTGATAGAACCATGACCCGGGAATCTCCAAGATGCACGAGACGTCCGCGCCTTTCATGCGGTCAGCCCCGTCGACCAATAAAGAGCCGTCCGAACGAAAAAAGAGCGTGCTATCATCCACCTTGAGTCTCAAGGAGCCCTCCTTGAGATTCGAATGAAAAGGAACATCCGAACACAATTTCTTTTCGAGAGTTTCGTACCATTCCACGAAAGCCTCGTCTTGAATACCCACCTGGAACGTCTTGTACTCGGGACTCACGCCCCATGTACACGTACCTCGTGGAATCTGGAACTTCAGGGGACCTAGGCCCAGTCGAAACTTGGGCCGGGACCTTCCCGAGCCCGGGTCGATCTCCACGTCTTCAAGGCGGACTTCGTTCCACTTGGGCATCCTTTAGATTATTTTGTCATTTACTTTTAAGTAAGAATGGTTCGGGCTGCATGGGCTGTCGTCAAGAAAAGAGCGAATCGGAACCCAAAGAGTCCGAAGAGTCCGTATGAAGGCGCGTGGACCTTGCGTACAAACCTAGGAACACGAAAACTCAACGAGCTTATGAACCGGTACGTTGCTTTGCTGTTGAGTGGTGGGAACTCTAAACGGCTCGAAAATAATTTTAAAAAAAATTATAGAAATATCAAGCGTGAGAATGCCGAGGCGTACCTTGTGTACATGATGAGCAAGAGTCCCCGGAGTGTCAAACCGCCCCGACCACCTATAAGGAGTCCGCGGAGTCCATCGGTCGGTTCGGCCCTTCGGCGGCGGACGGGCGCTTGAACAAGATACGCATCTCCGTGACCCACGCGTCACTTTGCTTGAGAGACACGAAAGACCCGCACGGACACGTGTACTCGACCATGTGCTCGTCTTCTTGGTCGTTGAAGACGGTCAGACCGGCCGTGTGCCAGCTGAGACTGATGGGTCTCCGGACGACGTGACACCCTGGTATTCTCAATATGTGCAAAGACTCCGTTTCCGTGTTGTACACCAGTCCATCATGAGACTTGAGGAGCCACCAGAGCCGCCAGCTCTTTGCCTCGTCAAGTCTCTTTGGAGGAATGCCGAACGCAAGACGAGAATCTATCGTCAAATCGGACATTTCTATTATTTTCCGAATAAGGTCCGTTGGTAACTTGGACCACATCCGTACCTGTGTATTTTTTTGTAACATATTTTTATATGACGAAATACGTCGAGTCGGTCAAGAGGAGGGCCCGGGCCGCCACGATAGCGCGCCCTCCAAGGGTGCTCAAGGATGTCATGGCGACCAAGGGATCGTGGTCCAAGCGCGTTCGGGCCGTCACGGAGGCTTTCCCGAAGCGCTTCAAGTTCTTCCATCCGGTCCCGTGCGCCGGAGGGGCGTTTGTTAAAAGGCCCCGGTGGAACCCCCGGAAGCGCACCGAGACGTACACGTGTCCGAACGGTCTGAAGAAGGTTTTCGTCCGGTCCAAGACACCCTCGGAGTTTTTCCGTCGTAAATACGGCCGGTGTTCAGAGTTTGCACAAGGGCTCCATGCCGTTCTCAAATACATGGGCTTTAGGTCCCGTATGGTCCTGGCCTATAAGCCCGGGTTTGACCACGTGTGGGTCGAGGCGTGGAACCCCCGGACACACAAGTGGGTAAGACTCGATCCTACCATAAAGAAAGGATCGTACGGGTACACGTGGCACCTCGGTCCCAAGGCGCGCTATTTCAGGACGATATGAATGCACGGTGTTCTGGTTTCCACGGGCCCTCGGTCGTTTCCCTGAATCGAGAATCTTTTTCAAAAATTTTTGCTGAAATGGGATTCGCATCGACCCATACGGGCCTAGCGACTATGGTCATGATGCGTCGGACTATTTCCGTCCCGTAGCCTTTGCCCTGTTCACTCACGCACAAGTCTCCGAGGATCCAGTACTTCTCGGACCACTGGAGAGTGCACACGGCCAAGGGGTCTGTCGAGCCCCGATGGGACAAGCGGAAAAGCATGTCAAAGTACCGGGGACACCAGAGATCTTCATGAGGACCAAAGTTCTGGCGGATCAGTTTATTCACCTTGGCGCTCTTACGTTCGACGATCCTGAAATCCATCACGGACCTACTTTCTTTCTAGAGGAACAATTTCTATAAGGGGCGCAACTTGCCCGCATCGTGAACCCCTTAATGGGGCCTCTGAGACACTTGGCTCGCGGGAACTTTCGGGGCAAAGTGAAAAGTTTCTTATTTGTGAA
>Ga0214175_1000461_pt1 | contig 11365 bp, 9 predicted proteins | sample TroBogEpilimnion_17_FD_153013 | JGI IMG/M metagenome (GOLD analysis project Ga0214175, IMG submission 153013) | Freshwater microbial communities from Trout Bog Lake, WI - 09AUG2007 epilimnion | ecosystem: Environmental > Aquatic > Freshwater > Lake > Epilimnion/Euphotic zone | place: Trout Bog...
TTGGTCAGCAAAAACCAAGCATAGGACGAGGTCAAGAAGTCGTTGACCATGTAGCCTTCGGACAGACCGCCCGCCGTCGTGAGGATGGCGTTGACGTCGTTGTCGGCAGTGCCAGGGCGCAGTTCCGTCTTCAGCAGGCGGATTGCAACCGGCTCCAACTGCGGCGGGATGACCAGCTTACGACCGCGAGCAAACACCTTCAGACCGGCTTGGTCTTTGAAGTTTGTGCGGATCGAGATCATGCCGTTCAGCAGCGTCGCCTCGTTCAGATCGACCGGGGTCGAAGGAATGTTGGCAACGGTCGAACCGTCAATCGGGTGGTTGGAGGCGCACAGCGCAACACCGTCACCGCCGACGTTGGCGTTGTAGGTGGTCGCAGTGTTCAGGACGTTCGCGCCGTAGATTTCCTTGGTCTGCTGGAAGGACTCGATCAGGCCAAGGTTCGACGGATGGAACTGGGTCTTGTAGAGGTTATCGTCCACCGCCTTGCGGGTGATGGCATAACCAAGACCGATTTCCGTGTGTTCCTGGTTGTAGACATAACGCTCGCCAGCGCCGTTGTCGAAGGCGGTCTGACCACCTTCAGTCTTCAACTGCGCGAGACCCAGGAAGCGCAATTCGGCGGTACGTTCCAAAGCCAGCTTCGAGTCATGCTTGGTGAAGATCTTGTCGTATTGCGACGGGATCATCTCATACTTGCCTTCGATGCCACGAAGGCCCGGCAGGAGAAGATCCTTGATTGCTGAAAGATTAACAGCCATTGGTCCTTACTCCTGTTAGATGCCGGTCACGCCAACCTTCATCGCAGCGTTATTGAACGCGACAATGATGCGGTTGTATGCGGAGGTGTAATCGTTGCCGTTGATTGTCTGAAGCGGGTTGGACCCGTCAGGCGTGTAGTTGGCAAGGGCGATGATACGGAACGGCAGGGTGGCAGAAGTGCCGCCCGGCGTGGTCAAGGTATACTGGTCAGCATACGCCGTTGACAGACCGTTGGCGATGTTGCCAGGGCCGTTGTTCGACGTATAAGTCGGCGCCAAGGTGTTGGTGTTGGTGCCGGTGCCAGCCGCATACGCTACGCCAATGTTCTGACCGATGGACGACACGCCGACCGCAGTGGCCGTCGTGTTGCTGTTCGCGGTCTGAACGACGAACTGCGCGTTCGGGTCGGTAATCACATACGCGGTCACGTAGCTGGTGGACGCGCTGTTAACATCGCCGATGCCGGGGAAGTAGTTCGACCAAGTCGTGCGCTTCTGCGACACGCTCAGGTATTTGCAGCCGACGAAGACGCCGACAAGGTTACCAGCGCCAGCAGTCGGTCCATCAACCGTGCTGTTGGTGCCAAGCTGGCAGATCGTGCCGGTAGAAAGCTGTGCGACCGGATCGCCATAGAAAATCTGCGGGTTCGTGCTGCTGGTCGCGGAAATGGCAAGCTGCGTCTGCTCATAGGTCGGCGCAGACCCGGTGCCGCTATACTGTGAAAATCCGAAAGGCGCATTGGTATTCGCCATGACGGTTCTCCTTCATAAAGGAGGTTCCGACATCGCGCACCGGGGCGATTGGAAACCAGGAAAAACTCATCTTCCCACGCCGGGGGGAAGTAAGGATTCTGTCCTACGGCATGCCAACTAACATGCCGCAAGACAAAATGAAAGACTTTATTCGTCGCCAGGGATCGGGATAGGTTCGTATCCTTTATTGATCCTTGCTTTTGCTTGCGGATGATTGCGGCCGAACTGTCCATCAGGCGCAGAGTTCAGTTGCGCTTCTTTCTGCCGCATCTGTTGACGGGCAGCACGCAACTCTAAATCCCGCGCTTCGTCGGTGATGTCTTTCGGTCGTTCCATCAGGACCATGCCATCACGCTCGATGGTGTTCCAAGAACCACCCGACGGCATCATCTCGGAATGGCGGCTGGCCGGAACCGGCTCCCACCCCTTGCGAGCCAAAGCAACCTGATACGCCGGGTCTTCTTGGTTCAAGATGGTCTTACGCTTCCATTCATACGTCCACCCATCCGGCACGTAATGCGCCGGGACATAGAACTTGTCGGGGCCTTCATCCAAATCGCCACCCAAATGCCCCCTAATTTCCGCCGCACGCTTGGCAGCACGGGCGCGAGGGTCTTCCTCCCGCATCGGTCGGCGCATAGCCTCTCGAACGGGCGTAGATGCCTCTGGGGCGGCTTCTACTGGTGCCGCAGGTTCGGTATTCATGGCCGCTTCAAGGGCGCTAGGGGCCTTTCTACGGTTCCGCAGGCTCATATTATCGCTCATGGTCAGCCTTTCACTTTATTTTGCCGGCGCGTTGCAGCGCGGTTTTGTTTTTCGCGTATTCTTCGGGCGTCATTTTCATCATTTGGGCGATTTCACGCTCTTCCGACGACAACCGGACGACCGTAGACCTGCTTTCGCCCCTAGAAACCGGCGCAGCAGGCGGCGCAGCACGCCGTTGCGTCACTTTCGCCGTATATTCCATCGGGTCTTCCGGTTCGGCTGGTTTAGGAGGCTGAATCCGCAACGTAGATTCAACATCGGCGAAATATTCGTCGGTATCAGCCTGGATACCACGGCTTACAGCCAACGTATGCGCCGCTTCCATCTGCTTAAACAGCCTTTGGTCGCGCACAAACTGCGGATGACGGCGTATCCATTCGGCAGATCGAGGCGTTAGCTGCGATGCAAGCGCCTCAACCGGGTCTAGCGGCGGCGGCGCAGCAGGACGCTTGGCTTCCTCCTCCATCGCAGCCTTGCCGTTCTCCAACTGAAGCAATTTGGCTTCGTTATTTGCCATTTCGCGTTGGATTTGGGCGGCTCGATTGTAGTCACCAGCCGACATCGCTTCGGCATAATGGCTTTCTAGGATGTCGGTGTTTGTTTTGACCGTCTGAATGGCGTTAATGACAAGCTGAAGGTTAGTATCCTTTGTCTCAATTCTTGCTTGATACGCCTGTTGCTGCGCCTGATACCGTTCCTGCTCGGCCTGGGCCTGGGCATTTCTGGCATCTTCTAGCTGTTTACGAAGCTGAAGAAGCGTTTGTTGAACATCTTCTTCTGGTTCAGGTGCCGGTGGGGCTGGCGTCTCTTCTACGACGACCTCAACCGGTTCCTCGACCTTCTCTTCTAAGGTGACTTCTTCATTATCCATGTCAAACCTCACCAAATATGATCGGGTTTCTGGACGCGACCACGCACCAACGTGTCATCCAGAATACGACAAAGGACATTATTGACGGTGATGCTCCAACCTTCGCTCGGTCGGAAATAAACCCAGTCACCTTCGTTGACCTCGATGTCCGAAAACCAAGAATTAGTCTCGTCAACAAAAGCTTGCGGGCCTTTCTTCAAGACTAGGCCAACTTTGCCTTGCGTCTTGTCTTCATCCCGCGTGCTATCAGCCAAATAAATGCCACCCTTTGTCTTATTAGGGCGAATATAAACGGCAACAAGTATTTGGTTGTTGAAAATTTCGACGCCAGACAAGTCGCCAACGGCCTTTTTCAATTCGTCGCGTGGATCTTTACTGTGATCCATCTCCATGTAAGGCATAGTATACTCCAATTAACTGTAGGATTTTGCTGCCAATCTATTTGCTTCGTCGCATAATTCTAAGCAGTTGCGTAATCCGGCAATAATGCCAACTGTCCTTTGATAATTCTCTGCATTACCAGACGCCAAGTGTTCCTTAAATTCTTCTATTTGGATGAAGATAAGTTTTTTAAGTTCTCGTTCAAAATATAAGTCAAGAGTAAGCATATTTCTCACAAAAAAGACCGGCAGCGAGGGGACGCTACCGGCCTTTTACTGATAAATCAAGCGTATTGTTTAGCCGTATTCTTTGATTTTCTCCAAACGGCCTTTGCCGCTACCCGCGCCATACTCCATGTCGGGGTAAACGGTGCGGCCACCACGCTTGCGACCCATCGGTGCCGGAGGCGGGGCTGCCGGTGAAGGCATCGGCATTGGCATGGGCATGGGCATCATGCCGCCAGGAGGCATGCCACCGGGCGGCGTAGGAGGCACCTGCACCGGCTGCGCGGGCGGGCGAGGCGGCATACCCATCGGCGGCTGCATCGGCGCACCGCCAGCAGCACCATGCGGGCTGATGACGATGTTGATGTTCGTCTTGCCCTTAGCGCGACCGCCATCCTTACGAGCCAACCGGCCACCGGTCGGGCGTGTGCCTTGCATTTCGCCGTCCGATACGCTCATCGCGCCGCCGTGTTTTTTGCCGGTTTTGCCGCCCCAGCATTTGTGGCACCGGCAACCATCGGGATGACCAGCAACACCGCCGTGGGCGTGGTGCATTTTGCCCAGCGTCTCAGCCAGATGCGCCCGCTTCGCCATCAGCGGGTTCTTGCTATGCTCGGCCTTCTTTAGCTTCTTGGCCGGGATCTTCTCGCCCTCAGGCACATGAAGCGCCTTGTGCAGCGCGCCAGGGTGCTTGATCGCGCCCTGTATCCATTTGCCGTCGGCCTTGCCGCCATGCTTGCGGCCAGGAACAGGCAACGGCTGCTCAGGCCCAGGCATTAGATGCACCTGCCCATCGCCTTCAGGCTGTTCGCCCGTGGCAAGGAAATGATAATACCCGGCAATATCGGGCTTTTCCGGCCCAGGCATCAAATGGACCTTATCCCAATCAACGGGATACTTGCTTGATGAACCGCCACCCGCCTTGCGCGTGCGACCGCCATCCTTCTTACCCGTCAACGCGCCGTGCTTGACCATCTTCTTGACCAAGGCGCGATCTTCGGCCTCATCAGGATGACCAGCGCGACCACCTTCCTTACGCATCATCGGCATGCCACCCGGCATCGCGCCACGCATCTTGGCATCAGCCATAGCGCGCACCAACGCAGCCGTGCGAGGGTTCGCCATCGCTGGCGGCATCGCAGCCATCGGGCCACCATCCATCTTCTTAGCCCGGCCACCCGCCTTCATACCACCAACGTGCTTCGTGCCAGGACGCTGCTCGTTGGCTTCCTTCACGTTGCGGTTGATTAGGTTGTCCGGCGTCAACGCCTTGCCACCAGCCTTGCGCGGCTTGCGACCGGCGTGATGCTTGGCATGCTCACCTTCGTGCTTGCCGACAACCTTACCGCCGCGCTTATACTGGCGCGGGGAAACCGGACGCATGCCGGTCTGGGACGTGGCCGCTTCCGGCTCACTGGGCGTCCAAGACGACGCATCAACCTTCTGATGCGGGTCAGTCTTGCCGGCAAGGCGGTGCGCCTTTGCTTTCATAGCGGCGCGGGCAGTCTTTGCTTGTTCAGACATGGATGTTGCTCCAGCGGGCGTCCCCGCAGTTGGCGATGCCTTTGATATAAAGACAAACGGGGAGAAAATGCAAAGGAATCATCATCCCCTCGCATACCGGCGGGTGAGGGCGAGGGCTTGGTCAACAGTGCCGCCATGTTCGTAAGCAGGCATACCTTTTAAGATAGTTTCACGCAATTCTGGCGTAATGCGGATGGAAGGCAACATCTTTTGCGGATCGCGTGTATCAATAGTATGCGGTTCTAAAACAGCTTTGTGACCAATGCGTTTAACAACATCTTGCAAGCGTTTGGGAACAATTTGATCGTAATACGGAATTAAACCTTTATTGTCCCATCGTTTAGCTTGCATTTCGCCGGGTGTCCACGTCATGCGGTCGTATCCACCCGTTGCAGCTTCGTGCAAAGCGCGCTTTAACAAAAGATCCGTCCAACCATGCGTGGTATTAACATACGGCGCCGGCTGAACGCCCAATTTACGCGCTTGTTGCCCCCAATCACTTTGCAATTCTTCCAAATGCAATGTCTTGCCGTCATTGCGGTCTGACATGCGAATATGTCCAAGGACATTAGGTTGATCCCAATGACCATAGTTTGTTTTATTTGCAATAGACGGAATATGAAGAATTAATTCCCTATAATTGTTTTTGGCAGGTTCATTTGATATAAATTGTTCTTTGAAACTAGGATCATGAAAATCCCTGTTATTAAATTCATTTTTAGCAAGATCCCGGTGCCAATCTTTTACATGTTGTTCGGCATCATTCCATTCCCGCTCATGATCTATATCGCCGCTTTCAACGGCGTATTTTTTGGCATAATCTTCCAACCAATCATTGATTTTATTTTCATCTACGTTGTGACTGCCAGGAATTTGATGGTGTTCGTATTTTGTAGGCTGACCTGTTTGTTCACTTAAAACAGTTTCATGTATTTTTGGCAATCCTTGATTAAACTGTTGCATTAATTGGTCCCGTGTAATGGATTTTTGATTTTGAAATGCATCTTGTGCGCCAGACCATTGCATTTCTTCGGGTTTAACGCCGCGAGCGGTTAACATAGCCAACATTTGCTGCGGTGACCCTTTGGCTTGCGGCAATGCAGCGGCGGCTTCTGCGCCTTGGCTGTATAACCCTTGCGGCGTTACTTTCCGCACTACCCCCAACGCCTTCTGCACCGTAGGATCGTCGCCAGACGGAACCCCGCCGTCAGTGGCATACCCATGCCTCTCCACCGCCCCACCGCGCTTATACCGGCGCTTAATGTCGATGATGCTGGGGTCGAAGATGACGTGGTTGTGGGTCGGGTTGCCGGTCGGGCCACGGCTGTTGGCATCGAGGTAACGGATGCCGGGGATGCCAGCAGCGTGAAGGGCGGCGGCGGTTGGTTGCGCGTGGGCTTCTCTGGTGCGGCCAAACCGCAATGCCAGGGTATAATATAAATTATCGCCTTTGTTTGAAGGGTGCAGGATTTGAGAATTATACCCCATTTTCTCCCCATGCAGCGCCTCTAACGCCTTCTGAACATGCTCGCTTTGCTCACTCAGCGGCTTGTCCCAATCCAGAAAATGCTCCGGGTTGGCGTTCACGCGGACGTGGTAGATGTGGCCGGGAATAGGCGGATGTTCCATTTTATCCAAAAAATCAGCAATTTTTGCTTTTTCATCATCATCAGACCAACGTAATTCACCACTCGCTGCGTCCAAATTATTTTTATGACGTTGCAAAGTCTCAAGCGCAGTAATTGCTTCAATACTTGAGGCACCCATCTTTTTTAATTCACGGATAAATTTTCTTTTTTCTTGACCAATTAAAGAATAATCTTGCCCATTTAATCGTATTTTATTGGGGTCGTAAGCGGCTAATCTATCTCTATAACTTTTTGCCGTCGGCTCCTCGCCCAAATACAGCCCATGCCCATATGCCTGCGCGCCTTCGCCAGTTCCGATCTTATCCGACCGAAACCGACCCAGCGGAAATTCCTTTATCACCGACGCGCCTTCCGGCACCGGCTGGCTGGCAGGGATATGCTCCTGCTCGCCCGTAGGATGCTGGATCAACCGCTCCGCCGGAAACTCATGCGGCGTCCCATGCCAAGCATCAAAGCCCGTCTCGTCGGTCGGCTGAACATCACCGCCTTCCGCGAAATGCTGCGGCTCAGACGCCACATGCACCCCAGGCACCATCGACGCCGGGTGAACGGCAGGGGCGGCTGGCTGGCTCGGTATCGGCCCAACGTCGCGGGCAATGCTCTTGGCAACCATCGTCGCACGGCGGATGGCTTTTTGGGGATCTTGACCGACCATGCCGCCAGAAGAATACATGCCAGACGCCCCCAACAATGCAAAAAGAGCAGAATTAAATTGAATAAATTTACTCAAATGAGGGTGGTTATTGAAAGTTTTGCGAATTAAAAACGCAGTTTTTGGCGCTATTGATTTTAAATAATTGGGATTTGCCATATAGGCTCTTATGGATTCGGCAGCTAGTTCACGATCTGCTTTTTCGCCTGAATATCCAAATGCTTCAGGCGTTTGTAAATTGTATTTGGCTTCCCCACCCGGCTTAGGCGAAGCCCCTGTAGTCAGATGATGATAAACCTGATGCATCTCATCGCGAACAGGTCCCTTCGATGGAACTGGCAGTTTTCCAACCATAAAATCAAATAAATGCGCGATTTCATGGGCGCGCACATTATTGCCACCTTCAGGAGAAAGGTCATTTCTAACCGATATAATGTTTTCGCGCTTACCCGTTACAGGGTTACGAATATTCTTTAATATTCCAACGCTTTTTCCAAGAGATCTTGGCGTCGTTTCCAAAAAGCTCGCGCTGCCAGCTTCTGTTCCAATACGCTTAAGGGTCTGCGGATCAATTCCCCGGTCGGGGTATATTCCGTCATTGCCCACCGCCGAACGTCCTGCGACGACTTGAGCCGTAAGGGGACGTCCTTCGATGGTTTTGCTAAGGTTTCCTTGGTCATTTAATGGCGTTCCTTTTGGATAATCTGCCTCTATAGGACGAGGCGGCATCGCCGGAGGAGTATACGTCGATGGGTTATAAAAGTCCATTTTTGGATTATTTTTTGTTTCACCAGTCCCAAGACCAACCCGACCGCCGCGCTTGTTACCAGCGCCACTTTCGGACGCACTTAACATCGCCACGGCATTGGGATCGACCATTGTGGATGGATCTTCAACCACTGGCGCTGATACCGGGGCAACGTTAGGCGCAGGTGCCTGTCTAGTGGCACCGGCAGGGATCGCCGCATACGGGTTATAGCTACCCACCAGATCGCCCGCGCCCTGCCCATATCCACCCATCAAGGCATTAGCGTTCTGCCACTGCTGCTGTTGCGGCAAATACAGGCTCTGAAGGAAGTTCTGCATCCAGGCGTTATAGCCCTGCGGCGACGACATCGACCCATAACCCTGCGGCGTCTGCTGAGAAGACAGACCGCCATAGTTCACCATGCCCGGTGTCGCACCGCCCATCGCCTACTTCCCCTCAGCCTGTTTGGCAAACGGCGCAGCAATCGGCGCTGCCTCCGGGTGGATCAATATCTCACGCGCCATCTGAAGAAGCTGCAACTTCTCATCAGACTGACGATCCTCGGTCTTGTTCGAGTCATCGAACGCCACCTTCGCCGCGTGGATCTTAAGCTGCTCACGCCGCGTCTGGGCATCCATCAACGATGCCTGCGCCTTGGCCTGCTCGACCGTCGTCGGCCCCTGATCCGGCTTGGTCGCATCCATTTGCATAACCGCCGTCTCGGCCTTCATCTTCGCAACCTCGGCCTGCGCCTTCAACGTCCGCGCATCGGCCTCCTGCTTCTTAACCTGCATCTCGGCCATCTGTTTTTGCAATTCAGGTGGCATCTGACCCTGCGCTTGCGGCGGCGCCATGAACTGCTCAGGGTTGCTGAAGCCGATCGCTTGGATACACGCCTGATCTATGGCAATCGGGTCATACATCGTCGGAGACGCCGCCTGTAGCTGCTTCAGCGCCGCCAGCTTCATCAACCGTTGACCATGCGACGACGTGTTAGGATCGGCCTGCGGCGTCAGTTCGCAGTTCTGCAAGGCAGCCAAGAACGTCTGTTCATCCCACTGATAAGCTGGCTTCTTATTGCGCTGCCAGAAACTCTCGGGATGCTCACGAAACACCCGCACCAGCAACTGAAACTCCTCGGCCTGGGCGGCGTGCATGCGCTTATGCACCGCGTTTATGACCTTGGTGGCTTGCTCGATCATCGCCAGCGTCGTGCCGACCGGCGCATCAGCGCGCCCTTCACCGACTTGCTGCTCGCTTGTCCCACCAATCCGCATACCCGTCTGCGCCATGTCGCCGACAAGGTTCATCAACGCCCCGGACGGTTCCTTGTATGGAAGGGGCATGATGGCTTGCGAAATAGGCATGCCTCCGGTCTTGACAAGCGCGCCACCACCCGGCGGAACGCGGAATATGTTCGTATTCTGGCGAGCGCCAGTGTCAGCCATAAGGAAACCAGGGAACGACGCAAACATGCCAGCATCGAGCAACTCGCGCCAAGCAGCAGTGATAGCATTTGTAGTGTTACCAAGAATATGAAGAAGACCAATATCGTAGAAGCCCAGACCGGGAACAAAAGTATACTTAACAAAGTTGGCTCTGGCACTAGGAAGTTCTTTATCATCCTCATCATAATTCCTAACAATCGACAATATCTGCTTAGATGAGACGTCAATCGTGACACGATACGGGACTTCCAGGCCACTGTCCTTCCCCTTATACTTGTGTTCAAACCCAGATATATTTAACTCACAGTAGCATTCGTAGATTTCGCGGTCGCGGTCGTCGGGATCGCCGGCATCAACAGAAATACCCTGCTGGCTGTTTTCCTCCTCACGCACTGCATCCAGCTTGGGCATGTCGGCGCGTGGCAGGTCGGTATCCTTGTAGACGCCCAGGATCTGCAACCGGCGCACCGTGCTAGGCTTCATCATCGTCCGATGCGTCACCCGGCGAGCGTTCATCAGATCGGTCGCCTGATTGGACACGATCAGGTCGTTGGCATCGACGCTCTCGCTGACCGGCCTGTTCCGCAGCGGGCAGAAATAGACTTTCTTAAACGCCGTGCCGCCGAAGCCCAGCATGAACAGCATCTTGTCGGTGTCGGGGTAATACTCGGTCGCCACCGCCGTCAGAAAATGGTTCAGGTCGCGCTCTAGCGCGTCGGCCAGACGATCCTCCTGCATGGTGTCGCCATTGCTATCGTCGCGGATTTTAACCGGGCCATCGGTCGGCAGCATCTCGCTACGCGCATTGGCCTGGAACCGCAGCACCGCCTCTAACAGCAGCGGGTGCCGCACCCGGCTCATACCCTCGACCGGCGCCCCATCGGACGCACCGGCAAGATTGGGGATTTCAATTTCAAGGCCGAGCAGCTTGATACCCTGGGCGCGATCCTCGATCCACTTCTGTCGGCTCTTGATGTCGTCCTCAATACCGCGCATCAGATCGGCGCTGATGCGGTTTAACTCCATCTCGTCTATTTCATCGACCAGATTGTCAAACCAGCCTGTAGGGCCTTTGTCGGCCTTCTGAACGGGTGATCCGTTGAGGCTGACGGTGATCGAACCATCAGGATGCTCGATCCGCAGCACGTTGCCCTTGTCGTCATACTCGGGCGTGTCGTTGCCGTCGTCCTGCCCGTCCACCACCACCTCAATGCCTTCCGGCATATCAGCTGGCGGAGGTTCCGCCACCCTGACGTTAGAAGATAGGCCGGGGACGAGGGGCATGGCTATTCCTGTGCGGCGTAATGCTCAACAAAGCGGTCAATCGCCGCTTGGGCCGCAGCAGTATCATCTTCTGCCGGTAAAGTATAGGTTTCAATCCACTTGGCATTGTCAGGACATGAGACAGTCACTTCAAATACCCGCTTACCGTTCAAAGTAACGCCTTTGATTTCATCAACGGTCGCGTCGGCCCTTATGAACATTTCGTTGGCTCCATCACACGGGATATAGCGGTTGCAGAGGCTTGTTGCCCTTAAACCTCGTAGCGTCTTCAACCTCGGCCATACGCTCCGCCGACCGGGTCAGCA
>Ga0214175_1000464_pt1 | contig 11323 bp, 16 predicted proteins | sample TroBogEpilimnion_17_FD_153013 | JGI IMG/M metagenome (GOLD analysis project Ga0214175, IMG submission 153013) | Freshwater microbial communities from Trout Bog Lake, WI - 09AUG2007 epilimnion | ecosystem: Environmental > Aquatic > Freshwater > Lake > Epilimnion/Euphotic zone | place: Trout Bog...
GGCTAGGATCTCGTTTCCTATACACACTTTTTCGAAAGTCTAAAAACAAAAAACCCCAGGGTTGTTAATCCTAGGGTCCTTGAAGTTTGCTGTGTAATTTTGTGTTACACTACAGTCCTCCGGACCCTGCGAATCTCTGGTAAACGATCATATGATAGACTATTAATCGCTGACCAGCAAGAGGCTATAAAGCCTACCTGTTTGGGCATCGTATTAAACTGATGTCTATGATTTGATTGCATTTTTGTTCTCGTTTATCTCTTTTCAAATTAGCTAGCATTATTGCTAACTAGTCTCTATTGTAGCACCTTGCTACAGTAGCGTCAACCACTTTTGGCTAACTGGTTAAAGTTATTTATACCTTAGTGGTTAACTAGTCTCTATTGTATTGTATATATGCCGTTGTGTCAAGACCTATATGATAATGTGGCAAAAATACAACATCTTAAAATTTGTAACCAAATCTGTCAATATCTTTCTTAAAAACCTCAGCAACGATTGACTTAGTTGTTTTATTATAAAATCGTTTATAGCTAGGTAATTTTTTAGGAATTTCTAGCGGTGTTTTATCACAAAAATATTCCTGCAAGCCGATAAAATCTTCGGATAAACTTTCGTCTTTAAGAACAAAATCCACAGACATACCATTATTAGATATCCAATCACTTACAGGAGTTGCTAAGGTAAACTTAAAATTCCCAATAGGTTGTTGATTTGGTAAACTAACTATAAAATCGGTAAAGCTACCGAAATCAATCGAACTTAAATCGGCATATAAAGTATCATTACTTTGTTGCATTTCACACAATCGGAGATAAGCATATCTCATTCTTGCCCATGGATTCAAAACTACCGAGATTGTTTTAATACCAGGATAGATATCCTGTACTTGCGCTACATTCCAAAATTCTCTTTCAACTTCGATATCTTTAATATATCTAAATCGTGCATAATTATTTTTCATGAACCAACTTTTAACACTAGCCCCATAATAAGAAAAAGGTGGCAATACAGTTGTAAAAAATGAATCGTCAGTTTTATATGTTAATTGCGTCATGAAATTTTTTAATAGTCCTATCTGTATAAAAATTATACATGGATTGTTGGGCAAAGTCAATATTTTTATTAAATCTCTGAGTGTTTTCCTGCCAAAGTTGTTTAGTTCGATGTTCGTTTACTAGAAGATCTATATTATCTGTAATGGCTCTGTACATTCTGTCTATTGGATTGTGTATACTATCATAACTGTGATCAATAATATCATCAAACATATCCATGCCCATTTCTCTTAAAAACTTAACGGTGCCTGCGCTAGAAATTAATATTGGAAAACATTTTCCATATATGCTGTGCAATGTTTTTTCGGTAAGATTAAATGCCTGTTCGGTGTATGATGTTTCGGTAATAATTTCAACAAACACTTGCTGATAATAGTTTATCAAACTTCCTTTAAAATTACTTACATTGGCATTGTCTGCGCATCCATGAGTTTCAGCACTGTCATTTATAATCATTTTACTGGATTTTAATTTTTTAAATCCTTGATCTATTAAAGTTTTTATTGATTGTTGCTCGTTATTAAATTGCCAAGGAACATACTTGCTTGGTACAGCATACACTATATTTTTAAACATACAACTGATCAATCCGTGAGAATCGAGCCCTAACCCATACAACATAGATACCAACATAACTCTATGATGTCTTACGGATCTATTAAGACTAAGAAATGTATAAGGACTATTAAAATCTTTTTGAATATCTACAGTTAATTTTTCATATGATTCTTTATGATTAACTATATCACCTCCCCACGGTATAAGACGGACATTTGGATTAGTAATGTATGCATCTAGATTTTCCATGCTGGTAAACAAGATAAATTTTTTATCGTGATAATAATTAAACATTTCATCCAAGTATGAGACTATATCAGGTTTTTCTTGAGTCCAGAGATTAAAATCTGCCGAAGTCAAATGATCTTTCATACCTATAACAACAATATCTTTTTTAATATTGTTCATTAACATATTACGATAAACTATTTCGTTATCGTAATATTCAAAATTGCCTATCACATGTGATAAGCGTTTATGATTTGGATCAATACATGCAGACCACATATAAAACGCATCATGAGGTGTTTTGAATTCGTGAATCAATTTTACAAATAGTCGAAATGTATAAGTATCGCCGCGCGGCCTTTTAAGTATGTGCATATGAATATATATTTATTACCTAATTTATTACAATAAATATTCCATGATTAATATTGTCTGTGTTATTCTTGGTTGGACCTTGTATTTGTATTTGATACATAGATTAGTTCACATAATTCCAATGTTCAAACGAATTCATCTTCATCATCACCGATATGCATTGTCTACAAAAATTAAATGGCATTGGTCTAATTTATTCTTATTCAACGATAACTGGATCGGTACACTAGATTTTTGGTTTACAGAAGTCATCCCTAATATATTTTTTTGTTATTTTTTTAATGTTTGGTGGTTATTTTTATTATTTTGGATTTATGCTGGAATAATTCAAGAACGACTAGAACACGATAGCAAAATAGATTTTCCATTGTTTACAGCGGGTAAGTGGCATTTGCTACATCACAGAATGTACAATTGTAATTTTGGATTGTATATTACACTATGGGATAAAATTTTTCAAACTGAATTCAAATTATCAAATCAACAAACTCATCTTTAGTAAAATATTTAACAGTATGATGCGGATCTGTTAAATTTATCATTTTTTGAAATTCTATCATGAAATCCAAATCTGCCGATATTGATTTAGGTTGAAGATTGAATTTTTCAAATCCTACTCGTTTTAATCTCGGTACTATTGCCGGCCATAGATCTTTATATAAAAAATATTTATTGACATCGTAAAATGTAGTACTAGCTGGTATGATATTATTGACTATATTCTTCATATTTTTATGATACATATGAGATACTAGCACTTCGGGAGAATATTCAAACCAATCAGGTATTGCTGTTCTTCCAGAATTTATACAGTAAATGCTTTGACTATGATTGGATTCACCTAACTCGAATACCCATTTATCATTGTGATATACCCATTGCGGATCACCGTCGCCCATTATGGGAATATTATCACTATATTCGATCATTTTCATATGCGGCAGTCTACCTGCTTTGTGGAAATAACCTTTTTTCCATATATCATACGCATCGTTTTCAAAAAAATGTTGCAAATTAAAATCTACAACAATCGGGGAAATATTCAATTCATTACAAATTCTAATTGCATTTTGTACATCGTAGAAATTGTAATCATTTTCATATTTAAAAATAAAAACATTTATTGGAATTTTTAATTCAAGATTACATCGAAGGACTACTTCGCTGTCGACACCTCCTGATAACAATAAATCAAAAGGTTCTCGAAATAGGTCCCTTATTCTGCTAGTATTTTCTAATAATTCTTCTTTAAATGATTTTAAGGGACGATGAATTGTTTTATTAAATTGAAATTCAAATTTTGTTTTTGGATTTATTTTTTTTCCAAATTTAATGCCGTCGTATGTCCACGAAATCCAATCATCTTTATAAAACATTTAGGACACAGTTCGTGTTGATGTTATACCATTGTTTGAATTATAAGTAGACTCTACTTGAAGCTCGTTGACTACCACTGAATCTGCCATAAATGTTCCACGATCATATGCAGAAGTATAAATTACTGTATAAGTTCGAGTTAAACCATCCGGAGAAAGTGTAAATAAGCCTTTGGTTCCTGTTCTTGTACCATTATATTTTTGTATATATGATACATAAGACATATCAGGCTGATACCATACAGTAGTTGTGTTCGGTCTAGTTTCAGTTGTAGTTACAGTTATAGTCATAATAAATCCTCGTTTATACTATTTATCACAATTTATACAGTCTAGAATGATGTGCTGATAATCCTTTTCCTATATCACCATTCAAAAAATATTCATAAGATATGTTGTTTTTCAAATAATCTATTGTTGATTTAAAATTATTTTTTTGCGTTTCTTCGGCGTTAGACCAAAACCAAAAGTCTTTTGCTCTTGTTGTGCCCGTGCCATCCTTTCCAACCTGGAAAGGAACTTCGGGACTAGATGGGTAGATAATAGGATGTAATATTGGTCTAAGTTTTTCAATATGTAATTTAGTATCACAAACTTTTGACTTTATTTCTGTCGAGATTTCACAATACTTTTTAACTTCTTGTGCTTGTTTAACTACTATTTGTGGCAGATCAGGAGTCCAATAAAAAAATTCAGTATGTAATGATTTATCAATCATTTCTCTTAAATTTAGTTCGACTGGCTGCACATGTAAAGCGATAACATCTCGGAAATAACAATAATAATCCTTTCCGTCATTCATTAACAATGGTTTATCGGTACCCACAACTTGTGCAATATTTTTACCAGTGTCTGTTAATTTAAGTATTTTACTATCTACAAACGAAGTATATTGTCTAGCCAGTACATTTATACCCATACCTACACCAATTGGATTATAATCAAACCAATCATCGTTTTTTAGTAGTTCAATAATGCCTTTACTTGTGTCCTGATAACGAATTTTAGTTGCAGGATTCATTATATTTTTCAATTCATTAAGAATAGGTATAGCACTAAAAGGAATTTCGCTATAAACATTAGCAGAAGATTTGTCCTTGTCGTTAAAAGTATTCTTAACAGGTTCGGGACTTTGCATAACAATTTCATCTATAAAGATGTTGTTATTAACAAAAGCTCTTAACATATTCGAACTATCCGCACCTCCGCTAAAGTATAAAAGTATATAATCATACTTGTCTCGTAACTGTTGTGCTCTTTGTCGATAAAGTTCATCTAAACTTTCTGATATAGGAATCGACCAATCAATTGCACCGTAAACATCATCATTAAATATCCATTCTAAGTCGTAACGACTTTTCTGACTTTCAATCAATGCAAGTGTTTTATGATAGAATTTTTTCCATCCTACACGATAATAACCCAATCTATCTGGATTTGTTGTATTCATATTCTATACGTTGTTTAATTATTGCATAATTTTCTGGTTCTAAAATTTTTACAAGTCTTGAACCTAATAAAGACTTGTTTAATAGTTTTTCATAAGTTAATTCTTGGTTAAATTTAATACCGAGAGTATCTAATAAAATATCATTCTTAGTTATAATTTCAATTGAAGTTATAATTTGTCTCAATGAAATATCTACAATATATTTGTCGCCTCTTGCATATTTATTTGCATGGTTCCATATACCAGTCATCGAGGCAATATAATAACTAGCAATTTGCTCTATTTTATTTTCTCTAGTTAATTTTATTTTATAGCAATCACTAGCAACAATGTGTTGATATATTTCAAACTGTTTAATTTGGTCAGGCATGAATTTAATTACAAAAGGTTCATCCTTAGCAACAGATTCTTGCAACAAACTCCAATCCTTTGGAAAAAGATGTGGCTCAGGAAACCACATCACATTTTTCTCATGCGATAATTTATAAGAATAATCGCTAGACCCTGTTCTATAATTTGCTAAGAGCAAAATACATTTCATTTTAGAAGTTATGCGTTAACATTATTTTTTTCATGCTTGCGTCTGTTGAGTGATTCTTTTATTTTCCCATGCGAGCCAAACTCGTTCGTGAATCCAGTATTGCAACATATGGATCCCCATCATAACTAGAGTTGCGCCACCACTACCTTTGGCATCACCAGTCCACACATACACAATTATAAATGTGGTTGTTCCACTTACAATTTTATACGTGACGGTCTTGATGGTTGCCAATACATTTGGTTTAAATAACCAATTTAACAACTTTTCTATCATAAACTATCTCCTATAATTTTTGCCCATCTCTCAGCATCTTGTTCCGTGATATGAAAATCACAAGGGCTAGGTTTTGTAAACAAGATGTCTGTATCATTATATAGACTTTCTTTAACAGTGTCAACCCATACGGTAATATCTGCATTAAATATTCTACGCATTTCCGCCAACGGAGCAACAAAATCTGCAAGTACAAAATCTGCATCTAATACTGTAGATAACTGATACATTCTTTTACTTTGCCTAATTCTTCCTTCTAAACTAAAATCCCAATCATTGTATTCTGCTCTAACGCGGTCAGCATTTAACCAAACTACACGGTTACCTTTGGCATTTAAAATATCGTGTAATTTCTCTGCCAAAGTAGTTTTACCCGCACCAGGCAAGCCCATGATTAAAATTCGTTTCGTCATAAAAATAAGGAACTAAATGTTCCCTATATTTACGAATATTTGCTGAGTATTAAATTATTTCATACTCGTTTTTACCTACACCACATTCCGGGCAAGTAAAATCTTCAGACAATTCTTCCCATACGCCTTCAGTGGCTTCATCGTGGACATGTCCACATAAAGATAAATAAAGGATGTAGTTCGCGATACTGGAAATATCCAACTACTCTAACGCTTGAAAGGAGCAGTCAGCATGTGTATTTATTGTGGTACCAACAGGTACAGAAAAATCTATCAACAGCACTACGGTGATATTCCAAAAGGTTATGACGTTCATCATATAGACGGAAATCATTCTAATCATAATCCAGAAAATTTACAAACTGTAAGCCTCCCAGAACATTATGATATACACTATCAAAACGGTGATTGGAAAGCATGTTTGATAATGTCTGCTAGAATGAAAATAACTCCAGCAGAGAAATCAATGTTGTCATCAAAATCTAATGCCGAACGAGTTGCCAATAACACACATCATTTTCAAACCGGCGATATACAACGAAAAACTAATCGTAAAAGATTAGAAAATGGAACACATTTATTTTTAGATAGTGAATTACAGCGAGCAAAATCAGTAAAACGAGTTAAAAACGGCACTCACAATTTTTTGGGAGGTGCAATACAAAAAATATCAAACAATAATAGAGTTAAAAACGGTACTCACCACCTCCTTGGTGGAAAACAACAACTTAAACAACTTGCAGATGGTAAGCATTCATCTCAAATAAAATGGAAATGCCATCATTGTAATAAGGCTGGCAGTGGCAGTACTAACTACAAACGATGGCACGGTGACAAATGTAAGTTTAGATTAGATTAATTCAAAATCTTCTTTGCCTACTCCACATTCTGGACAGGTATAATCTTCCGGCAATTCTTCCCAAGATCCGTGGTCTTCTTCAGAATGTATATATCCGCAGACAATACAGATATGTTCTTGTTTTTCCATTATAGAGCCTCCAATACTTGTTGATATGCAGCTGCATGACGATGCTCAACTTTTTGTAATGCGGCGAAACGCTTTTCTGCTTTAGCCAAAACTGCGGCAAACTCTGCGGCATGTTCTTTGCTTTCGGCAATTTGTTCTTCTGCTTCTGCAGCGGCCGCTGTATTACCTTCCTCAATTGCTTCTTTAAGCATTGTTGGATACATATAGGTAAACTCTTCTGTTTCACCATCGATTGCTTTTTGTAGGCATTCTTTGGTTGTTGGCTTACCGATTAGCAATTCCAAGTGACCCCATGCATGTAGCAGTTCTTGATCTGCTGTGTGTTCGAAATGTTTAGCAACATCTTCGAATCCTTCTGCTCTTGCCAATCGGGCAAAGTAGCGATACTTGATGTGAGCCTGTGACTCACCGGCAAACGCCGATTCTAAGTTTTTAATTGTGATAGACATTTTTTCTCCTTTGTGTGTGTTGTCTTACAAATGTTATTGTAATAGTATTTAACATTAAGATCAAGCATTTTAATAGATTTTTACAATAATTATTTCTATGACTATTATAGGAAAAATTAATTATTTTTGTTTTCTTGTAGTGTAGGTGTAATTCTATCTAATTCTTCTTGACTAGCAAAGCGTGGAGGCATATCGTACTTAATCCATTTGATTGGTTTCCAATATTTGCTAAAAATATTGTTTATAACTACAATAGTAATTACAACTATAATAAGAGCTAATCCAGTTAATATACTACCTGCTAAAATACCAGCTGCATTGTCCACGTCCATGATTTATCCTTCATACTAAAAACTATATTATAAAACAAAAAAGGTTGCCGCAGCAACCTTTTAGGTAAATTAATCTTTAGATTAGAATGCGTATTTTACGCCAACCAATACTTGATTAACATTTTGTGGTTTAACACGTTCTTGTCCAGCATCATAACGATAGTCGGCAGTTACGCTAATTTGTTTTGTTACTGGAACAGTAACACCTGCACCTGCCAATAAGCCGTAACCTGCTGGTAGTGTAGAACCACTACGTTGACTCAAATAGTCAACACCTGCTTTAACAGCGATATTAGCCGAACCAACTTTAGCTACATCGTATGAACCGATTAGGCTATAACGATCTGCGTTAGTTGCTGTTTTTTGTGAAAAATTGTGATCAGCTTCAAGAGCGACACCAATTTTACCAAACTTCTCACCGATAGTCAACCCAGCGGTGTTGTTAGCGTGATTGTTACTGTGGAATGATTCTCCACCGACTACACCAACTTCTACAGCACCAGCAGTAGCGGCCACTACGGCTAATAATGTTGCAATTGCAATCTTCTTCATAATTAACTTCCTTTTAATATTAAAAAATGACTATTGTCATTAGACTAGTATATATGCAAAAAGATCACTAGTCAAGAAATATTTAACTCAAAAACAAGCCCAGTTATCTGGGCTTATTTCTATTAAGCAGGAATATAATCAATACCGCTAGTTGACAACACACCTGTTGTAGCTGGTGCAACACCAACTAATCCAATTGTTTGTTGGAATGTTGTCAAATGTGCAGCTGCATTTAACAAAGATGCTTCCGTAGCAGTACCTGTTGCTAGCATAGTAACGTATGGTAATGCTTGAGTCGGCGTAGGAGCAACACCCATAACATTAGTATAAACGTTGTTTACAAATGTAGCAAAATCGGGATTTGCAGTTTGAAATACTGTGGAACTTACGATTGCCTGAGCAATACCTGCACTTGTTGTGCCAGCGTCTTCCAATTTAATGCCAAGCCCTTCATATGTAGTATTAACTGTTCCGCCAAAACCTGCTTTTAATAAAGCATATACATCACCGGCTGTTCCAGCAATATCAAATGCAGTGGCTTTATCTGTAAAAACTACTCTCTCATGTTGTTCCAACTTGAATGATACTTGTGTATCTAAAGTACTTGTTACATTAATAGCTTTGTTAGTAAGATCGTTAACTACTGTATAGTCCGCATTCTTATCGTTAAATGTATACGTGTCGATACCTGTGGTACCTGTTACATCAATAACTGTGTTAATCGTGCCATTACCGATAGCACCTACACCTGCCGTGGCAAATGTCTTAATTGATCCGTTCGTTCCTAACGCTGTAACGATTACAACATCGTTGTTAGTAGGAGCTGTTCCACCGAGGCTAGTGCCAGGGATAGTAATTGTGTCACCTAACGCATATCCAGTACCGAGATTAGTACCTTCAATAGTTGTAGAATAAACACCAGAAGTTTTAGTTACATCGAATTTAGCACCTGTACCGGCACCTGTTGTAGTGCCTGTAACTGCTGTATAGGTTGCGTTGATTGGAGTTTGTCCAATAGTTATTGTTGTCGTCATAGTGATCCTTATAAAATGACTTAATTGTATAATAACGTAATATTATATTAATCTTAATTATATAGTGTAATTACTAATACTTCAAGAAAAATGGCTACCGAAGTAGCCATTTTAGGTATTTTTGGTTACAAGGTATTTCCTACCCCGGAGTTGTAGTTTCTTAGGCTACTAGTTCAAATTCTGCATCATTAGCAGTAGCCAATGTTACAGGAACTTGATAAAACTCAAATGTAGATGTTTTTGCATTTACGTTAATTTGCTTGATTTACGGTCATCGCCTACCGAGTTGCCGTCTCTACTATCTAGCCCAATCGATTACCGGAGCATCCCCACCTAAATATACACTATACACTTAGGTGGAGATGAGGGGATTCGAACCCCTGTCTTGAACTCCTTCGCTTTGAAGGGATTACAACTATGCATGTATTTAAACATCTTGTAAGAAATCTGTCAACAATTTTGGCAAAAGAAATACTAAATACTAGTACATTAAACAAGCCGGGAGCGAATCGATGGCCTTATTAGACTCAGTATTAAATCTAATCACAAAACAACCAAAAGATCCGGACGCACCAAAGCCTCCAGTAGGCAGTCGTAGCGAACGTGAAGCCAAAATCAAAGACAAAGCAGGTATGGTAATCAGTGTATTTGCACTGATCCTAGCTGTTAACAGTTGGTACGGCGGCAAACTAAGCAGTATAACTCTAAACAATACTATTAGCGCAAATGATGTTTGGACTTTTTACGAAGCCAAAAGCATCAAACAAATGCTAGCAGAACAAAGTTTGGACGATGCTCAGGTACGCAAAGACACTAAGAAAATTGAACAGTTAGAAGCTAAGATTGCTCGTTATGAAAGTGATCCAGCTACGGGTGAAGGCAAGAAAGAATTGATGGCCAAAGCCCGTAAGTTAGAAGCCGAACGTGACTACGCTAAAAAGCAAAGCCCATGGATTGGTTACGCTAGTACACTATATCAATTGAGCATTGTTGTATTATCTGCAAGTATTCTAGCAGTAAGTATGTCCATGTTCTGGGGCAGTTTCTTTGTCGCAGGATTGGGATTACTTCTTTCAGCACAAGGCGTATTCTTATTCTTCTAAGGATCCAGGGTAATGGATCCGATTACCCTATTTGCCATGGCCAACGCCGCCGTCTCGGCGGTAAAAAAAGGTTGCCAACTTTATAAAGACATCAAAGGCGCCGCCGGCGATGTCAAAGGCGTCCTTAAAGATCTCGACGATCAATTCCATAAATTACATCCTCCAGAAAAACCTCCTACTGTAGCACAGAAAAATGCCTACATAGAAGAAAAAAATCGCGTAATTGAACTAAACAAGCAACAAGGCGAAACTGCTGGCATTTATCAAGAGCTGGCCAACTATCTTGGTGACTTCTTTGATAACATGAATAAGTGTATGGCTGTTATTGAAGAAGAAGAACGTAAAGCCCGTGAAGAAATATATGAAGGCGACAGTAGTTTGGGTCGCAGAGCATTACAACTTGTTATCATGAAAAAACAACTTGAACAAATGAAAGTTGAACTACGTGAAATGATGGTCTATCAAGCGCCTCCGGAATTAGGTGCATTATGGACCGATGTTAGTGAAATGATGAACACTATGGGCAAACAACAAAAAGTGCTCATCGCTCGACAAATGCAGAAGCAAGCCGCTCAAGAAGCAAGACGTGC
>Ga0214175_1000465_pt1 | contig 11274 bp, 16 predicted proteins | sample TroBogEpilimnion_17_FD_153013 | JGI IMG/M metagenome (GOLD analysis project Ga0214175, IMG submission 153013) | Freshwater microbial communities from Trout Bog Lake, WI - 09AUG2007 epilimnion | ecosystem: Environmental > Aquatic > Freshwater > Lake > Epilimnion/Euphotic zone | place: Trout Bog...
GCACTTTACCGAGAATTTCTCTGGCAGTATCACCTTTGTTAGCTAGTAAGGCGACCGTTTTTTCTGAATTGAAAATAATAAACCAAAGAATAAAACCGCAAGTCGTCGTTGATTTACCTGCCTGTCTTGCGGTTGTTACAATATTGAAACGGTTTTCAGCAAAAGATCGTATCATCTTTTTTTGATAAGGATATAATTTGAAACCAACCAAACCATCGTCGCTTATGATTTTCATATAAGTTTCGATGAAATATATCGGATCTTTTTCACATTTCATATATTCTTTAATAAGCTCAGGCGTCCATTCAATATTTTGACCTGCACGCTTCAGCAGCATATTTCCGTTATATGTGCGTATTGGTTTACTCATAATTTTTCGACCTTCTTTTTATACGGTCCTCTTTTTTTACCTAATCTAGCCAATCCGCTATTTTTTCCAATTAGTTTTTTTGTTTCTTCGGAACGTTTAATTCCATAAGATGGACTATCTTTACCTTTTTTTGCAACTAAAATGCCTTCTTCAAAAAGCTTTTTCATTTTTATTTTCATCAATTCGCTATGTTCCGGTCTTTTTTTACCGGTATTGATTAATTTTGCTGCTTTAGAAGCATTTAAAGCAAATTCTCTTTTATGTTTACCTATATTTGATTCGCTTATTTTATTTTTTGTTTCTTCGGTTTTTGGTTTTGATTTATGTGTTTGAGAAGCTATTTTTCTTTGATAGTTGGATTGTATCAACCCAGAACAACCTTCGCCTCCATCTGTCAAATTTCTCAATATTCCAGTTTCGTTATTTTTTCTTCCGAACAATTTAATATATTTCATTTCTAAATTTAAAGCATCTTTTTCTTTCAAACTAGTTTGATAAAATATTATTTTAGATTTATCATCAGGAACTTTAACATTTTTATTTTTAGAAGAAAAAGCTCTTTTATCTTTACCTTTACCAATATAGTAAGGAGTGTTATCTAATTCTCTTAGGTAAGCATAAACATAAAATATATTTAAATCATTGATCTTCATTATCTTTTCTCATTCCGAGTATCATTTTTTGTAAATCTGCAGTTGATCCAACAAAAAGATTATTATTAATAGTTTTTGCTTGATCGTTTAAAGGTTCGTCAGAGTGTTTAATTTCTCTTATTTTAGTTTGTAATTCAAGTAAATTTTTATTTGCTTGAACGCTCGTATCAATCAATTTTGCCAATACTTCAAAAGCTCTTGGATGTTGCGAGCTTGCTGCAATTTCTGAAAGTTTATCTATGGCATCTTGAGCGGTTTCTACCATTGTTATGATATTAGCTCTGGCCAATTCAAAATCGTTTTGAGCACTATCATTGTGTGCATCAGATATAATTGATCTGACTGCACTATCAGTTGACAATGGCGTTACCCCCAAAGCTTTGCCAATAGGGTCATTATTTGCGTTTTCTGTCATATTAAATCATCGTTAGGGGTTATAATATCAATGAAACCGTAATCATCGGAAACTTCGATTTCTTGATACGGTATGGTTAAAGATATATTTGAGGTAGGAGTTCCGTTGACCGTCAAACCAGGTTGTATAGATATTTTTTCCGAAGGAGAAGTATTACCCACCACATTTTGTAACTGACCGTCCGGAACACCGTTTGGTATATAAAAAGTAGTGTTGATAAATTTAATAATTCCGGCAGATTTAACAGGACCATAAAGATAACCTTTGAGAGTTAAATCTAACGTCCAAATAATAGCTCTGCGTTCTTTAAAATCTTTATCGTAAGTATCTTCATATTTAACGTCGTTCAAAATAACAGGTATATCTTTTATTTCTTCAACTTCCGGAATCAATTTAACGGTTGTTGTCCAATCAGGTGTGAAATAAGGTAAAATTTGTTCGATAATTTTTGTTCCATCTTCTGTATTCTTAACGTAAATATAAACTTTAAATTCAAAATTATAAGGTACAGGATTGTACTGATATTTGAAATTATTAGAATCTTTTTTTACGGCGATTTTACCAACAGTGTTTAATTTTCTAGTTCCGTCATATCTTATTTGGCCCATTTCAAAAGAAATTAATGGGAGCGTTGGTGTCGCGGTTTGTCTTGATATGTCAGGGTCTTGTAACACACGCGCCAGCATTTTATCTTTGGGCGCATAAGTAACGGGTACTTTAATAATTCCAGTTTGATTTCCGGATTTATCTGTTTTTATTATTACTATATCGTTGACAAGTGTTCCAACTAGAATAACGTATTTTCTTATAAGCGAGAAATAAAAATTTTGACCAAACAATATTAAAATCCTTCAGCGAATGGGTCTTTAGTACTGAAATCAATAAAACGATCTGATTCGTCTGATATTTCTTGATTATCAGAATTTTGAACTTGTGTCTTAAGTATAGCATTTTCTACAACAATATAGTCACCATTTTCGTTAATTAACGGCGACTTGTTTTCGTTGAAAACAACAAAATCTAGTTGGTTTGTATCGAAGTTTTTTTGAAGTATATCAATTTCCGGAATACCCGTGTTGAATATTTCGTTAGAATACTCGAATAATTCACACGTTGCTTCCCATGTCTGTAGAGCCCCGAGTTGATAATACATCTCAAATTTTTGAACGAATTTAATTTGAAAGCATTTTTTATTCAAAGGAAAATAAATTAAATCGCCTTCGTTTGGTCTTGGTTGAGTTGTAAATGTTCCAACTTCTTCTTGAAATCTTCTTTGAGCCATAGAAAATATAACTTGGTCTCTTATTTCGATACCAAATTTAGACATAAAATTGCCGTCGCCTTTGAAACCATCTATATTCTTAATATAAATTTCCAAAGGAAATGCTTGTTCGTAGCTAGATTGATCGTCAGCACCGTAAATAGAATCATAATTATTGATTTTACGGGGTATGTAAAGCATATCTTCCCCATAGAACTTTATTGATTCTATGATTAAATTTTCTATGAGCTGTTGCTCCATAGAAGATTGAAAGTTGTTGACGAAAAAATTTGTTGCCATTTTATTCTCTTTTTCTAGCCACCAACGTCATTTTTCCTATTTTTCTTTCTTCAGGATCTTTTGTTGTGGTATGAGCGTGCGTTTTATCGCCTTGTTTTAATTCAACACGAGAACCGTCTGGTTGTTCGCCATGAACGTCAATATCTGGATGATTCATCATTCTATGCCAAACTTTTTGAGCGCCTACGGAATGACTTGTTCCTACCAAAACTCTATTATGTTTATGTATTAGATGATGATAAACGTCATTCATTTTTACCGGAGAATTTTTTCTGGCATGCGCCGTTAAAAACTTTAATTTTAGAGAACCATTTTTATCTTTAGAAGTTTCTGAATTTGTTAAAACATGATGTATTTTTTTATCCTCTGGGTTCCAAGTGTAATGAGTCATTCCACCGCCTGTATTATGAGAAGCATATACATGCATTCCCCCAACTTCGCCTATTTTTTCGGCGTTTTTTCTGAACGTTGTAGGATCGTTTACCGTATTAGAACCCGAAACTTCCGGAGATCTAACGTCAGGTTTATCGGTCAACCAAGCTTCCGAAAATTGTTTGAAAGAAATCATGTGTAACCTTTTTTGTCTATTTAAGCGCAAGCGATTTTTTGTTTACATTTTTCATTATGATATCTTGCAACGTTTCCTTTATTACCAATAAAATCGCAATAAATACATTTAATTTTCATATTATTTAGTTCTTTGAACTTTGATGTTTCTCTAATATGATTTTTACGTTCTTCAGAAAGTTTTTTGCCTCTATTAGCAGCTGCTGCAAGAGCTCTTGCTTTAGAGTTGTCTTTACCAGTATTTTTTCCTTTATTAGAGGCGCTCATTTTAGCTCTAACTTCCGGCCTTGATGAACCATTATCTCTTTTTGTCAACCCAGCAAGATATTTTTCTCGGACATCAGGACGATACATTGCTTCTTTAGTTTTTTGTGAGATTATTTCGGATAAAATTTTAGTTTTTTCTTCATCATTCGACCAATGACTAAAATGATGATTGTGGAGATTATAATATCGTTTGCCCAATTCTTCTTTTTTAATCATAGACAACCAACGATATTCTTCTTCAAGTAAATCTTTTTTATTTGTATAAACTTTAGATATTATTTTTCTCTTGAAATCTTGTCGTCTTCTTTTATATGCGGAAGTCATATTCGAAGAAGAACAAATGTAACCATCATTTTCAAGACCCCAATGACAACCTATATAATATCTTTTATGTTTACAATCATACCAAATATAAACAAAACCGTACTTTTCCATTTTAAACACTCCTTCAGCGTTGTTGCTATAAAAGTATTTAGTAAAGTAAATAAATCAGCCGATAAAATCTGTCACCGGTAAACTGTAAGTGTAAATCATCTCCTTTTCTAAAGCAGCCTTTTCAGTAACAGCTTCATCATAAATTTTTTGACCATTAAATTTCAAACCACCAGGCATTTGCATACCTTCAAACTTCTTTAGATTTTGACCCCATTGTTCTTTAATAAGACATTCTGCATAACGAGCCAACCAACGATCGCCCCAACAACGTGGAAATTGATCGGGGTCAATAATTTGATACGCTTCAATAATTAAATAATCACCTGGATTGATAATACTCCAATCCATATCGATATAACAACGGTTCATATGACGATTATATCTTAATGGTTGTTTGCCAACCAGCATTTGTTCTAAAAATTGAACATGCTGCATGGCCATATAATAAGGAACCATTGAAACTGAAGTAAGAGTATACAAATCATTCAAGGCTATCTGATAACGAATATTGAATAAGTTATTTGTATTAAGAGCCTGACCAATTTCAAATAGGTTAACAACACCAATGATATTTTCTGGCATTGTTACGTAACGATTTGTTATATCTTGTGGCTGTACTTGATATTTGAAATAAATTTTATCCGCGCCGTCGAAATGATAATCCCAAAAATAACGAAGAGCTTCATCAATACGATCTTCTACTTGGTCATTATCAACGTTGATTTCGATTACCGGAGCGCCTAATTTTCTTAGGCAGTAATCTTTAAATTGTTGTCTATTCGTTGGTAATGCCATTAGAATTTACCTTCTGAAAATACGTTGATGAATACTGTATTATCTTCCAACGCTTCTATCTCATGCCATTCGTTTTCAACTAGATTCGCGGGCTGTGTGTCTTTATTAAACATAACTTCTTTATTTTCTTTTCTCAATATACAAGAACCCGAAGTACAAAACGTTGCATGTGCGTAAGCATGAGTATGCTTTGGTAATCCTTGACCCTTATCAGCGTGATAGATATTTAATCTTGCTCCATCATAAACAAAAGAATGTGCCGGAGCTATCGTAGTTATCGTCATATAGTCTGCGTACCCGTAGATATAGGTTGTGGTGTATTAGCAATATTTATAACCGGTTGATTAATAGGATTTAATATAGTATTATTAGAAGATACGTTTGCGAATTGAGCTGTTACATTGGCAACATAAGCCAAAGCAGCGTTCGATGTTGAAGCGGCGATAACCTCTTCAAGAGTGGGTTCTGGTTGTGTATAATTCCAAGTTTTTATATACGGTCCCTTACCGTCGCTATCATCTTGTAGAACGATAGTTTTCCCGTCAATAAACGGTGTGATATTTGACTGTAATTCGGGATATAAAATAATAAGTCCAAGATGTAAGTCTGCCATAATTTCCTCTTATGATCTGATATAATAAAGTTGTAAACTATTACCGTAATTAGTTACCGCCGCGCTATTATAAGATACACCCAACGCCTGAACATATACAGTGGTTCCTGAGGTCAGATAAAAAACGGTGTCTACATTTCCTCTAAAATTATATCCTGCAGGAATATTACCACCGCCATATGTATATCCATTCATCTGACCGCCTTGATAAGATTGTCCGCTACTTGTCATTAATCTAGTGAGAGCGGCCATCAAATAACTATAATAAACCCCAGTTGCTGCGTTTATTTGATAATATCCGGTTATAGGAATTGTATAATAATTTCCACCGGAATTCCAACCTGAATGAGTATCTTCAAAAACCGTATTGAAAGGAATAGTCGTATAAGTTCCAGAAGAAATCGACGTTGATGACGTGTAATATACAGATAATACAGGTATATTACTATTCAATATAGCCGCACTGGTTTGAGTAGTACTATCTGGAAACGTTATACCTGAATTGTTAATTGACGTTGACATAATTAAATCCTAAAAACGTACTTGGTGAATATCTAAAATTGCGGCGGCTATTTGAAAATTATAATTTGTTACACAACAACAACAACCAGAATACGAAACATTTCCGTAACCCATTACATATACACCTATCTTATCACCGGAATTAAAATGAAGAATCGAAGTTCCTCTTGTGCGATAAGATTGTGGGGCAAAAGAATAAGGTTGAAAATAATTTTCTGAAAAAACAGGTGTTCCATTGACTCCTATCGCTGAACCAAAAATATAAACACCACTTGTTACTGCGTTAACACCAACCAAATAAGAAACACAGTAGTAACCAGATTGAGGAACTGTAAACACATGATTTGTTGCGTCGAAAGAACTTGAATTATCATAAGACCCAGCATTAATTGGAACTAACACCCAACTACCAGGATAAGTTGTAATAGTTGGATTCGTTGTAATATATGCTCTACAAACAACATGTGGAGTGTATCCGGAAGAAGCTTGTGTTGATCCGTCTGGAAATGTTACTCCTGTGTTTGTTAAAATAGTTGACATATATTAACCTTAATTAACTAAATGACCAGATAAAAAAGAACTTTGAACCGCGATGCCCGAACCCAAAGTAAACACATTTCCTTGCGCGTAAAGAGTCAAAATTTGACCAGAATTCAAATATAATAATATAGAAGCAGATTGACCTATAAATCCCATACCATAACTTCCTGAAGTCATGTAATATACACCACCATCTTCTACATCAGTTCCGTTAACTCTTAAATTCATATCATAATATGTCATGCCGTATATAGAAGATACGATATAGTAATAACCATGTAATGAAGCGCCGTAATTGATTCTATAATATCCATTTATAGGAATAGTGTATTGATAATTTGTTGTGTCCACACCACCATGACTATCAAAATTGTTTGTATTCAAAATCATTTTTGTCTGAGTCGCGTTACTAATAGCGTAATCGCTTCCATTATATTGCATATTAAAAACTGGTATGTTACTGCTTATTCTAGTAAGTTGTGAAGAACCAGTGGTTTGTGTCGTACTATCAGGGAAAACTATTCCAGAACTATTCAAAATTGTTGACATTACTAACCTCTATTTTTCAATTCTTCAATTTGTCTCTGTTGATCTTTGATCGCTTCAATTAATAAAGGTATGATTTTTTCATACTGAACCGTCTTATAGTTTTCACCAGATCTAGAAACAAGTTTTCCATCAACATAGTCGGTGTCGAATGGCGCCGGTCTAATGATTTGTGGCAACACGGCTTCAATTTCTTGGGCGATAACTCCAACCTGTTCGCTGTCATCCGTATAACCGTAACTAGCTGCGATTTCGTTGCTTCTGTAAGTTACACCGGATATACTCATTATCTTATCGATGGGATTGCTTATAGGAACAATGTCAGTCTTCAATCTCTTATCAGAATAATAAGCTGTTATCTGATTAGTCGCTCTGATTTCACCAGTAGTTCCTGAAGCGGCTGTTCCGACACCAAGAGAATTTACTTGTATATTGCTCGTGCTACTTATGCCATTCGACCAATATACTGAAGAACCATTAGAAGTTAAAGTTTGTCCCGCGACGCCGTAACCACCATTAGCATATATTCCAGAGGTTGTGTTTAATATCACAGAACCGGTAAAACGAGCACTTCCACTAACATCTAACAAATAGGCCGGAGAACTCGTGCCGATACCCATATTACCATTAGATACGTGATAAGCGGCAGTGCCGATAGTAAATGTATTAGTGATAGATTGATTTGCGTATACAGAAGAATTTGATCCACCAGTAATATTAATCGACCAAGTACCTGAAGCACCTGTACCAGTTAACGTAGGAGCATAACTATTATAATTTGAAGTAGTAAGAGCTAAACTACCATTGACATATAAATTGGTTCCACTTAATTGGTAATTACTTCCATCATAATAAATATATCTAGTTCCACTATTATTTAGATATAAAACACCAGTCGTCGGCGCGCCCGAACGGTAAATATATACGTCGCCAGTGAATGTGGCGCCAGATAAAGCAGCGTAGTTGTTTAAATTTGCTTGTAATTGAGTATTAGATACAACATTAGCGGAGGATACAGAGCCAACATAAGAAGTGTTATTAGATGTTAACGTAGCTACATTTGAAGCCAATCCAGCGGTCGTTTGATAATTATTCAAATTCGCGCTTAATTGACTTGTGTTTACATAAGAAGAATAACTGATACCACCTAGATAATTAGAGTTATTTGCAGTTAATAAAGCAACATTAGAAGCCAAACCGCCGTTTGTTTGATAATACGAAGCTGGTTGACCATTGAAATATGTAGAATTATTTGAAGAAAGAATAGCGACGTTTGAAGAAAGTCCAGCCAAAGTTTGATAATTAGAAAGATTGGATTGTAGTTGATTATTAGAAACTACGTTCGCAGCAGATACAGAACCAACGTAAGAAGTGTTGTTAGAAGTTAATGACAATACGTTTGCTGCTAATCCAGCGGTCGTTTGATAATATGAAACGGATTGACCGTTGAAATATGTAGAGTTATTTGCAGTTAGTGTTGCAACGTTTGCTGCTAATCCAGCGTTTGTTTGATAATTAGAAAGATTTGATTGTAGTTGATTATTAGAAACTACGTTCGCAGCAGATACAGAACCAACGTAAGAAGTGTTGTTAGACGTTAGAGTAGCAACATTAGCAGCCAAACCACCATTTGTTTGATAATAAGACGATGGTTGGCCATTAAGATACGTAGAGTTATTGGCAGATAATGTTGCAACGATTGAAGATAATCCGGCGGTAGTTTGATAACTGGAAGCTATGGTTCCGCCTAGATAAGATGAGTTGTTAGAAGTTCCCGTAAAATTTGTAGAATTAACAGAAACATTAACGGAAGAATTACCAACAGAAATTACAGATCCGTTAGCAAAAATACCGTTAGATGTAGAATTTATATTATTAAAATAAATTCCCGTGGAATTAGCGACAAATGATGTATTTGCCACAATACCATTTTTAGCTACGAATACTGTATCTGTCATAGATTCCCTTTCCTCTTATGACGTTTTATTATTATTATTTATATATTACGTAACTATTGGTTGAACCGGCCAATTAACATTCCAAGGAAATCCTGCGCTCTGTGGTATATTTCTCAATGTTTGACGATATGTTTGCCAAGCAGTTTTATCAACCGGCGCGTCTGGCAATTGAGTCCAATCAGAAGCGGTAAGTCTATTATCACGATCAGTTCTTACCTCAGCAGCTTTGTTTGCATCGACCGCTGTCTTTTCGTCGGGAGTTAAATTAGATACTGTCCAATCAAGCGTCCAAATTCCATTTATTAAAGTCGGTTGTATATTTTGTGTGCATTTTTGTGTTGATGGTTCAAAAGTTGGTTCGGGTAAAATTGTAACAGGAACAAGCGTATAATTGTTATTAATAGCTGTTTCTGTTGAAGGAAATATTGAAACGAAATCCGGGTCAGGACCAAAATTAGTGTACGGGTTTTCATTGAATAAAGAACCCAAAGTATAAGGATAAGATATTAAAATATTATCTTTAACTTCCGCGTATATTGACATTATTATTCCTTAGTTATTATCGCAGTTGATGTTTCTCTATCTATAATTAATACACCATCACAAGCTATATTCCATTCGCCGTGTGCTTGTTCATCTTTGATAGGAACATTAATATTTAGGTGTTTGAATAGATATTCTTTATTTCCTTCAAAAACCCTCCACACATGATCGACAGAACCTCTACCTATTTGACCTCTCGATTTATTAAATCTAATCAAATAATGTTTCATTAAACAATCTCAACTTCATGCATTTCATCATTTTTTGTGACGCCTATATTGAAATGAATAAATCTAAAAGGCTCATTAGAAGAGTTGCGCGTTAGTGAATGAGGCAACCAAGAATTCGTAAACAACAACATTCCGGGTTTAGGATCAAAATGAAACGCATTACTAGCGAAAGTAATTTCACTTTGGTTGGTTTCGATCAAACTATTCTGCACTTTACCGGGTCTTGGATCGTAAAAAGTAGCAACTGATGATTTTTCTGGTACATCGATAAAATAAAATCCAACTATTTGAACACCGGGATGTACGTGTTGTTCCATTAAAGAGTGTTTATGGTGTTCTTGACACCACATAGATTCAAAATATGTAGCCAAACCATGCATATTATAACCCTGTTCTTCTAATATTTGCGCGGCAGTAACAGCTACATATTCTGAAAATTTTGATATTCTTTCATCAAAATGCATCGATTCAGTCATTCTAACCGGATACATTTCGTCTAAATTACACTGTTCTTTTTTTGAATTTTGTAAGTATTCCATAACAACTGGTCGAACAGTCGTTAAAAAATCAGGTCTATCAACACTAACAACGGTTGTTTGAAAGCAATAAAGGGTTTCAGGTATCATTTTTCATCTCCAATTATCATTTTTCATCTCCAATAACATAACATTATGATTTTTTAGCATATTAAGTTTATCGTTTTGCTTTTCTAAGGCTTGTGTTACTTGTCTTATATGAGGAACTAAATTAGTTTCAAAATCCGGATGATTTCTCATTGCTCTAATTTGATCTTCAGGAATAGTTCCTTGTGTTATTAAATAATTTTCAATTCTATGTTTGAATTCTTCTCTCCATTCATCCTGTTGTGCGGCTTCGGTGGCCTCTAACAATGGAAGATGTGAATATTTTCTATAAGGTTCCAATTCATCCATTATAGTTTTGATAGTATTTAATTCTTTTTCAGCACCAGACAAAGCCAATTCCAACATTCCTTCACCAGCATCGAATTCTATTAATTCGGCTTCAAGACGTAATTTATCTAATTCTGAAATATTTGGATCATTATAATTTTGTTCTAATTCGATTTTTCTTATTTTTCTTCTTATAATTTGCGCTTTTGTATGTTCAATTTTAAATTGTATATCAAGTTTTTGTTCATACATAACATTCCAAGCGCCGTCTGGAGTGTGACAACCACCGGCTATAAAATATCTAAGTTGAAAATCTGAATTGTTTCTATGTGGTTGACTGCTCATACG
>Ga0214175_1000474_pt1 | contig 11179 bp, 10 predicted proteins | sample TroBogEpilimnion_17_FD_153013 | JGI IMG/M metagenome (GOLD analysis project Ga0214175, IMG submission 153013) | Freshwater microbial communities from Trout Bog Lake, WI - 09AUG2007 epilimnion | ecosystem: Environmental > Aquatic > Freshwater > Lake > Epilimnion/Euphotic zone | place: Trout Bog...
CATCTTGTCAGGGTGACTCACATGTTCTAAATTTTCTAGAGTGCCGCTAGTCTCCATCACATTGACTTGCACGCCTGCTTTTTCGAACTCGACTTTATATTTCTGAGCAATTTCATACAAATAACTGCCCTTTGGGCCTGCAGCAATATCAATACTGCTGGGGGGCAACAGAAACAGTTTCACTACGGTAACAGCAATTGCTACCAGAATAGCTAAGCCAGAAAGGTAAAGGAAGATTTGTTTTTTGGTCATAATAGGAGCATTAAAACATAAGAATCAGACAGAAATTATTACTAAATGACCAATCTAGAAGCCTCTAAAACCCCCGCTCCTTCAAGCTCTGTTAAACAAAAGCTCAAAAGCGAGTTCAAAAAAGGGGTTTCTTTATCCCTTTACTTTGGAATCTGGTTTTGCGCGCTGGCATTCTTAGGGGCTACCACTCTGCGCGAGTGGCCGATCCCCCTCAGGATGTTTGGCTTTGCCCTGATCAAAGCTGGCCTTTGTGCCAAATTCATGTTGATTGGTGAGGCTGTTTTTCCATTCAATACCCAACGGCGTTTAGGCATCGTTCCCTCGCTCCTAGCCCAATCGCTGATTTACCTTGCTATTGTGCTTTTATTGAACTTTTTGGAGTCTGGCATTGAAGGCATGATTCATGGCAAAGAATTTGTGAGCTCCTTAGCCGCTTTTGGCAATGGAGACCCTCTTCACATTCTGGCCCTCCTCATTGTCTACTGGCTCATCGTTTGGCCATATCTTTTATTTACCGGCATGAGTATCGTCTTGGGTAATACCCATACGATTGCCATTCTTTTTGGACCGCCAAAGCATTCTCCTTAAGAAGTCGGATCTTCGAGTTTTCTGACTTCACGGCGTAAGATTTTTCCAACATTGGATTTCGGTAGCTCACTGACAAAGACAATTTTTCTGGGGCGCTTATAGCTCGTCAATTGTTCTTTGCAAAATTGCAAAACATCTGCGTTTGTTAGATCGTGTTTATCTTTCACGATATAAGCCTTCACGATCTCACCGAGCTTACGGTGTTCAACACCCACCACTGCACATTCATTAATGCCCGGCATGGAAGCGAGAACCTCCTCCACCTCATTGGGGAAGACTTTAAAGCCGCCGACCACAATCATGTCTTTAATACGATCCACAATCGTGACATAACCATCGCCATCCATAAAACCAATATCACCGGACTTAAAATAGCCTTCAGGAGTAAATGCTTTACGAGTTTCCTCTGGTTGATTCCAGTAACCCGCCATCACCTGAGGGCCTTTAATACCGATCTCACCTGCCTCACCCAATGGTAATTGCTCGCCATCCTCATTCAAAATCACGACATCGGTGCTAGGTAAAGGCAAACCAATATGACCTGTAAACTTTTCGATTAAGGGTGTATTCACACATACCACCGGTGAAGTTTCGGACAAGCCATAACCTTGCGCAATCGGATTACCAGTGATCGCCTGCCAATGATCAGCCGTTTTCTTTTGCATCGCCATCCCGCCCCCAATCGTGACTAACAAGTTTGATAACTTGAGTTTGGCAAACTCCGGACGGTGAACCAGCGCATGAAAGAGTGTATTCACTCCTGGAAAGATATTGACCTCTGGGTGCTTGGCAAGTAATTTGATAAGCCCGCTAATATCTCTCGGATTGGCGACTAAGAGCAATAAACCACCCCTTCGTAATCCCAATAGAGCACAGGCTGTCAGGGCAAAAATGTGGGTCATTGGCAGTGCACACAAAAATACTAACTGCTGTTCCTGTCGATTCTGGAGAGCAGGCTCAATCCAAGCATCCGTTTGAAGCACATTTGCAAGGATATTTCTGTGTAACAAGGTTGCCCCCTTAGAAACACCAGTAGTGCCCCCGGTGTATTGCAAAAAGGCAATCGCATTCGGATCAATCGTGGGTTTTCTAAAAGAATGCTGATTTCCTAATTTGAGCGCATCCGTAAAACGCACATGCGTAAATCCCCACTGTGGAATCATCTTTTGAATGTAGCGCGCAGCAAAATTAACGATCCAACCTTTTGGACCTAATAAATCACCCAAACTGCTGACGATGACCTGCGTTAAGGAAGTATGTCCGGCTATTTGCTGATAAATATGAGCAAAGTTTTCAGAAAGAACGAGTACCGATGCTTGGCTATCATTCAGCTGATGCTCTAGCTCTCTGGGTGTATAGAGTGGATTGATATTCACGACCACGAAACCTGCTCGCAATACTCCTAGCATTGCAACCAGATACTGCGTTACGTTAGGAAACATAATTCCGATTCGTGAACCCTCCGGCAAGTTCAGCGACTGCAGATAGGATGCAAATTGAATCGACAGCCTGTTTAATTCGTCATAGCTAAAAGATTGGCCCATAGACTCGATCGCAGTGCGCTTTGCATACCGCTCAAAGGAGTCATCCAATATGTCTACTAAAGAAGTATGGGCAGGAAGGACAATCTCCGCAGGAACCCCTGCTGGGTAGTTCTTCAGCCAAGGCTTAGCCATATTCATTTGAACAGAGAAGCTTAGAGAATGGACTTGGCGGTTTTGACTAACTTCATTGCACCCCAGCCAAGCGCTAACACTTTGCTAGCCAATTTAGGCTTGAAGTGTGCCAATACCGCAAATGCACTGGTCCACAAGATCGGGCTACTCTTGAGAAACTGCACGGCCTCAAGACCTTTATCAGCCCAAGAAAACGGTTTCTTTAGAGCGGTGAAAGAGGAGCGGATTTCCTGACGTTCTTTTGCAGCCTGAGCCTGTAAAGCACGTTGACGCTCGAGCAGGGTTTCGAGAGATTGATTCATTGGAGCTTCATCAGTTTAGTGATGATTCAAAGCTGAATGATCTTTCTCAAGCTCAGCGATCGATGCAGCGAAGAGTAAAGGCATGGTTTTAAGAGCCCGCAGGATCATCAGCCCAAAGACCAATCCAGCCAGCAGAAATCCACCCGTTAGCAATGCCAATGCTGCCATCCGATTGGTTTCGGAGCTATAAACCACAATCCAAAGTGCCAACATGACTAAACCAAAGAATATGCAAAATAGACAAAACAGGATTAATACGAGCAGCTTGATGAACTGGGCTCGAGCCACAGCAACATCGCTTGAGAGTAATTCAAGGCGAGTCTGGACGATCGATGTTGCAGTAGAGAGTAAGCCCTTCAGAGAGCTCAGAAGATGTTCTGTTGCCATATATTGTTAGCGACGGCTAATTAAGAGGCCAATTAATAAGCCAGCGCCGGCAGCAATCCCAACGGCTTGCCAAGGTTTCTCATGGACAAATACATCTGCCTCTTGAGCAACTACTTTTGCTTTTTCAGCCATCTGCTCCTGAACTTCAGACAAGCTCTCTTTGGCAGTACTGAGAGTCTCCTGTGCTTTGGCCCGCACCGAGTGCATTGCTTCGCCACCGTGCTCTGCGCTGACTTTAATTAAGGCTTCAGCATCTGCAATGAGCGCTTTGAAATCGTCTACCAACTGATGCGAGGCATGGGTCTCATTCTCAGTAGAGATCGAAGTAGCTTTATGACTTGTCATGATTATTCCAATAGAAGATCAACGCCCTATTCTAAGCAATTCTGAGGGCTCTCCCCATCATGCCACTTTTTAAGCTACTGGCCCTGATTATGAGCAGTATTTATGCTCTAAGGTGCTGGTATCTCTAGATTTGTCATCCACCATTCGATTCATAGCCTTTTGGGCGTTTTCACGATTTTCGGGTGCTTTGAGGTTGGTATTAATGAGGCCGCCTACATCCTTGCGGATCGAGGTATTGCCATATTGCAATCCTTTTAGCATTGCTACCGTTTCTGCACTTAACTTGCATTGCTGACTAATGAGTTCTGAAGAGTCAGGCGATGTATTTGCAAATGCGAATGCAAAAATCGAGATAGACATGATTCCAATGAGAGTCTTTTTCATTTTATTTCCTTATTTTTTGACCACATGTTGGACAGCAACCTAAATCTTTCGCCTTGAGTTTTCTCAACGCGGCATAAACACTGGATTCTGAGATCTCCATCTTCCTGGCTGCCTGAGCAGCTGTAAGACCTTTGCCGACCCATTCCACTGCTTGATATGTCTTTGGTATTGCTCTTTTCATAACGCTTTCTCCATATCATTACTATACTACAGAAGTTGTGAAGTTGTGAACTATAGTAATAAAAAATTATTACTGTTGTATTTAGGCTGCAGCTAGATGTATCGAAGCAATAAAAAAGCCCCTAACAAGGGGCTTTGGGAGTCTGCGCAATCGAGCCTAAGTGACCGATTCGGAATCAGAATGTTGCTGATGATGGTGATCAGCGCCAATAAAGAGGTACATCGCGGGCACTACAAATAAGGTAAAGAGTGTTCCAATCGACAAGCCTGTGAAGATCACTAGACCCATAGACTTGCGCCCTGCGGCACCAGCGCCAGAAGCAATCACCAGCGGAAAGACGCCAAGCACCATCGCAAAAGTCGTCATTAAGATTGGTCTGAGTCGGACTGTAGCAGCCTCAATGATCGCCTCGAGTTTGGTCCTCCCCGCCAACTGCAACTCATTAGCAAATTCAACAATCAAAATGCCGTGTTTACTAATCAAGCCCATCAGGGTAACTAAGCCGACTTGGGTATAAATATTTAGAGTCGTAAATCCTAAATTAATGAAGATTAAGGCACCAAATAAAGCGAGTGGCACGGAGACTAATATGACGATCGGATCCTTAAAGCTCTCAAACTGGGCAGCCAAAACTAAGAAAACAATCAGGATCGCAAAGAACATGGTTCCCAAGAACCCGCCTGATTCATTCGCAAATTGACGCGATGGTCCTGCGTAATCCACTGAGTAGCCACTAGGAGCAACCTCTTGCAGGGTATCGCTCAGGAACTTCAAGACCTCTCCTTCGGAAACGAATGGGGTACTCACACCCGAGATCGTTGCTGAATTAAGCTGCTGAAAGTGATTAATTGACTCAGGCACTACCTGTTGCTTGATGGTCGCAAACGTTCTCACCTGTATCAAATCTCCTTTGGGAGTTTTGATGTAGTAATCCAAGATTTGATCTGGGTTGAGACGATTGACCTGCTCTACCTGCGGTATCACCCGATACGAACGTCCTGCGATCGAGAAATAGTTCACATAGCCACCGCCCAATGCTGCCGTTAAGGCGCTACCAACTTGCTGCTGGGTCATGCCTAATGAGGAAACCTTATCTTTATCAACTACCAACATATCTTGAGGCTTATCGATCTTTAAATCGGTATCCACAAAGAAAAAGTTGCCGCTTCTTCTGGCTTTATCCAGCACTGCTTGAGAGACTTCGTTCAAAGCTTGATAGGGTTCAGTTGTTTTAATCACAAACTGAACAGGTAATCCCTGTGAACCTGGTAGCGCGGGGAACTGGAAAGCTGCGACCCGAACGCCGGCAATCGAATTCCATTTTTGCTGGAGATCTTGTTGGAGCGACATCGCAGTGCGACTGCGCTGTGACCAATCTTTTAATAAGATGCCACCAAAACCCGTTCCAGGGCTTGTAATCTGGAAGGACTGAGCAAATTCTGGCAGCCCTTTTGCAATATCAAATATCTGATCCGCATAAAGCTGCATCTGCGCTACGGTGCTATTGGGAGGCCCGGTCAAGTTCATCAAGACAATACCTTGATCCTCTGTCGGGGCCAATTCTGCTTTAGAGGTGGAATACAAATAAGCGACACCACCCAATAAGATGACTCCCATCACAATAATGACTTGCCATGTCCTCAATAAACTGCGTAAGGTGGATTCATAAGCATGATGGATCTTTTCAAAGACGCGATCAATCTTGAGGGCAAATTCAGAAGTTTCTTGCTCGGCCTTAAAAATACGGGAGCACATCATCGGCGATAAGGTCAATGCAATGAGTCCAGAGACAGCAACAGAGCTCGCTAATGTAAAAGCAAATTCTGTAAACAATGCACCGGTTAAACCGCCTTGGAAACCAATTGGAATATAAACCGCAATCAAGACTACGGTCATTGCCAAAATAGGACTACCGAGTTCACGTGCAGCAATAATCGCCGCATCAAAGGGTGACTTGCCCTCTTTCATATGACGGTCGACGTTCTCCACCACAATAATGGCGTCATCAACCACCAGTCCAATCGCGAGCACCAAGGCCAATAGGGTCAGCAAATTGATCGAGTAACCTAGTACCTGCATAAGGAAGAAAGTACCAATCAAGGATAAAGGCATCGCGATGACCGGAATGGCAACTGCTCGATAGCTACCCAAGAACAAGTAGATCACGATAGTCACAATGACCAGCGCCTCAAACAGAGTTTTAACAACCTCATCAATCGAACTGGTAATGAACTGTGTAGAGTCGTAAACGATCTGACCAGTCATACCTACTGGCAATTGTTTTTGGATGCCCGGCAGGAGTTTGCGTACTCGATCGACGACATCGAGTAAGTTAGCTTGAGGCGCTACTTGTATACCGATAAATACCGATTGTTTCCCGCTAAAGGCGACATTGGTGTTGTAGTCCTCGGATCCTAAAGTGACTGTAGCGACTTGATCTAGATGCACTAAGTTAACGCCGTCACTTTTAATCACGAGCTTTCGAAATTCTTCTACCGTGTGCAAGTCAGTGTTGGCCATTAAATCCACCGACACCATATCGCCCTTAGTAGTACCAACAGCTGAGAGATAGTTATTTGCAGATAAGGCGTTATAGACATCATCTGCAGATACGCCTAGGCCTGCCATTTTTTCTCGATTAAGCCAAGCACGAAGTGCGAACTTACGACCACCAATTAATTCTGCATTTTGAACACCGTCAACGGCGTCAAACTTCGGTTTTACTTCACGCAATAAATAGTCAGTCACACTATTATTTGGAATATCAATACTGGCAAAACCCATATACATCGCATCGGTCGTTTGGCCCATTTGCACTGTGAGAACAGGCGCCAGAGCTTGCGGTGGTAATTGGTTCTTTACCGAACTAATCTGCGTCTGAATTTGGGTTAAAGCAGAATTCGAGTCGTAATTGAGTTTTAAGGTCGCTGTAATCGTTGAAAGACCGCTGACGCTAGTAGATGAGAGGTAATCAATACCTTGAACTTGCGCAATCGCTGACTCTAGTGGCTGAGTAATGAATCCTGCCATGGTTTGTGCATCAGCACCGTAGTAATTGGTTGTGATGGTAACAACAGCGTTTTGAGTTTTAGGATACTGACTAACTGGTAAAGAACCGATTGCCTTAAATCCAAACACCAATACCAATGCACTCACCACCAGTGATAACACTGGTTTATTGATGAAGAGATCAGTCCATTTCATGGTTTACTGCTCTTGTGGCTTAGGATCAGGCAAGTTGGTAGGTTGAACCGTATTATTGATAATCAGTGGACTGCCGTTTTTAAGTTTGAGCTGACCACTAGTCACAACCGTCATCCCCTCTTCTAAGCCCTTAAGAATAGCCACTTGATCGCCACGAGTCTGACCGGTAGTGACAAAGACTTGCTGAGCCTCGTAGATGGTTTTACCTTCTTTGTCTTTCTTGCCGGAGTCTTTGCTAATAAATACCGTCGCGCCATAAGGGTTGTATGTAACCGCTGTTTGCGGCACTGTAATGAGGCTCAGCTGATTACCGACATCAATATTCACATTAGCGAACATGCCCGGCAAGACTTTTTTATCTGGATTATCAATTTGGGCTTCAATTTGTAGATTACGCGTATTGGTATCTACCTTAGGACTGACCGCAGTGATCTTGCCAACAAAACTGGCATCCTTAAATGCATCGGTAGTTACTGTGATGGATTGCCCAACCTGAATATTGGCAGCGTCACTTTGGGGTAAATTAAAGTCAATAAAAATAGGGTCTAGAGTCTGCAAGGTCATGAGCTTGTCACCAGGGTTGATGTATTGACCTGGATTGATAGTGACGATACCGACACGACCGCTAAATGGTGCTTTGATATTTTTCTTGGCTACTAAAGCGGTTTGCGCTTCTACTTGCGCTTGCTTAGACTTGGCATCAGCCTTAGAGGTATCGAAAGTATTCTTACTGATCGCCTGAATAGCCAACTGTTGACGATCCCGCTCATTAATGACTTTCGCCAACTCTGCCAAAGCTTTCAAGGAATTTAATTGGGCTACGTCTGAGGCGTCATTCAGTTTAACCAGCAAATCTCCCTCTTTCACATCCGCTCCAGATTGAACGGGAACGGCAACTACTAAGCCACCAATCTCTGTACTGAGATCCACCCCTCGATAAGCACGAACACTACCCACGCTCGTGAGCTTGGGTTGCCAGATATCCGCTTTTGCCACCATAGTAGAAACCGACTGCGGTGGCATGCCCATTCCAGAAACATACTGCTTGATCATGAAGGTTTTGAGTTGATTGAATGCGAAGATGAGGCCGAGTAGCAAGAAGACCCCGATCAACATGATGATCATCCGTCTTTCCATCTCAGGCAATGCCATCAGCTTTGCGTATGCACGGGTGTTCTGAATACGCGTTTTAAGTCTTGCTATCCAGCCGACTACATGCGCTCTGATTTTCTGTAGACGCTCTTGCATATGCCAGACTGTCCATTGCTGGATTACCCAGGCTTGTGCCTGCTTGGCGAGCGCAATCAATCGAAGCTTTAGTGTTTCAAGGCGTGTCATTTTGATTTTCGTTTACGTTGGCTTTGGGTTGAAAGGCGGGCTCTGTCCGGTTCCACCATCCGCCGCCTAGGGCAGCAAATAAGGCGGCAGTATCAGAGAAGCGGTTGGCTTGTGCTTGAATCGATTTAATCTTGGCTTGCTGATATTGAGTCTGATAATAAAGGACCTGGAAATAACTGGTAGTACCCAGTTTGTATTGAATCTCCGATAGCTTCAGCGTTTCGTAGGCATAGCGTTCAGCATTCGAAGCTGAGCGTAGAGCCCTTGCTCCAGTTTCTAAGGCTTTTAAGGCATCAGCTACCTGCTGGAATGCACTCAATACTGTCGCTTGATATTGATAGACAGCTTGCTCGTAATTGGCTACCGCACCACGACGCTGCGCTATCAATTGTCCACCTTGAAATAATGGCTGAAACACCGCCCCACCCACCGACCACAAAGCCGCACCCGGACCAAACAAGGCGCCCGTTGTTAGCGCTTCAGAACCGATACTGCCTGTGATGTTGAATTGCGGTAACAAGTTCGCAGTTGCTACACCTACCAAAGCATTGGTCGATTTCAGGTTCGCTTCTGCTGTCTTCACATCAGGACGCTGGCGAACCAGGCTAGAGGGCAAAGATAATGGAATCTTCTCGGGTAAATTCAGAGTGCTCAAATTAAAAGCGGCAATATTCGCACTACTAGGTTGCTCTCCGACATACACTGCCAACTGGTTGCGAATAATGGATAAATTCTTTTCATAATTAATTAAATCAACTTCGGAGGTCGATACCAAGGTTTCTTGCGATGACACATCAATTTTTGAAGCTGTGCCAATGATGAGCTGCTTTTCTGTAATCGCCGCCTGCTTCTTTTGCGCATCTAAGATATCTTGTGTAGCTTGAAGCTGAGCCTCTAGTGCAGCCTCTTTAATAGCGGAAGTCACAATATTAGAAGTCAGTGAGAGATAAGCACCCTCTAATTGATATTGCTGATACTCAGCTAATGCTCTCGCACTTTCGACTGTGCGGCGTGCACCGCCAAAGACGTCCAATTTATATGTCACACCAACGTTGGCGTTATACAAGTTATAAATACTATCCGGACCTGTTAATCCAAACGCAGCAGGAGGCACCTGTTGTCTTGAACCGGAACCATTTAATCCAATTGCCGGAAAGTACTGCCCGCCAATTTGCGCGTACAGATTTTGCTGGGCAGAACGCAAAGCTGCATCAGCTGCGCCAAGCGTGGGATTTTGTTCTAAGGCTTTCTGAATCAGAGCCTCTAGTTCTGGTGACTTGTATAAGGCCCACCATTGCGCTGGAATGTCCGCGTTCTCTTCTAGCTCTTGTTGAGTGCCTCCAGGAACATCTGGCGCAGTGGCCAATGTAGTCGGAATAGGCTTCTCGGTATATCGAGTGACTTTTGGAGCTGGAGGTTCTTTAAAGTCTGGGCCAACAGCGCAACCGTAGAGGCTGACAATCAGAATGCCCAAGCAAGCTAGAAGACGTATAAACGGGAGATAAACAGCCATGGAGCCCATTATCAAGGAAAAAAGATGGGCCCTGTCATAAAAGCCACCCTGAAAAGCCCGCAAAATGGGCTTAATACCCTATTAAGTCAATGAATATTTGGCGGAGACGAGAGGATTCGAACCTCCGATCAGAGTTTTAGCCCCGATGCTCCCTTAGCAGGGGAGTGCCTTCGACCAGCTCGGCCACGTCTCCGTATTTCATAAAGCGAACTTCTAAAGCGCCCACAGTTTAACGGATAACCGCTAAATACGGAACTTACTGCTGATCTAGCTCAAATGCCTTGTGTAGCGATCTGACGGCCAATTCCAGGTATTTTTCATCTAATACAACAGAGATTTTGATTTCGCTGGTTGAGATCATCAAAATATTGATGCCCTCTTCCGATAATGTGCGGAACATTTTGCTAGCCACACCAACGTGGGAACGCATACCAACGCCCACTACAGAGACTTTAGAAACCTTAGGGTCGCCAGTAATCTCTTTGGCCTGGATATGGGACTGCACTTTATTCTTCAGCAGATCCATGGCTTTTTGATAATCCGCACGGGGTACTGTGAATGTAAAGTCAGTAATACCATCAACCGACTGGTTCTGAATAATCATGTCGACATCAATATTGGCATCGGCAATCGGTCCCAAGATTTGATAGGCGATACCAGGTCGATCTGGTACACCCAATACGGTGATCTTGGCTTCATCGCGTGCAAAAGCAATTCCGGAAATAACGGCGGCTTCCATAGTGCTGTCCTCTTCAAAAGTAATTAAGGTGCCCGACTTCATCTCTTGATCAAGCGGCATCAATGGGTCTGTCAGTGAAGACAGAACCCGGGTTTTGACTTTGTACTTGCCTGCAAACTCGACTGAACGAATCTGCAGAACCTTAGATCCCAAACTGGCCATCTCCAACATTTCTTCAAAAGTAATGTGATCAAGGCGACGAGCGTCCTCACACACTCGAGGGTCAGTTGTATACACACCGTCCACATCGGTATAGATTAAGCACTCGTC
>Ga0214175_1000488_pt1 | contig 11023 bp, 16 predicted proteins | sample TroBogEpilimnion_17_FD_153013 | JGI IMG/M metagenome (GOLD analysis project Ga0214175, IMG submission 153013) | Freshwater microbial communities from Trout Bog Lake, WI - 09AUG2007 epilimnion | ecosystem: Environmental > Aquatic > Freshwater > Lake > Epilimnion/Euphotic zone | place: Trout Bog...
GTATGAGACCGAAATTATAGAATCCAAACCCCGGTATGTAACCGTAATGTGTGAAATGTTGTCGACGGAGCTTGAGCTTGTCGTCTTCTTTCCAGTTGCGTCTGATGGCGAGAATGGTTGAGGTTCCTTTCTCAATTGTGACGACGTAGGGAAGGGCAATTCCAGTTGGGTTTCCAGATTTGTCAACATCCTCATATCCCTCCAAGTCTAAGTCAACGTGCATCTCAAGAAGCTGATAGCGGTCGTCTCTCGACGCAGACATGCCTTGTTCTTCGGCTTTCTGCTTCTCAACTTCGTCCATCACCAATACAGGATCGCCAAGGTCGATATCAAGGTAGAATCCGGCTACTTGTAGCTTACGCAATTCATTCTTGGTCTTACGCATACGATGCGTAACACGTTCGGCAGTGCTGATGTTAGTAGCACCATAAGGCACGATGATGTCTTCGGCTGGGATAAACGGTGCTTCAGGGAGACTAATTGCTGGGTTGGAATAAATCTTTTTAAATGCGTTACCGGATATGGCAGTTGCTAATAACAGTCTCTCGTGCTCGGGTCTGTAGTCACGCATCTTTTCCGTCAGCGTGTAGTTCATATCCGCTTCAACACGTTGAGCTGCTTTTAATGTCTCTGGAGTTTCTTTACCAACAATCTCGGTACGAACTGGCCCTGCGGCTGGGAAGGTCTCCATAATGAGTTCGGCTTGGAACTTAACTGCTGACTCCATCAGCAACGGATGGAATACGCCAGACGCGCCCGCCCAAGGTTCGCTACGCTCTTCATACTTGAGGCCAAGTAACTTCAGCCCTTTAATATAAATGTCGAGCCAGTCTTTCCGGCTACGCATATCATCTTCAACATCTTCCAACAAGTCATACGCTAAACTCTTAAGCGTAGCTTCATCAATCACTTCCGCAAGGTTGGCATCGAAATCAGCCTCTCGCTTTTCCATGTGCATCTCAAAGCCCGGGCCTGAGATATTTACTTCTTCAGGGTCAACGATCTCGACCTCGATTGGTTCCGCTTCTGGTAACGAGCCTAACCCTTGCGGGGCTTCATATAATGCTTTGTCAATACTCATTAGTAATATCCTTTCCGTCTACTTGACTTGAACCACTTAATTTCTTCTGGCTCATCATTAGGCAGCCGAATAAAGCCGCCTTGTCTAAAACGTAATAAAGCAAGAGTAGTGCTATCAACCAAGTCATCATTTTTACCTGCTGGGAAGTCGTTGCATTCCTCAATCACTTCTCTAGCCCATCTACGATCAGGTGCATACACCATCCCGGATTTAAACAGGTCTGATATAGCGTTAACTCTGGCTATCTTATCTTGTCCTTTGCCCGGTGTAAAATCCCACACCGGAACGCCCATTCTACGCATCTCTTGGTACAAAGTCGCGCCGTTTGACTTCTTTTCGACGATGAACGTATCGGGGTTCCACTCCTTATACTCCCGAAGCACAAGCTCTTTTAGCTCTGGATACTCCAACCGCTCCTTGATTGCGTTCAGCAAGATGATGTTGTTCATCTTGGTTTCTTCGTTGTAGAACACGCCCCACGTCAGCAACGCATTGTAGTCCGCACGGGTATTGGCTTCCTGAGCCGCGTCCAGACTCATAATAATATACTCACACTGGGGAGGCTGATCCTTTTCCCAGACTAGCCACCACTCACGCTTAATAAGTGCGCCCTCTTCCGATGTCGGCTCCTGCATATACTGGGCTTGCCAGTAGCGCGTGTCCATTGAGGCTTTTTTAGCCAACAACTCATCCAATGACCAGAACTCAGGCCACAGGGGTTTATCATCCAAAATGGCAGGAAACTCAACGACTTCCCACTCGTCTGCGTCGTCATTCTTCATCATGTGGTCAATAATCTGACCCGTAAGGTCGAGCTTAGACCACCGCGTCATCACCACAATGATCGCACCGCCCGGCATCAACCGTTGGATTGGGCCTGACTGGAACCACTCCCACGCTGGCTCGAACACGTCTGGTCTGCCCTGCTTTGCCTCCTGCTCGGAGTGAGGGTCGTCAATAATAAAGAGGTCAGCACCCCGACCTGCCAACGCACCGCCGACACCGATGGCAAAGTACTCACCCTGCTTATTAGTTCCCCAACGCGAGGCCGACTTGGAGTCTGCCTGTAACTCAACCTCTGGGAATATCTCTTTGTACACATCGGAGGCTACCAAGTTTCTGACTCTTCGCCCGAAGTTCACCGCCAAGTCTGCGGTATGGGAGGCCATGATTACCTTCTTATGGGGGTACTTCCCCAGAAACCACGCAGGTGCCAGATAGCTAATCATCTCCGACTTGCCGTGACGCGGTGCAATATTGACGATCACGCGCTTCTTAATTCCCTCTGCAACGTCCTCGAAAATCTTAGCCAATCTATAGTGGTGAGGGCCTACGATGTAGCCCGGATAGACATGCTTAATAAAGGAGATGAAGTTATCTTTGGAACGGTCTATGTTGGTTTTCTTGTACCAATCCACCAGCAAGGCGGCGGTCTTGCGCTTTTGCTCCTCGTTCATCTTGGGCAAAGCGGCCTTTAGTTTGGCTACGTCGGCAGGGGATAATTTACGCGCCGCACTCATTCAGTATATTCCCCTTCCTCATCGGGAAGCTGTTCCAACATTCCGTCTATATCCTCAACCGGCTCGCCATCCTCAATCACTTCGTAGTCAATGTTATCCAGAATGGTAATGAGTTCTTTCTCGACTTCCTCGATAGGCTTAATAAGATGGGTAGTCTCCGTTCGTTTCTTGAAGGCATCGACCCCGTCGATCTCGCCCAGACTCTTTAATGCTGCAATGCGATCTTTGGACGACTTGGAATACTCGACCTCGAATATCAGTTTATTGACTATGTAATGTTTAAGGGAAGAGAGTTCTGGGACTATCTGGACACTGTTTGCCTTGACCAACTCTGCCAGTATAAGGATGGAACCATTTGAGAATTTATCGAAGTCCGGCACAAAGTCGGGGTTGGCATTGACGTGGGCCATGAGTTGTCTGGCCTTGATCTCGTCCTCTTCGTCCGTCTCAATTGTGGTATTGGTTAGTTCTGCAAGCAGCTTTAATGTCCGCGCCCGCATTTCAATCTCTTCGCGGGGGGATAAGTCTAGGTCTATGTTCGTTGCGCTACGTGGTAGCGGTACTGATTCATCTATTTCAGGAAGTAGCTGTTGCATGGGGTCTCCCAAGTTTGTTGAATTTATACACAAGTGATATACAAAATGCAAGGGGAGGTAAGGAATCCTATAGGGGGGGTGTTTCCTATATGCAAGGCGTAGGGGTTGAAGTAAATGCGTTACTAAAAACCCGCTTTTTGAGGCTTCAGTGGGGTAAGGTTTTAAAAAATTCTGATCGTTTATGTAAGTTCGAGAGTCTACAGGACTTATGGAGCCTTACTTATAAATTTGGGGGGTCGGGGCACGGTGGGGTTTGGCTTCGCCATTGCTACGCCGATTTTGCCGATTTTGCTTCATTTCCTGATAATGTGTCACGTTTTACTTGACAACGCAGTGCATATTTGATATTATTCATTTCAACAAGCGACATTGTGTTGCTTGAGTTAACCGAAGGACTACATACATGAAAACACACTCTGATTTTATGGTTGAATTCGTACAGGCAGACATTGCTTGTGGAATTAGTAAGGCCGCGATCATCAAGAAAGCCTCGCCTAGTATAAGGGAGGATTTGAAGGACACTCTAAACCCAGACGGGCGCTCATTCAACACGAAACATGATGCTTACGTTGCTATGCGCGATACGTTCCTATTTTATGCAATGCCCATGTACCTTGAGTTAGAAACAATCCCAAAGGGATACAGTAAAGCTCAAATTATATGCGCTCGCAAAGAATGGACACAATTTAGCGATTCAATTCGAGACGCATTGGGTGATATTCGTGAGAGAGTCCGTAACACGAGTGACGTTTGCTTTCGTCGGTTCGTATCGGCATGCTTTGAAATTGAATCGAAGCGCGGAAAAACCGAACCAAAGGCCATTGATGAGAAAATCGCCGATTTTTTTACATGGCTTGCTAAGAAAAACAAGGCAGAGTACGCGAACGCGATACCACAATCGCAAATTGATGCAATGCAAGAATATGTCATTGCGACTCTCTTGAAACGCGAAACGCGCATAACAATGTCTGACGGGACGAGCAAGACGGGTACTTGAAACGCCATAACAATTTCCTGACAATATATCAGGAATTGATCGAGGCCCGATAGGTTTGCGCCTATCGGGTTTTTTTATGTCTTTAAAATTTGAATAAGAATAATAGATAAAAATTTCATACCCGATCTATCAATACCAGTTCCGTATGCGATGGCGAAAGCCGCTTCGGTTTTTCAATAACCTGCTGCGCAGGTTACTACTTTTTTGGTTTTTTGTCAAGCTGTGCCAAATAAATTTTTTTATGAGGGGCGTTGGAACGGACGTTGGAACAGCTTTTTTGCGTTTAACTATTTGATATGCAAGGGATTATTGAGTTTCGTTCCAACCGTTCCAGCCGTTCCAAGGTTTTTTTGATAAAGCTGAGGATTGAAATGGCAAAATTGCGATTAAGGCAGATGACACGCAATGCAAAACCCAACTCTCAGGAAACCGTAATTTCCCAAAATCATTGGAACGGTTGGAACGGATATATATATATAAATATTATTATTATTATTATTAATAACTTACAAGCGTTTTTCTGGTACAAAACCTGTTCCAACGTCCGTTCCAACGCCATTTTACGCTTGGAACGGTTGGAACGAACATCACGAAACATTAACAACAAAGTTGCCTAGAACGTTATCAATCGCTTGACTTAGTGTATAGTTTTATTGTACAATGTATATAACAATGGGAAATTACCTATTGGACGTTGAAACCCTTAAATGTAATCCTGACAAAGTGTCAGGAATAGGAGCAAAAGATGACACGCAAACATTTCAAGATGATCGCCGACGAGATCGCCAAGATCGAGGACAAACAGCACCGTGTCAAGTTCGCCGGCGCTTTCGCATTCATTCTTAAACGAATCAATCCGAAGTTCGATTTTAATAAATTTTACGCAGCGTGTGGAGTCCAATAATGCAGTTAAAAGAACCGCGCGAATGTATTTATTGTGGTGACAAGGTTTGGTATGAACGCTACGAGTTGGGTTATACAAGTTGTATGGGTTGTGGTGAGTTGCGCTCAAAGCGAGTCAAACGGACTATCGTGCCAATGCATAAGAGTAACTACATGGTCATCACCGACATGAACGACTTGAAAGGTATTAACAACAAGGGAGGACTGCACCGATGAATAAGCCAAGCTATCAAGAGTTATTAGACTTGTCGATTGAATTTGCCATGAAGTTGTGTGAACGCAACACCGAGATCGCACGACTGCGAGAGGAGAACGCCAAGCTATTAAAAGAGAATGATTACGTTGCCGAGATCATGCACAAAAACCAATTCGATTGGGTTGAGGAATATTTAATTGACCAATACGCGAATTCAATGGAGGGACATTGTTAATAACAAAGTGGAAAAGTTTATTGTAGAATACTTGACATTGTGTATAATTTTATTATACAATGATTGGGTAATGTGGAAGTTGTTTAGTGTTGAGTGGAAGTTGTTTAGTTGAGTGGAAGTTGTTTAGTTGAGATTGTTTTTCATTAACCAAAACCTGACAAATTGTCAGGATTAAAGGAGCACATAGTGAGTATCCAAGTTCAAAGCCCAAAGCATCTAGTATCGTTGGCGAGCAGCGCGGTTCTAGTCGAAGTGACCAACAGCGTATGGACGGGCAACGAGACCGACAACCAAGCGTCGAGCGAAGTTGTGCAAGCCAAAGGTGCTGCTGATGGCGTATGCAACGTGATTAAGAAGTTAATGCACGACAGCGAGGAACACAAAGCGCTTAACCGATTCATGCGCGGTACGATCAACAACGGAGTGCGTAGGCTAACGTATGAATGGGCGGGCGGGATTCGCCTACTGCCGATGGCAAATTATCAAAAGTTCGAGGCGTGGTGGGGTGAGTGTGAGGGCGAATACAAACGGTTACTAGCTAATCTGAAAGCGGTGTATCCCGATTACGTTTCAAATGCAGCGTTCGCCAGTCAAGGTAAGTTGTTTAACCGCGCAGATTATCCTGACGTAAGCGAGTTGGATAGCAAGTACAAGTTGGAGCGTAGGATTATCCCTGTGCCGATGGATGACTTCCGTGTGCAAGTGTCGCAGGAATTAGCCGATGACTTGCATAAGCATTATTGCAAACAAGCCGAAGCTATTGCAAACAGTATTGTGAACGAACAGACCAATCGGTTCGTGGAGGTTATGAGACGGCTACATCATTCGTGTGGGTTCAATGAGTCTACGACTAGCAATGGCGAGATCAAAGTATCGCGGCGCAAGTTGGTGCGTGAGACCTACGAGAAAGCATTAGAGATGATTGATACGTTTAAACAATTCAATGTAACGGAGGACGCGCAACTAGAACAGCTACGAAATGACCTTGAGAAAGTATTGGTGGGCAAGACCTACGAGCAGGTGGCAGAGTCCGACATGATGCGTGCCCATGTGGGTAACGAGATCGGCAATGTATTAAACAAGTTTAAGTTGAACGTGTAAGTTTATTAACCAAGCAAAGGACACACTATGAACATTGACAATATGATTAGCATCAATGATGCACCGAAGTTGATTGCGACGATGGGTGAGAACATCACCGTTATCTTGGAAGGCGAGCCTGGAATTGGCAAGAGCAGTGTATTACCAATCTTGCATGAGTTGATGGGTAAGGATAAGTATCACGCTGTATATGTGGATTGTCCAGTAATCGGTGATGGTGATTTAGTAATGCGAGTACCAAACCGTGAGACAGGACGGCTTGAGACGTATCTATCTGACTTGTTTCCACAGGACGGCAAGCCATACATAATCATGCTCGACGAGTTCCTAAAGGTGAACAAGTTAATGAAGACAATGTTTACCCGACTAATGCTAGAGCGGGTACTAGGGGACTATCCACTACCTGACGGCAGCATTGTGTTCGCAACGTCAAACCTACGGACGGATGGCGTGGGCGATACTATTGAGGGACACGTAGGCAATCGCGTTATGCGAGTTCCCGTACGCAAAGCCAATCACAAAGAGTATCTGACTTGGTTGACCAATAATGGAGCGAGCACCGTGCTAAGAGCGCTAATATCAATCAAGCCGTCGCTTTGTGCGTCTTACGTTGGCATGACTCCTGATCGGTTGAATGATAATCCGTATATCTATAATCCGACATCAGGCAATAATACCTACGCATCGCCACGTTCAATGTTCAAGGCAGACTCAATCATTAAGCAAGCAAAAGTATTAGGTGAACGGCTCACGCGCATCGCATTGATCGGTACAGTCGGTGAGGCAGCGGCAGAGTTATTCAATGCGTTTATTATGATGGAGAAAGACCTTACTCCAATCGAAGTGATACTGAAAGACCCTGAAGTAGCAGTGATACCAAGCAGCGCAGGTGCGGTTCTTATGACATTGTTTAACGGTGTGGACGTGATCGAAACCCAAGACGAGTTGGGTTCGTTTATGAAGTTCGTCAATCGGATTGACAATATCGAGTTCAAGGACGTATTTATGAGTTCGTTGTGTGAGACATCGCGTACTACAAAGTTGGCGTTCAATAACCAACAGATTATGAAGTGGTATCAAGACAACTACAAGATCATCAGCGCTTAAGGAGATAACAATGGAATTAACGGTAAACGAGAAGTTGCGTAAGGCAACGAAAGACTTAATGCGTGATCGTCACGCATACGTAGCAGCAGGTACGATGTTGATGGGCAAGACCGAGATCGTGGACGATATTCCAACAGCGCGTACCAATGGCAGGGATAAACAGTATGGTAGACAATTCATAGAGAAGTTGAGTGTTAAGGAGCTGGCAGGTGTTGTATTGCATGAGGCAGTTCACATTATGTTGCGGCACATTCCAAGACATCGTGACTTGATTAAGGAGGACGCGCAATTAGCTAACATGGCATTTGATTACGCAGACAATGCGTTTATTAGATCGTTACCAAGTTACGGGGTTAATTTTCGCTTACCTGACGGACACCTCTACGACCCACAATTCGAGAACATGACCGTGCGGCAGATATACGAAATTCTCAAACAAGAGAATGAGAATGGTGGCGGTGGCAGAGGTGGGCAGTCGTTCGATGAGCATGACGTGACTGAGATGGAGAGCCTATCGGACGAGCAGCGCGCTGACTTAGACAAGCGAGTGACCGAGGCTATCCAACAGTCTGTAATTCTTGCAGGTATGAACGGCATAGACGTGCCACGGCAGATCATGGACGCAGCGACTCCCAAGGTCGATTGGAAAGAGGTACTGGCTGAGTTCATGGACAATACAATGCGTGGCAAAGATGAGTACACCTTCTCCCGATTTAATCGTAAGCGGTTGATGGACGATTTGTATATGCCAAGCGTTAAGTCCGAACGGGTCGGTGATGTTATCGTGGCGATTGATACGTCGGGTTCGATTAGACAGGAATATCTAAACGAGTTCTTTAGTTACTTGAGTACGTTGTGCGAACAGACTACGCCCGAATCGGTGACGGTGTTGTGGTGGGATACTGAAGTTCGCAGTAAGCAAGTGCTGACCGATAACTACGACAACCTAAAGACATTGCTTAAGCCGCGTGGAGGTGGCGGCACGACTGTATCGTGTGTATCGAAGTACGTCATTGACAACAAGATCAATGGAGAATGTTTAATCGTATTAACAGACGGCTATGTGGAGGACAACATTAAATGGAACACAAGAATACCTACACTGTGGATATCCACTCAGGCAACTAATTTTGCGATCCCTTCAGGTACTTTGGTATCAATCAAGTAAATGCAATTCATAATCAAGAGGAACAACACAATGTATCACAGCATGGTTAGCGCGAACGAAATAGACATCATCAACAACAACGGATTGATGCCGCTTGTCACTGGCATCTTGACAAAAGTCAGGGCGCAATACTTAAATTACAATTTCAATGTCGTTTCAGTAGACAAGGGAATTGTAAGGTTCGGGACAGAGTTAGGTCTTCCGTTGTTCATTTTAGAGGTTACTAAAATGAATGACGATCAATGGCAGTTTAGTATTAAGTCTGTCGATCACCCAATATCAGGACAACCTGCAAGTCAAACAATTTCGTCCAGAAACGCCAAATACATAATCAACAAAATTAAAAATGCAGCACATATAGGACACGCATTGAATTTGCAGGACGAATTGTTTTCCCATAAAGCTACTAATGAGACGGCTAGAATAAAATGGTCAAATAAAACAATAAAAAAGAATCATGTAAAACAACTAGATGTATCTATTCAACTGGAATTGATTAAGGTGTATTTGGGTAATAAACAAGCGAGTCAAATGGACGATGCTGATGACTATGCTATTGCTATTAAAGAGACATACAAAAATCACATGGCGAACATAGCAATGGAGGATATGTTCGCACAAGAATTATCTAGTTTTATGAATCAATCACGTTTCGTTTGGTACAAGAATCATAAACTAGGTTATGTAATGGCAGGTAAGATTAATCCTAGTCCTGATGTATGGGATATCCCATTGGCAGTGTATAAATCAGAGGATGAAATCCCCCCAGAGATACGTGACCCAGTACTTGCACGATTAACAATGGCGTCTATGTTGCGTCGCAAAACCACAGAGTTCGATTTGAAATACCACGACGCCAATGAACTTTATCCTGCATACCAATATTGGGATAAACAAAAGATACATGATATGGAGGTGTTCGGTGAATTAGAAACGCTCATTGATGTTGGCATAGGCAACTTAACAAAGGTGATGATGACAGCAAAATAATGCTTGCAATCGTATAGAATTGTTATACAATCAAATTAAAGGAGACGATATGAACGTGGATAAAATACGAGCGGAAAAAATAGCAGAAGTTATTATAAATACTTTTAAAGATGAAGATGTACCCATGAGAGAAAGTATAATAATAATGGTTGGGATATTGGCATCAATGCAAAAGACAATAGGCGGTTCAAAAGAATATTTTTGGGAAGAAGTAAATTCATTGGGGAAAAAATATTCAGATTATTTAGATGGAGCAAACAATGAGCATTGATAAACAAGTAGCACTGCTCGAAGAGCAGGTTAGGGAACTTGAGGACGAGTTAATGAACATGTGCTTTCAACGGAACATCGCAGAGTCTAAGATCGCGCAGATGACTGGACGATTCAAAATGTTTAAACAACAAGGACTGATCGACGACGAGTGTGATTTAATGGAGGGTATGGTATGACCCCTGAAAATAAAGTTAAGAAGCGCATCAAAAGTATTTTGACGAAAGCAAACGCATACTACGTAATGCCGCACGGCGCAGGGTATGGCAACGCAGGTGCACCTGACTTCATTGTGTGCTTGCGTGGAGAGTTTATTGGTATAGAAGCAAAGGCAGGAGGGAACAAAGCAACAGCATTGCAGTTACATAATCTAATGGAGATCAGGAAGGCAGGGGGTAAATCATTCGTGGTGAATGAAACCAACATTGATGAATTGGAAAAGGAGTTAAGCAATGTATAAGAAAAGAAAGATCACAAACGATTTAATTAATCATCCATCGCACTACAAAACAGGTGGTATCGAAACAATTGACTTCATCGAGGCGAAAGAACTGGGCTATCATTTGGGTAACGTGGTCAAGTACATAAGCCGTGCGGGAAGAAAAAACAATGACTACTTACAAGACCTAAAGAAAGCGCAGTGGTATTTGAATCGTGCTATCAGTAAAGCAAAGGGGAAGTAAGATGACAACCAAGACCAAGACTAAAATCGAAACAATTGACTTCATCGAATCAGAGGAACTTAGCTACCACATTGGCAATGTTGTTAAGTATGTGACGCGCATCGAATCAGAGGAACTTAGCTACCACATTGGCAATGTTGTTAAGTATGTGACGCGAGCAGGTCATAAGGATGGTC
>Ga0214175_1000491_pt1 | contig 10947 bp, 4 predicted proteins | sample TroBogEpilimnion_17_FD_153013 | JGI IMG/M metagenome (GOLD analysis project Ga0214175, IMG submission 153013) | Freshwater microbial communities from Trout Bog Lake, WI - 09AUG2007 epilimnion | ecosystem: Environmental > Aquatic > Freshwater > Lake > Epilimnion/Euphotic zone | place: Trout Bog...
GGAACATTGTCTTCTTCTATGAAGCTCCGCGTTGATTTGACTTACCATAAGGGCAGTTAAACTAATGCTGGCCGCTGTAGCTGTCAAAACTAGCTAGTGCTACTTGGGGCTAGGGGACTACTCCTACCCCAAGCTAGTCTATTCTAGCTCTGACTGTCAGCCTAGCCCAAGCTACTCTTATCGGCCTCATCCAAGCACGGATGGCCGACTTTCACCTGAGCCCTCTCAGGCTGACTTGGGCCTCTTTTCCCACTCTATTTCCCCGAAAAAATTGCCCTAGCAAGGAAGTCCAATACAAAACAGCGCCCTAGTGCAGGGTGTAGCTGCTTTGTTTGCCCTTCCCTAGACATGACACAGCAGACGGCAGCCAAACTCAATGAGTCTGCCCCCTCTGTGACCATGTCCTGCTTTCTTTTAACTGCAGATTCAGCTTGGAAAAGCAGTTAAAAGAAAGCAATTACACTAGCAAATACCGGAGATCCTGAAATTTCCCAATCGCTAGACATCTTGCCTTCCTAGGGCCACCTTGCCTAACGACTGTAGAAACCTAGGATCCCTAGTATGATCCCTTAGGGATTGAATTCTAAGAGATCCCTATACTAGCCTATTACGCTCCCCCATCTTGCCTGGTTTAGCTTGATGGCTTCACTACCAGAGGCTAGTCTAGCTTGTAGTGTAGCTACAAAACTTTCTACGGTGCGGCTTACCCTACACCTTAGTCTACATGTGTCCCCAAACAAAGATGTGCAAGTGCAACAAAACTAACTACTCTAGCTACTGGACCTATGCTACAGTCGACGGCAACATAGGTTAACTCTCCTCAGAGTAAGCAGTATCGCCTGTCTTTCCACCGAACAGGACTTTTATTCTGATTCACCTAAGGGTACAAACAGCCAAGCCAGAACATCTCTAGGGTGCCCTAGCAAGGCCACCTTCCCACACTAGGCTACTCGACAGAAGTTTTCTTTCTTCCAGCAATGATCAGTACTAAAACGAACCATTCTATTCATACTAGTAGGGCTTACACTAGCAAAAGTTTCTAGCGTAGCCTTCCCCCTCGTGGGTAGGCTCCACTGTCCACTTGAGTTAGTCTAGGCTCTAACAGTACTTCTAAAATGATCACTTCTAGTACCGGTAGTACAAACGCATATACATTTTAACATCAATTGTTCACATTAATGTTTTATAAGACAAACAATCATTCATATTCAAAAACTTTTTCTAAGTTAGAAAGGACGTTTGCGACCCTCGCTAGCTTTTAAACTAACGTCGCTCGCCTTTCTTTGCTTAGTAGAAGCTTTTTAGGCTAGGCTAGCACTATACCAGGCACCGTTAGGCTCCTAGTTTATTACTAGTCTACCCTATTAAGTCTCTAAGTACCCTTGACTTGTAGCAGTGGCGTAAGCCAATCGCGATTAAGTCTCAGTACCTAAAGGCTTAAATATGAATGTTAGCCACTAAAAATGTTTAAGTTTAAGTTAAGAATGCGTTACGTACCGCTTAGCTGGAATGTTAAGCACCAGTGGAAACACCAGACAAAACTTTAATAGTACACAACAACTTACTAACTTCACTCCTCGCAAGTAAAGTTAATAGGTATTGGTAGCGTTTAAAGTTTTGTATCACTTTTAAATGATCAGAGCACTTCACAAAGTCTAGAACTTTTCTAAGACTTTAAAGAGTTTAAGTTTTCTTAAGTTGTTTTACTAACTTAATAGCTTAAACAACATAAGTCCACTTCTAAACTTTTCTAAGTCCTTAAATTCGCTTATGAGAAGTTGTTGCTTCAACAAAAGCTGAGAGGAAAGAGACAGGTTGTTGTGCCTGTATCTATAAAGAAAGCTTGCCTTCAAACCAATTGACGTCACTTCCGTGTCGACAACGACACTTCTAGAAGCTTCTAAAACTGGTCTGCTTAGACAATAAAGCTTTTCTCCCCGTAGCTTTGTAATGTACTTTCAACTTACAAGTGCTTAGAATTGCCTTTCGGCTTAGAAACAAGAAAAATTACAAGCCAATTTTTATAGGGCTGGCCTAAAACTGGTTTGCTTATATTCTTCTCATTTTCCTCTTTCTCACTCGCCCGGGTGGGCTCTATTCAACAAACAGCGGGTGCTTGTAGAATTAGAGAAAGAATTCTAAACTACTTCTAATATTAAGGCGCTACTATTAAGCTTGTTTTAAACGCTAAAATAATAGCGTCTAAAGGCGAAAACCATTAAAAAATAAAGGTATTTCACCTAACTACAAGTTAATAGGCCTTATCTGTATTTTTAATTAACTTTTAAGTGCTTAACTTGTCTAATATTTAGAGCGCGCCGGTTTAGTCCAGGCTTAACTTGCTTATATAAGGGCGCGCGTCTCTACTTGGGTAGGCTCTTTAATGTTTTTATAAACTTACGCTAGTGTCCGTTTAATTAAAAACGTCGTCGCGATACAAAAAATTCACTCCCAAGTTAGGCGCTCTCCTTACAAGTCGGCTCTATCATATTAGATTGGCCCAGTTGAAAACTGGTTGGTTATATAACACTTATAAGGACCCAAAGGGCCTTCTAAGCTGTGTCGTTCGACTTTCGTCTGAACAAAACACCTTATTTCAGGCCGTTAAAGTCTAAATTAGCGTTATAAATAAGCTTAAAGGTTGCTTATAAGACCAATTTTGAATGCAAATCATTCGCACATGTGTCTAGTGTCATTCCCAATCACTTTGACCCTTGTCATTATGATGCGAATGGCACTAGGTCATTTTGCAAATGACCCGCTTTCAGCGCAAGAAGAAAATGTTGTTTATAGTATGCGTCATTTTACCAAACACTTCCTAACGTCTACTATAAACAGTATTAAGCCCAAAATGTTGGTTAGTTAGAAAGATAGAATAGAAGAAGAGTAAATGGTTCTTATAAATGTTAAGTGCCTTTGACAGCTAGCAAATATAATAAGCCTAGAGTCATATTATACTTGCTATTGTCGCTAGCTTTATAAGCCATTTAACTTCTCAGATAGAAAAGAACAAGAATGCATAAGCTTAGGCGAAACTTCTAGCTGTACTATTAAGCCCAGAATGTTCTGTCTACGTACTTTAGTCCCACAAATAACTTAAGCACGATTGCAGAAGCTGAGAATGCTGGCATTTTTGCACCTCTTATTCCAAATTGTTCTAGTACAGCCACTTGAGTCTCCCTTTCATTCCTTTTACCTAAGCATTATGCCACAACACTAATAGTGTCACTTCCAGACATACTTTCAAACAGCTTACTGGCCTCTGTGTCAGTTAAACCTAAGTATCTCTCAAAATGCCTCGTTGGAATGCCCTATGCTGCTTCTAGCGAATGCCATTTTCTCTCTAGTATGGTCATTCTAGGCTAGCATCTTGGAGTCATTCATCTCCCTCACTAAGCAAATTGGCCCTTATAGTGACAGGTTCCTAGCTACCTATCACGCTCACATACATACTAAGCCTACCTTAGCCTACCCTCAGTGGAGGCATATTAAGCTAGGCTAACAGTCACTCACACAGCCCTGAAGCCAGTCTTTAGGCAACAGGGTGACATTGGATTTACCCTAGTCTACCCCTATGCTTTCGTTTCATTCGCTAGGTTTTATGCCAAGTAAGCTAGAGCTTCCAATGCCCCTACCCTTACGTGCTTGTGCCTCCTAGGGTTGAGCCTAACCTTCTTAGTGCCTCGCTGAAGCCATATGGATTGTTGTGTTCCTAATTACCTGGCTAGGGTTTTTCAGTAGGGTGGCCTCAGTGCCTTGCCCATGTTTCTTTTCGGCCGTTAGCCACAATTAGGTTGCCCCCACATGTAACCGACACTAAGTTAGTTAGTCCCCCCCTAGCCTCGCTCACACCTAACACTCCATCCTATCCCCCAAGGAGAGGTTACTAGGTCTTAGTAGGGCTTACCTATGCCTAGACTATACCTAACCAATTTGAAGGACTCGAACTTCGATGTGCGTTACTTAGTCTAATGAGCCTGTATTTCAGCCCTGCCTAGCCCTAAGTTTAGCCTAGCTTGGCTAGTAGTTTCAGTAAGCTGTCGCTAGACCTCTGTGCCTTAGGTACTGGCCTACCTTCCCTATTTCGCTTTGCTAGGTGCCACTAAGGGTTTGGCTCTCTTACTTAGGCTCTCTAGTCTCTGCTAGGGTCCACTAATCCTCGTTACAAGCTTTAAATCCCCTAACCTAGTATACTTAGGCTCTCAATCACATCCCACGTGCTTTCAAGGGTCTTATACAGCTGCAATACCATGCCCTACCTAACAGTGACTAGGCGCCTTCACCAGTTTCATTTCCCTTTCGCAGAGCTATTTTTAGACTAGCCAGTTTACAGCCGAGTGTCCCTACTCTTTGCCCAAGTTCAGTGGGTGTCTTAGTAGGTGCACTGACTGTTCTGGTGACTAGTAGAGCTGCCACTCCTATAATGAGTTAGGACTAACTAGGCCCCTAGGCCTTTTGGGACGCCCTAACCACCACTCCCCGCCGTTTTTTAAATAGGAAATAAGTTTTTACCAGACTGGGGCGTTCATGCTTCCCAACCCGAACCTTCCGGCTGTAGGGCCCATGTGGCTAAATAGGGACTCTAGGGTCACCTGCTTGCTGGAATGTTTCTATTCTCACCCTCGTTGGCACGAAAGGCTTTTTCAGTATCACTATGCAAGCCTACGCGTTTGATCCTATAACCAGTTTTGGAATACTGGCCAGACCTCGTGTCTGTCTCACTATAGTCACTCTAGGGCTCCCCTGGGTTCCCTGACTGTCCCCCAAAGAGAATGGTCACTTACCTTGCTTCAACACCTTGCTGGCGGTGCTGTTGCTGAAGCTCCTTTCACCAGTAGTCTTATCCACACATTCACTTCATCATGAATGGTTTGTTGTATTCAACGGTATAAACTTACTAGCAGAAAGCGTCCCCTCTAACTAGTAATTCTAATCTAAACACGTGTTTACTAGGCTTAATTGGCTTACTAATCTTGGCCGGTTTAAGCTTGCTTAAGGCGCACCTTGAACTTAGGCATGGCCTTTCTAGCTTGCTTTACCGACCGCGCCATGTCATTGACGCCTCTCCTCTCTAACCTAGCGGTCTCTACTACCAACACTGTCAACCTGATGTTCAACTCCATCAAGATGGCCAAGGCCACAAACTAGAGTCAGTAGAGGGTCTGAAGGCTAAAGGGATGGTCAATGCTATGACTAGAATAGTACCAGACCTAGCCCCCTTATGGACTAACCTCATATGACCGAGCGGAAGTAATAGTAGCTAGCTTAACTAGCCTAATAGTAAGCCCCCTGGCCTACTGTCCTATCTAACGACTAGCTAGGAAGTTAGATAGAGACAGACAAAGCTAATAGATAAGCGATGGATTAGAGAAAGCTTATAAGCTTGTTACCTTTATGAATACCCATTCAGATGGTTTGTATGGAACACTTTCAACACTTTATAAAAGAAAGACTTTAGTAAGATTGGAGTCAGCTACGCCAGCTGTGGACCATCCAGTCTCCAAGGTGGAATTGAGGTAAGTGAGAGAGGTGATGTTGTTCCTCTCTCTGAGGTTAACTTGGTCCACAGCTGCCACGCTTCCTCTTTTATTAAACCAAACAAAGAAAATGGATTTACAAACAAAGAGGAATTATACACGGTGATTTACAGTATATACAATGATTGCTGAGAACTAAGTTCCCAGCGGACTAAATCTAGTCCACAAACAATGAACATGAATATACAACATATATACAACAACGTGGCAACCTAGCCTAGTGCTAGGTAGGCTAGGTGGAGCTCTGAGGGTCTCCATGGCCTGCAAAGGCCCTATCCTAGCCTTGGCACTCCAAGCCTTCTAAGGCATAAATAATACAAGCCCACAGTTTGGAAGTTTCAAAGAAAGAAGTCACTAGCGTGAGCGACATTCCCCCCTTGAAACTACCAAGCTGTGGACGCTATACAAATGTACAAAAGACGTTTTCGACGTCTTCGCCCTAGGGGATTTTACTCCCCCCAGGTCCCTTCGCTTCACGATTGGGCCCCTGCCCAACCTGTGGCGTCTTCTGCCTCCCTGCGGCGGAGGACTTCTTCTTGGGGATGGCCCCAAGATTCTTAGGTGGTCCTGAGATGGTGAGGACCACCTTAGCACCCTCGGTGGAGGTGGGTGCTCCAGCAGCCTGGATGGGATTGGCTGCTTTAGCTGCTTTGGCAGCTAACCTCTTCCGCTTCCGCTTCTCTGCTGGCGTTTCCTTAGGCGGATCCAGGACAAGGCCTGGAATCAGCCTAGAGGTGCCAGCTGCCAATTGGCCCCCAGTCTCCTTTCGGGTCTCGGAAACCGCCTGGCCCTGTGATATCTCACTGGAACTCGTTGTCAACTTGGCCAAGCTTTCCTCCAAACCAGTGGAGGTTGGCCCGGTTGACAACTCTTGTCCAGTGATCTCCGCGTACGATTTTGGCTGTTCAAGATTAGGTACGGAAGTTGTCTCTGGAGGAGAACCAGAAGTGGCCTGATCAGTGCTCAAGTGAGCCTGATCGTAAACTACGAGCTTACCATTAACAAGGTGATAAATTTGGCCTTCTTTTAGTTCTCCCTCAGGCAGGGCAACAACAGGTGTCATCTCCACATCAGTATCCAAGGATACGGGTGTAGAGACAACCACTGTTGAGCTTTGGGAGTTCCTAGCTGCAGTCTGATCCAGAGTTGCCTCTGGCTCTTCTGCAGGCTTGGAACCCTTTTCGGCCAAGCTCTTTGCCTTACGCTTATTGAGCCTCTCGCGGTTCCTCTGCTTTCGCTTCAGAGCCACGCTCAGCTCAACCTCTTCTGACTGATCATCCAAGTTTACCAAGTCAGTTTCTTGAATGTTTTCAGAGAAGCGCCGGTTGTGGTAAACCAGACTTCGCCGAAAGCGTTCCATAGCTGCTTGGTAAAGTTGAGCCTTCCGATTAAGTTTGGCAAAAGACTCCATCCTCTTTGCAGCCTGTACTTGTACAGCCTGTGGCGGAGGATTTTGTTTGCCAGACTTGATAGGACGGCTGGAAGTCTTTACTGAACCTGCTTTAGGCTGTGACACCAAAGCAACTTCAGCCACTTTTCGCTTCTTAGGCCCAGACTGAGCTGAGCTCTTAGGAGCGATCTGTGTTTGAGGCTTCCCATGACTAGCGCTCTGAGCTTGATTACCCTGATAATGCTGGTAATTGTAATTAGGGGGTGGAACTCTGGGAGGAGGTCCCCATTGTGGGCCGTAAGGCTCATAATAAGGTGCCTTCCAGGGTTCCGTAGGACCCCAGTAACCTGGGTGGTAGGTCCATGGACGCCCATAGGTCCACGGCTTTCGCCTTGATCCTGGCCCCTCTTGCGGAGAGGACTGCTGATCCGACATCTGCAAATATAAAGCCAAAATTAATTTTCTGAGAATAAGCTTCCCGTAGTTGCCATTGTAGCTTGGCAACTTCTCTAACTTATTCTAAATTAATGTCACAGATTTTTGGCTAAATGCAAATTTTCATCTCCTTCTGTTATGTCATGTCAGTTTATTGCCAAGAGACAAAAAATTGAAATGATCACACAGAAGCTTAGCAAGCTAAAACCCAGCCTACGGCGCGAACGCCTGAGTTCTAGCTTTGCAGTAATTTAAAGTAAATTAAAAAATGCAAAGATGAAATTTGCTTATCTAGATAAAACAAGAATTAGGAACTTTATGTTCTATCTAGCGCTATTTAGCGGGTTACAATTAGCTACTTCAGCAGAGCCCCTAAATAACTTTTTGTTTGAGTGGTATTAAGTTCACAATGGGTCTGATGTACTGACCCTTACTGTTACGTATTGTGACTTTGCGTACTTTAGAGTCATCAGAAGGATGGACCTGCTCAACAACAGCTAGCTTCCAGCAACCTCTTGGCTGGGTAGAATCAATTTCTACAACTAGATCTCCTTCTGCCAATTGAGTCTGTTCTACTTGCCACTTTTTGGTATTCCTAAGTTCCAATAAAGTCTTTTCCAAGAAGATACTCCAAAATTGGTCTAAAAGTTCGCAAATCTTATGCCACCTTTGGGAATGTGAGGTAATATTTTCAACAGTTACGCTACCACCAAGATTTCCAAAAAGAAAGTGATTTGGGGTAAGGATGAGATCCCCCTCACTAAGTGAAAGTCTACTCAGTGGTCTACTGTTAACTAAATTTGCCACTTTATAAGCCATAGTCCGAAACTCATCCACAGTTAGGTCTGAATAGTGGCACAGACTTTCCAGAGCTCTTTTAGCTACCCCTACCATACGTTCATACACACCCCCATGATGAGGTCCCCTGGGAGGGATAAAGTGCCATTGAACTTTGGCTTTAGTAGTAGAGATTAGATCATCTAACTGTATTGTTCTTACCCAATTTTCTAAATCTTTGTCTTTAGAAACGAAAGTAGAGAAATTGTCTGAGAGAATGGATGTTGGCATACCCCTAATATCGACAAACCGTGATATCGCATTAAGAGTAGCTGACATGGACATTGCCTCAGTCAACTCCAAATGTACTGCTCGAGTCTGCAGACAAGTAAATAGTAAAAGGTAAGTTTTCGGTCTAGCTTTACCTCTACCTATTGCTTTTAATTCAAAAGGACCAGCAAAATCTAAGCCACACTTTGCAAACGCCCGTAAAGGCTTCTGAAAGCGCCAACTAGGCAGCGCTGACATTTGTTGTCTTAGTGGAATTGCTAAATATCTCTGACAGACGAGACATTTTGATTTTACTGTTTTAAGATAATTTTCTAAACCTATCATGACATAGCCTTTGCTTATTTTCTGCTTTGCAACAGTCATTCCCTACTGTATGTGCAAACTTGAAATGAAAAGAGCGAATCATGAGTCTAGTAAAAGGATCTTGTCTATCAAGGATTGCAGGAAACCTAACCTCGTAGTCTAAGTAGTCAACATTTGCTAGCCTACTTTTTGACCTTAGAATACCTGCTTTATCTATGAATGGCAAGAAACTTCTATATGGTTTAGAAATCTGTTTCTCAGTCCTTAATTGATGCATAATTTCTTGTAAATCCAAACTATTAGCTTGTGATCTCCTTATCAGAAATTGTAATGCTAACTTATTGGCCCTAGGAAAATCTCTCCTTGGGTTTGCTAGCTTAAATATTTCTGATGCCAAACTTATAAGTTGATCAAAGCCATTCCAAACTTTTCCTACACTGTATCTGCATGGATCTAATAGACCTAGTTGAGCTATGTCTATATTGCCAATGAACAGTTTTTTGAACTCATTCTTTGCTTCATCGTCCACTTCAGTTGGTGGAACAAATGGCTTAGGCCAACTTGTCATGGAATCAGACAAGAAGCGTGGCCCATTCCACCAAAGTGAATTATCAGCTAAGTCTGAGATCTTTGGTAGTCTAGTTGGAATATCAGCTGGATTTATATCAGTTGGAATATGCTTCCATTGATTAGGATTGCTATGCGTATGGACTTCACCTACTCTATTTGAAACAAATGTTTTTAAATTGCTGGATGGGGAATTTATCCAATACAAACAATTTGTGGAATCTGTCCAAAATGTGATAGTGCTTTTATCTAAGTCCAAAGCATTAGCAACTGTCAATCCTAATCTTGTACCAATGACACATGCTGCTAACTCAAGGCGGCTAACAGACTCTGTCTTGGTAGGTGCAACTCTGGCTTTTGCCGTAATGAGTGTTACTGCAATACAATGATTCTGATTTTCCCCCCTTGCAGTGACACCATTATCAAGATCATTAGGTTCTCGCATCTCTAAGATTCTTGCATAGACTGTAGCCGCAAACACTTTAGTGCTAGCGTCAACAAACACATGCAATTCAATCTTATTATTGATTCCGAATCCTAAATGCCTGGGTATCTTGATAAAATTTGGTAGTTCAAACAATTCTTCTAGCCAAGCTTTCCATAGAGATATAAATTTTTCTGGAACTGGAGTGTCCCATTCTAAATTTTCTCCCCATAAAGCTTGCAAAATTGTTCTAGCTCTAATGGTGAATGGTGAGATTAGACCCAAAGGGTCGTACACGGTTGCACTAAGCCGCAAAATTAATCTCTTAGTCCAATCTCCTTTAGAGACTTTTTTCAAACTCATTGCTTCTATAAACTGATCTGCATTCTTATACTTGGCATTATAAGTTATCAGATCTGTATTAGCATCCCAAACCATTCCTAAAACTTTGTTTGAATCAAAAATTTCCTCTTTATCGCTAAAGTGGACTTTTGTGCTCAACAAATTTTCAGGAAGAGATTTAAGAGCTAATCTCGAGTTAGAATAGAATTTCTGGATTTTCATATCCATTCCTTCTGTAACCTTTGGCAGTGTCTCTACAATCTTAACACATTCCTCCTCGCTAGGACGGCTGACAATTGTGTCATCCATATATGTGTCTTCGATTAGAGCTCTACTCGCTTCAGGATAACTCTCTTTCATTTTTAAAGCATGAGTTGTAATGACTTTTTGGCTAATATCTGGGCTAGCCCTGTTCCCAAATAAAATTCTGTTCCATTGCCAGAAGTTTTCATTCCACCAGAATCTATGGTATCTTTTATCAGCTTCAGTTAATCTGATCCTAAGAAACATTTCACTGATGTCAGCTGTAAAAGCATAATGAAATCTTCTGAACCTTAACAGAATTGCAAACAAGTCATTTAATCTATTTGGACCTTTCTCAATTGCTCCATTCATAGAACTTCCACTCTTGTCTTTAGCTTTTGCATCAAATACAATTCTAAGACTTGAGGTGTCTTTCGTTCTATTGACTACTGGAAAATAACTGAGAAAGTAACTGTCCTTTCGATAAATATTTTCTTTTTTAATGTCAATCTTTTCTATGTATCCTTTTTTGATCTGATCTTGGAATTTTTCATCAATCTCTTTCAGGCTTGTTCCTTTCTTCACTAAATAGTCTGAACTATTAGTGCGTCTTTGCCTAGCTAGAACTTCATTGATGT
>Ga0214175_1000494_pt1 | contig 10896 bp, 17 predicted proteins | sample TroBogEpilimnion_17_FD_153013 | JGI IMG/M metagenome (GOLD analysis project Ga0214175, IMG submission 153013) | Freshwater microbial communities from Trout Bog Lake, WI - 09AUG2007 epilimnion | ecosystem: Environmental > Aquatic > Freshwater > Lake > Epilimnion/Euphotic zone | place: Trout Bog...
TGAAACGTGACCGTTTAGACCTGGGCCGCAAGTTTATAGAAAAACTAATGGCTGAGGCCATGATGCGGGATTCCCCGATTTCGCTTGAGGACAAACTCAAGATTTGGGATCGGTGGGATAAGATGATGAAACTTGAACAGGCCGTCCGTTCGGGCGGCATGGGATCAGGGTTTGATGTGCCGGGGGATGATGATGAAGCAGGAATCGTTTGATTTTACAGCGGTTTTGAACGCTGCGACCCGTATACTTGCGGCGCGGGTTCTAGCCATGATATGCCTTTTTATGGTTTTCGGGCTTTTCTGTTGGGCTATGTGGGTTGAGACCCCGTTAGCCTGCATTGTGGCAGGAGGGTTCGCGGTATTGGTGTTCCTACCCGTCCTTTGGGGCGGTCGCAACAAGGAGAAGATTGATGATTAAGGGTAAGAATACAATTCGCGTGGGTGGCAACGTTGTTGAACGTTACCGCACCCCCCCGAACCCGCGCGTCGCTAATCAGATGACGCAGTACATTTTTGACTACAAGAAGTTTCAGACGGTGATTCCCGACAATCGTCCGGGCGTCCTCATTGAGGCTTCTACGGGGCCGCGCAAGCGCAAAGCGAACAACGCGCAGTCCATCAACCCGTCCACCAACCGTTCGGCGGCGTACGGCGATATTTGCCACGTGGAATTGGGCGGTTCCCCGGATGAGCCGGGACGGTTCTAAGGAGTAAGTCATGGCGTTAATGCAAGCATTTGCTCCTAGCGGCAATACCACCAACGTTGCTATCAGCAACACCAGTGCCAACGTGCAGTTCAATACCACGGCGGGTGGTGCGTCCGGCTTTGGCGGTGGGTATCAGGTTCGCCTGCATAACAGTTCTTCACAGACTGTGTTTGTGGCGTTTGGTCAGGGCAGCACGACTACGGCGTCGGTATCAACGGGCTTGCCGCTACCTCCAGGCGACGTTGAGGTCTTTACCGTGCCGTTTCAGACGGCGTATGTGGCGGTGATTGCCGCTGCGGCGGGTGGCACGTTGTACGCGACGGTGGGAGAAGGCGTGTGACGGTACGTTATCTGGGCTACAAGGCAGAGCGTCGGCGGCGGTATAACTCGCAGCCTGCTCCTGTGTTTACGCAGGACTTCACCACGGGTGGTGGAGGCGCTCTGCCGCCCGGATCGACGTTCAGTCGGGGTACTATTGGCACGCTGTACAACTCGCAGGGGTTGGTGGCGTATGCGCCGTCGAATTTGCTGACGTACAGCAACACGTTCAATAATGCGGCGTGGGTTGCGTCTGGCGGCGTCGCAGCGTTAACAACTAACGTCGTTGCTCCTGACGGCACGTTGTCTTACATATTTGTCTCATCAAACGCCAACGCCGTTTTGTTTCAGGTTGTGACAGGACTGCTGACGGTTGGTCAGACTTACACGTTGTCGTTGTATGTTCTTTCTTCGGGCACGCCAATCACGTCGCAGTTGTCGATTTACTATAACGCCGGTTCTGGCTACGATGCGGTAAAGACGTTTACCACGTCAAACACATGGCAGCGCGTCACCCTGACATTTACGGTTGTTACGACAACTGCGCCGCTTTGGTTTACCTTGGGTGGCAATGGAACGCTGCCAATCGGCGCATCTTTGTACATTTGGGGCGCTCAGTTAGAACAAAGCCCCACCGCCACCACCTACACCCCCACGACCACCGCTGCCGTCTACGGCCCTCGGTTCGACTACGATCCGACAAACATTCTCCAACAGAATCTCTACACATACAGCGGCGGCACATCAGGCCCGTATGTGTACGTTGGCGCTACGGTGTATCCGAACGTCGCGCAGGCTCCAGACGGCACATACACCGCATGGCGACTGGTTGAGGACACATCTACCGGAACGCACGTTTACAGCCCGTCGTCAACATGGGCACCCGTCGTTGGGCAGACCTACACTTGGTCGTTCTACGTCAAAGCGTCTGGCAGGACGTTCATCTACGTTCAGGGCGCGGGTATCAACGGACAAGGCTATACGTTTGCGTGCGACCTAACGGCAGGAACGGTGACAACGCCGCCGCCGGGAGGAACCATTACGCCTGTGGGCAACGGTTGGTACTACTGCCAATTCACGCTGACGGCTTCTGGCGCGAGCAACATCACGGTGCTGATGTGCAACACAGCGGCGAATTTCTCTTACACCGGAGACGGTGCGAGCGGCATTTTCCTGTGGGGATTCCAAGTTTCACAGACGGCTGCTCCCAAGCCGTTCTTGCCGACAGGCGCGACGGCGCAGACGATTTGCGCTCCCAAAGGTTTGTTGATTGAGGAGTCGAGGACGAACACGGTTCTTTGGTCAACCGCAGTTGGCGGCACAAACGGTTGGGTACAAACCGGCGCAACAACCGCTGTAAATTCAAGTACAGCACCAGACGGCACAACAACTGCATCGTTGATTTCGGAAGATACATCGGTTACCGCGCAACACGCGGTGTACGGGGGGACAACTGTTTCTGCGTCTACAGCAATTGCTTTGACTTGCTATATCAAAGCATCGGGTAGAAGTTACGCCTACATTCAGTATAACGACAACATAAGTTCGGCTGCGTGGACATCGTTCAACCTGACTACGGGCGCTGTTGTCACGGCTCCAACAACTTTGGGCGGCACGTTTACAAATATGGCGTCTAGTGCCGTCAACGTCGGCAACGGATGGTTCCGCGTAATTTTTACGTTGACTACAAACACCGTAGCCAACGGCACATTTTACATAGGGTCGTCACCAGACGGAGTGCAACGTCTTTTTACAGGATCGGGTGCGGCGGCAATTTATGTTTGGGGCGCTCAATGCGAGATAGGAGCCTTCCCCACCTCCTACATCCCGACCACAGCGGCGACGGTGACGAGGGCTGCGGACATTTGCTCTGCCCCTGTGCCGCCAAGTTTCAATACGGCGCAAGGCACGTTTGTCGCCATATTTGATACTGTTATTGGGCAAACATTGCCCCCGCGAGTTATTGGCGGCGCACCGTCCTCAAAAGCCCCAATTCAATTTAATGTTTCAACGCCAAGCACCTACGACGGAACGGCAGTCAATATTGGAGCGTCTGGTAGCGTTGTTACTGGCGTTGTCTTAAAAGCCGCCGCTGCGTTTAACGGAACGGCATTGTCAGGAACAATCAACGGCGTTACACCGTTGTCCGGTACTGGGTCAGCGGGTTTTGGAAATCTAACGACCATTGGTTTTGGGCTTGATCCAACGTCAAATAACAATTTCCTCAACGGCCACATCCGGTCGTTCAGTTACTTCAACTACGCGCTGACTAACACGCAACTTCAGCAGGTCACGACGTAATGCCTACCGTCGTTCACGGCCCGTTCAACACATCCGGTACGGACACGGCACCGGCCAACACCACTGCCGTCACCATTCAGTTGTGGGGTGCAGGCGGCGGCGGTGCGCGTGACACGGCAGGTAACGTCGGCTCTTCCGGTGGCTCTGGCCCGTACATCACCCAGACGGTTGCGTGTACCCCCGGTACGGTGTTCACTCACACCATTGTCGTGGGTGGCCTCGGGCGAACGGGTACCGACGGCCCCGGCGCTCCCGCTCTTGCCGCAACAACCTGTACTGGCACAGTCACAAGCGGAACAATCGCCCTCAGTTGTGCGGCAGGGCCAGGTGGCCCGATTCTGGGAACAGCGCCGACTGCGGCGGTCGCCACAAGTACCGGAACAGCAACCCCCGCTGCGGTCGCCACAATCGGCAACGTCTATGCGGGTACGGTTAATTCCAACGGCCCCGGCGCTCCCAATGGCGGCGGCGACCAGACAACCGCAGGCGGCGTGGGTACAACCCCCGGCGGTGGCGGCGCGGCGTGGCAGAACACCTCCGCAGGCAACGGCGGTAACGGCGCTCCGGGGCAGGTGACGTACACTTACACCACAAGCGGCGGCACGACCGCTCTGATGTACTATCAATCCAATCGACTCATTGCAATCTAGGAGAATGACATGGCTGGCAACGGTTTAATGTATATCGCTTCGTTCAATAACTTGTCAGTGACCAACGCCGCGCAAGATCTTTGGCAGGTGACGGCGGCAACGACCGCCTCGGTATTGATTCACTCGGTGCGCGTCACGTTCACCCCGACCATCACCTCGGGTGTGGCGCAGGACGCTCGTTACACCATCGGTTGGGCTCTGCGAACCGCTGCCGGATCGGGCGGTACTGCCGCGACCACGACCACCACGGGCGGTACGCAGTTGGCTCCGGTCAACAAGCGCAACAGCACGGCCCCGGTTTCAACGTGGACTCGCCAAGTCACGACTCCGGGTACGGCGGGTAACACGCTGACCTCGGACAACGTGTCGGTCATCGTCCCTTACGAACGCATCTACACGCCGGATCAACGCATTGTTCTCCCGGCAGCGGCCTCGGGTTCTTACCTTGGCCTCTGGTTGGCGACCGCTCCGGGTGCAGCCTATAGTTGCTCCACGGAAGTCTATTTCGAGGAAATCTAATATGGTTGGGGCCGGGGGCTAGTCCCTCGGCCCTTAATCAAAGGTGCAGCAGTGGGCGGCATGGTTCCGGTACAGTCTACAACGACGGTGCTGTACTCGGAGTGGACGGGCTTCCCTCGCGGCCCGAACCCGTCACAGAGTTTGTTGTTTGGCAGGCCGCAGGTCACACAGCCGACACAGCCGTGGTTGGCGTACACCACGCCGCGCAGACCTACGATTGAAGCCGAACAAGACACGGCGCAACGGCATACGCAGTTCTACAACGTCGCCGCTCGCACGACCACGGTCACGCAGCCGTGGATGGCTTACACAACGCCTCGCAAGCCCACGGTGGAGGCAGAGCAAGACTTAGCGCAGCGTCGCAGTCAGTTCTACAACCCCCCGTATCAAACGGTTGGTCAGCCGTGGATTGCGTTAACCACGCCGCGCAGACCTACGATTGAAGCCGAACAAGATACGGCACAGCGGCATACGTGGTACTACAACCCGCCGTATCAGACGGTTGGTCAGCCGTGGATTGCGTTAACCGTCCCACGCAAGCCAGTTGTTGAAGCGGAGCAGGACACCGCGCAGCGCCGTACGTGGTTCTACAACCAACAGACAACGACGGTCTCGGGTACGGTCGCCATTCAGGGCTACACGACCAACGTCCTGTATGAGGCGAACACGGGGTTTCCGCGAATCCCGCCGCCCTTGCAACAACTGTTGTTTGGCAGAACAACGCCAACGGCCCCAACGCCGCAGCCTTTCTACGCCTACAAGTGGGCGAACCCGCCCACGGTCACGGCTGAGGACTACAGCACCTATCGGACGTCTGCCAACTTCCAGTTGTTCGTGCAGCCGCCCGTGGTCAACGGCACGGTGGGCGTTCTGGCCTACAGCGCCAACGTGCTGTACGAAGCAAACACCGGATTCCCACGGACGCCCGTCGATAACAGCCTGCTGCTGTTCAACCGCACGACGGTCACGCGCACTCAGCCGTTCTATGCGTACAACTGGGGCAAGCCCCCGGTCGTTACCGCTGAGGAATACACGCCCCGGACGCCGATCAACTTCTGGTCGTTTGTTCAGCCTGCGCCCATCAACGGCACGTTGGCGTATCTGGCGTACCAGACCAACGTCTTCTACGAAGCCAACACAGGCTTCCCGCGCCAGTCGATTGATAACAGCCTGTTGCTGTTCAACCGCCCAAGCGCAGTAACGCCGAACGTCTACCCGTGGACGGCTCTGGGATGGACTAAGCCGCCCACCGTACAGGCCGAAGAATACGCCGTACGCACGCCGTACCCTGCTTCAGCGTTCTTCTGGCGCACCCCGACCTTAGCGCCCACGGCAAACAACTGGTACGCGCTGCACTGGCAGCAAGCCGTTTCCGTTGAGGCCGAACCGTATCGGGTAACGTCACCGTTCCCGTTCCAGTCGTTCTACTGGAAATCGCCTTACGTCCCGCCGCCGTATTCTGGAATGACTATCTGGGATGCGACGTATCAGGTCGTAAACGACAACATGATTGTCTACCCCATTGAATGGATCATGTCGGCAACCGTGCCGTGGGGTTACGTCATCAGCCGTACGCCGTACCCGGATTCGGCGCAGCCCAATTGGACGTATATCAAGATGGTGGCCTCGGCAGGCCCACCCGCAAGCCTCGGCTACACGACCGTACCTGACCTCACCGTCCTGCGCGGGTACGACGCAAACACACTTCTGGCAACCATTGGCCTCACTTTAGGTACAGTGACCTACGCCAATAGCAGCACCGTTGCCGCAGGGTTTGTCATCAGCCAGAGCGTCACGGCAGGGTCGAGCGTTCCGCTTGGGACTATCGTGTCGTACGTGGTTAGCCTCGGCGCGGTATCTACCACGGTCTATACCACCGTCCCCACCGTAACAAATCTCACCTTGGCAACAGCCACGGCGGCGATAGTCCAGGCTAACCTGATGGTGGTGACGCCGCAGTACCAGTCGAGCAATACGGTTCCGGCGGGATCCGTGATTAGCCAGACGCCGTTGGCGGGAACCACGCAAAGCCTGTGGACGCCTGTCAGTCTGGTGGTCTCAAGCGGCCCTGCGGCGGTGGCGGTCACGGCGATAGTGCCGAACATCGTGGGCCAGACGGCGGCGGTGGGAACGTCCTTGCTGACGGCGGTGGGCTTGGTGGCGGGGATGGTGACGTACAGTTACCAGACATCCATAGCCGCCGGAATCATCGTGTCTCAGGCGGTAACTGCCGGCAGTGTAGTGACGGCAGGAACGACGGTGGCCTACGTCGTGAGCCTTGGGCCGCAGCCCGTTGTGACCACGGTGACCGTACCGAACGTTGTTGGACTAACGCTTAATGCGGCGCGGTCTACATTGGTCAATGCCAACCTTGTAGTTGGGTCACCTGTGTATGCACACTCCGCGACGGTGGCAGCAGACACCGTAATCAGCCAATCTCCTGTGGCGGGGATGGTGGTGTCGCTCTACACCACTATCAACCTCACAGTGAGTAGCGGCTAATGTCACGCGACCTGAACGACCTACATCCCGAATTTCGCCCATTTGTTGACGGCTTTCTGGAGGACGTTAAAGGCGTTGGAATCGACATTCTGGTGACCTGCACCAGTCGTACCAATGCGGAACAGGCGTCACTGTACGCAGAGGGACGCACTGCCCCCGGACGCATTGTGACCAATGCCAAGCCGGGGCAAAGCGCCCATAACTATGGTCTGGCGATTGATATAGTTCCCGTGATAAACGGTAAACTATGTTGGGATGACGCCAATCCGGTCTGGCAAGAGATCGGCAAGATTGGCATGGCTAGGGGATTGGTTTGGTTGGGAGCGCCGGGAAGCCCGTTTAGGGAATACCCGCACTTCCAGATGCCTAACTGGGAGTCCCTGAAATGAGCCTCGACATATCAACGCCGTGGGGATCGGTCATCAGTGCTGCGGTCAGCATCATTGATAAGGTCATACCGGATCCCGCCCAGAAAGCCCAGGCGCAATTGGCTGTTTTGCAGTTACAGCAGAACGGCGAGTTGGAGCAACTGAAGGCTGACGTTGCGTTGGCGACGGGGCAAGAGGACATCAACAAAGTTGAAGCGGCAAGCCCATCGTTCTTTGTGCATGGGTGGCGTCCCTTTGTGGGGTGGGTATGCGGCATAGGTCTAAGCGTCCAGTTCCTGATAGCCCCCATTGGCGTTTGGGCGGCGAGTCTAATGGGTCATCCCACGACGTTCCCAAGCCTCGACTTAGGAACGCTAATGACGCTGCTGTTCGGGATGTTGGGGCTTGGCGCTATGCACTCTTACGACAAGAAGGCGGGGACGCTCTGATGCCGTCGTTCGAGGACACGATTGAGATGGTGAAACACACCCGTCGCAGAGACGACCGGGAAGTGGACGCCATCCGTCAATTCCTCTATCAGGCTCCCAACGTCATGTACATGAAGGAGTTCCCGGAAGGCTCTGACGGCGGGGTATACAAGTTCATCAGCCGGGAATGGGAGCGCACCTACGAATTGAAGCGGGAGGAGGTCATAGGCAAGACCGACTTTGACCTGTTCCCGCGACCGATTGCCGACAAGCGGCGCTTGGATGAGATACACACATTGCAGTTTGGGCGCATGGTGACAAAAGTGGATTTGGGTGGAACCCGCTACAACAACTTTGCACCTACCCGAATGGCGCTAATCCCGATCAGGGTTATGGGCGAGGAGAAGTTTACCTTCCTTGCGGGAATGGCGTTGGCTCCCTTGGCGAACTGGCAGGAGTGAGAAATGAGTCTCAATGAAGGCCAGTCGTTTAGGGATTTAGTGATACTGGGGTTTGAACAAGTGAACGGCGAACTCAAAGAACTGCGGCGTTCCCATAACGAAAATGACCAAGAGTGCCGCGAGGCTATCGCGGAACTCCGGGTCATTGTTGCTCGCCTGGAAACCAAGATAGCCATCTATGCATCAATGGGCGCTATCTTGGGCAGCGCCATTATGACTTGGGCTGCGGAACAACTGAAACGTTAGCACCCCGCGCACGGATCCGAGCCGCGAATATCTCACCGCCCTTAACCGCTGATTTTTGTTCACACACCCTCGCACACGCCTCTTGCTCCTCGGCCCTTGCCCGAGCATCGACTTTCGCCATCAGCGCGTGAAGTGCGTCGAAGAACGTTTGATGCAACTCGGCAAACGCATATCTGGCTGCTTCATCGCGGGTCATGGTTCACCCCGCGCACGGATGGCAATCGCGGTTAACCGCGCTCCATGCGCTATTATCGGTAAGCCGTGTTCATAAAGCGATATATGCTGATCGTCACACACCTTCGCACACGCCTCGCGCTCGGCTGCGGCGACAAGGGCGGCGAAGCGTTCAAGACGAGGCAAGTGCATATCCGCAGCCCAAATGTCTTTGGGGCCGCTAGGCCAACATTGCTGCGCCATCCGAATAATGTCATCGCGGGTCATCATCGTTCTCCTCAATGATTTCCTCCGGCATATCCGGCGGCTCAACGGGTTCTGGCATCAACAAGTGAAGCCCGTGGTCAATCGTGACCTTCCCCGTTTTCCAGTCAATGTGGAATGCTCGCAAGTCAACGTTCATTGATCGTCTCCTAATGGTTTGGCTTTGCCTGTCAAAACGGATGCAGAATACGAATCACTCATAACGGCCTGATAGTCAAAGTCCGTAGCAAAGCATTCGTGGATACGCACTTCATTCGTGCTGTAGCCTTCAACCGTGTTGTTGTACGAATAAAACTTTTCGGGAATTGAAATTTTTCCCATGTAGAAATCCCAACCCTTTGCGGTGGGACGCCACAACCCCGAATGTTTGGTGACGGAATCATCGTCCGTTGAACAACGCTCCACCAATCCCCAACGACGCAGCGTAGGCAACTGGTTGCTCTGCACCAACCACCGTGGGCCGTACAGCGGCACGTTCACCCACGTATCAGCCGTGTCGTTGTGGAACCTGCACAGCCAGATCAGCGACCGCGCCATCGTCGCGTTAATGCGTATGCCGGAAATCTTGCCCCACTTGTCGCAGATGGGGCAGTAGCCGCCATCACCTTCAATACGCTTGCGCCATTGGGTGCGTAAGTCGTTCGTGAAAAACAAATCAAGATTGTTCATTTCTGCAATCCCTTTTGAATTTCCATAATTGCACGGCCAATCATTTCTGGGATTTGAGGGACAACGGCATTTCCCAAGGCTCTAAGGCGGTGTGCGCGATTGGGAACCCCATAAGCCACTCGACCCATTCCGGGTTCAGCCCCCCACCTTGCGTAACTCCCTCGGATGCTTTCGCTGCGTGGGTCAGCATCCATTGCATCTTCCCGTTGATCGTCCCCGCCGCATCCTCGTTCGCAGTTGGTGTCGGCCACATCGTCGGCTCCGTGACTTGCGTCGCCAACGTGTAGAACCCTTTCGGATGTAGCCGCGCTGCTTCCTTTTTCACGGCTTCGAGGGATGCCGACATTGAGTTGTTGGCTATTGGAGTAGCCCACAATCCAGAGCCTGTCGCGACGGTGGGGGGCGTCAACGGCAAGAGCCGGAATAGCGAACGTCCGGCAGGCGTATCCTGCACCCTCCAGGTCAGCCATAACCGTGTCGAGTTCCATTCCGATGAGGCCAATAACATTTTCTCCAATGACCCAAGTGGGCTGCTCTCGCTTGATGACTTCAAGCATTGCAGGCCAGAGATGACGGTCATCCTTCGCGCCCAACTGCTTCCCGGCGTGTGAGAAGGGTTGGCAGGGGAAGCCCCCGCATATAACGTCAATTCCTCCGATTCGGGGAATAGTTCTAACGTCTCCATAGATAGGAACCTCCGGCCAATGTTTCTTGAGAACGGCGCAGCAGTACGGGTCTATCTCGCAGAACGCCACCGTTGTCATCCCGGCTCGTTCCAATCCAATTGAGAACCCGCCGATCCCGCTAAACAGGTCTAAGACTCGCACGACAATGCCATGTACTGCGTGACTGCTAACCGCGCCTCGTCCAGACTTCGAACGACCAACACCTGGTACCCCATGCCGACGAGATTGGCTTTGAACTCAATTTGATTGGCCGTCAGCCTCCCGGCATGGCTTTTGAATTCCAAAAACAAACCGTGAGATTGGCCTCTAGGCACAGCCATAAAAACGTCCGGTACGCCGCTGCGTAGCCCTTCTGCTTTCATCATTGCCGCCATTTGAGGTGATCTCCTGGCGGCATTGGGTGTTGCCCAAGTGACCCGATTGGCATTGGGGTAAGCCAATGCCAACCAGTTGAAAAACGCCTTCTGAATCTGGTGTTCAGTCGGGTGGATGACTTTCGGTTTTTTGGCTTTCATGTTGTCTTATCAGCCTCGTTTTGTTGCCACCGGAAGCGTAATACCGCGCTAGTGCGGCAGCGTTTCGGCGTTCTTTGTTACGTTCGTGG
>Ga0214175_1000496_pt1 | contig 10882 bp, 15 predicted proteins | sample TroBogEpilimnion_17_FD_153013 | JGI IMG/M metagenome (GOLD analysis project Ga0214175, IMG submission 153013) | Freshwater microbial communities from Trout Bog Lake, WI - 09AUG2007 epilimnion | ecosystem: Environmental > Aquatic > Freshwater > Lake > Epilimnion/Euphotic zone | place: Trout Bog...
CTCCTTCTGTTGGTCAGCAGGTTATGCAACAGCGTCAAGAGATTCCTCAACGAATTGTTGGCGCTGCTGATACATTGCTTAACGCATTGACCCCTGCTGTTGGCACTGGAACTCAGTTCTTAGAACGTGCTTTTGGCATTGAAGGGCCAAAGGAAGCCGAGCAAACTGGCTTGAAAATTACTCAGGCTTTGTCTAATCCTTTGGGTCGCTTGGCTGGAATTACTAATCAGCCTGCCTACCAGAAGCCTCTTGGCGGTGTTACTGAACCTTACGTTCAAACAGCCATGCAAGGCGCTAACAAGTTGTTTAATTTGTTGGGTGTTACGCCTGAGCAGCTTGCCGAAAAAACTGGTCAACCTGTTGAGGATATTCGTAATCTTGGTCAAGCATTGCCTTTCTTGGCTCCTGAATTGGCTGGCGCTGCTAGAACTGGTACAAGTGCTGTTAGCAAAGCGATTGCAGAGCGTTTGCCTAAGATTGAGGACTATGGGCCTAATCCTAGCTTGCTGAAGCCTCAAGCGGCTAAAGATGGTTTGGTCGGTGTTGGCGCTGCGGCTGTTGAAGCCAATCCCTACAAAGGCGCTACTGGTGAAGAAATGTCTCGGGGAGCTTACCCAAGCTACAAACTGTCAAAGATTACCAAGGATGTACCCCAAGCAGAGCAATTGCAAAACGCTGAAATTGCTAATGAAATTTTGGGTAATTCGGGCCAAGTTCGCACTGGTGTGATTACTCAAAACGAAAATGCTTTGAGAAACGAGCATACGATTTCGAAACTGCAAACCCCTGAAGGCGAATTGATGAAGCAGCAGATTGCCAATGAGCAAAATGCTTTGTCTAACTACGCTCAAAAGCGCATTGAAAACACAGGCGCTAACCCTCGTTTGCTGTCTGATCTGGAACGTGGTGAGAGCGTTAATTCTGCCTTTGCTGGAGATGAAGGCTTAACTGGTTTCCTCAAGTCTGAAAAGCAAAAGCTCTATGACGAGGCTCGTCAGAAGGTTGGGGATAACCCTATTCAATCAACGCACGTTGATGACCTGTTTAGTGACCCTCAATTCAAAGCTGGCGCTGGCCTCAAAGGTAACGAAGGCGTTTTGAATAGCGCACAACAACTTATCAAATTAGCCAAGGAAACAGGCTTTAAAGACGAGTTCGGCAATGTCCATGCAGCCAATACCATTAACGCTTGGGACGCTGTCAGAAAGGCTTTAAACGCTGATTGGACGCCAGATAACGCTTCTATGATTCGCAAGATCAATCAAGCGATTGACAAAGACATTTCTTCTGCTGGCGGTCAAGAGTTGTTTAAAAAGGCTGATGCTTTGCACCAAGCTGAAAAAACATTGTTTGGTTCTAAAGGCATAAAGACAATGTTTGGCGACATTGACCCCAATGGGGTCGCTGTGGCAACTTCCCCTGACAAGATCATGGGTAAGCTCAATTCTCTGCCTTTTGACCAATGGAGACACATCTATGACACAGCCGACAAAGTCGCTTCTGGAAAATTGTTTGGCCCTGTGGACGCAGCTACTGGTGCGCCTAAATGGGTTTTGGATGTTCCTGAAGAATTGCAAGCAGCAGCTCAACAAGCTAAAAACGAAATAAGCGGCGGCTTGGCTCGTGAAGTCTATCAAGCTGGTGCTGATAAAGCAGGCGTGTGGAATCAAAATTCAGTTAATAAGGTTTTGAACGCTAGAGCAGATAAAATCAAATACGCTTTCCCATTGGAAGAACAGCAAGCCTTTTACACATTGAATCGAGGCGGGCATTTGATGCCTGGAATTCATGGTTACGAAGGTGCTGGTTTGCAATCTGCTCGGGTGCAAGGTTTGACTTCTAAATTGCCTGCTGCTGGTGAAGCAATTGGTGCGGCTGCTGGCGCTGTTGTTAGTCCTTTTGTTGCTCCTGTAACGGCTGCATTGGGTCGCAAAACTGGTGAAAAAATGTTGAACGCAGCAACAGAGAAAAGTTTGTTAAAACAAGCTGAGAAAGCTCGTCAAGAAATGCGGCAAAATGCTAATAAGCCGAAATTGATGGACTTAGGTGAATAAATTTAGAAAGCATCTAACATGACATACGGTATCCTCCCAAACGGTAAACAGCAGTTCATTGATTCCAATGGCAAGCCTTTGGCTAGTGGCAAGGTCTATTACTACATTCCTTCAACCACTACATTCAAAAACACCTATCAAAACTCTGCTGGTACTGTTTTAAATACCAATCCTGTTGTCTTAGATGCCAATGGTCAATGTATCGCTTACGGTACTGGCTCGTATCGTCAGCAAGTCTATGATGTTTACGGTAACTTGGTTTGGGACGTTCAAGTTGATTCTCCCCTGACCTCGGGTAATCAAACCTACGACATTGAAGAACAAACCTTCACGGCTACATCGGGTCAAACGGTCTTTACGCTGACCACAATGTCGTATGTGCCAGGGACTAATAACTTGGTCGTGTTTGTAGACGGTTTAAAGCAGATCGTAGGCGTTAATTACACCGAGACATCATCTACTGTCGTCACCTTCAATACTGGCCTCCATGTGGGCGCTGTGGTGGACTTTACGACTGCTGTTTTGCAATCTAATCCAAATATTGTTTCAGCGGCTTCAGTTACTTATAACGAAGGCGGCACAGGCGCAGTAACCACTACGGTTCAAGCTAAGTTGCAGCAGACTGTTAGCGTCATGGATTTTGGTGCTGTTGGTAATGGCACAACTGATGATACAACTGCAATTCAAAATGCAATCAATACTGGTTTAAATGTTGTTGCGCCATCTGGATATACATTTAAAACAACTAGCACGTTAACTATTTCGACTACTTCACAAGTAATAGACTTTAATGGTAGTTCAATAAATCCAAATGGAACATTTAATGCACTTACTTTGAGTGCAAGCAATGGCGGCGTTCAGAATTTAGTTATAAATGGAACTAATTTAACTGGAATTGGTTTTTATGCGCCATCAGCCGTTCAATCTTTTTACATCCAAAATGTAGTTGTAAAAAATTGCACTACTGGCATTTCAATGACCAATATTTATACTTGTTGGTTGCAAAATGTTTCTGTTTTTAATTGCTCATCAGTTCCAGCAATTTTTAAATCAAATATATCTGGAACACCAATAAATTCAATTTGGTTTCAAAATTGTAATTTTTCTGGTAATACCACAACTGGAAATGTTTTGGAGATTGATGGCGCTGCTGGCGTTTTTGTAGATAGTTGCACTTTCCAAAATAACACAGGTTCTGGTTGTAACGATATTGCTTTGGTAGCAAATACTTACGATGGATTTACTAAAATTGTTGTTCAAAATTCTTATTTTGAAGATGGTGTAAGCCTAACTGGTAACGTAATTAGTTTGGGTTATCCATCATCTACGAATAATCTATCTGGCTGTGTTATTCAAGACAACTATTTCCAAACAAGCAAAACACCTATTTACGTTGCAAACTCTACTGTAAGCAATGATCTTTTAGTTACTGGTAATACTTTTGTTGCAATTACAGGAAGCCCTAGTTATGCAATTAATGTATATGCTTCAAGCTATGTCCCAAATGTATATAGCAACTCTGGAAGCCAAGCGGCTATCAATAGCACTTTTACGCCTAGCATAACTTTTGGTGGCGGTTCTACTGGCATAACTTACACTACTCAATTGGGTAGATACACCAGAATTGGCAATCGAATTTTTGGTGAAATTCACATTGTTTTATCAAACAAAGGAAGTAGCACAGGTAGTGCTGCAATCATTGGTTTGCCCATAGCAGCAAGTGCTAATTCATATTTAAATATGGCAAGCGTTACCAATTACTCAAGCATGGCATCTCTTACAAGTCAAATTTCTGGAGGGATTAGCGCATCTAGCACAGGAATTAGTTTGTTTAATTTTTCCGCAACTGCTAGTTCTGCATTAGCTGAAACTAATTTTACAAACACATCTAATTTGTATGTTTGGTTCTCTTACGAGATTTAAATGTCTAATACCAAAATATCGGCGTTAAGTTCAGCTTCTACCCCATTGTCGGGTAGCGAGATTGTGCCTATCAATCAGTCTGGCACTACTGATAGCGTTAGCGTGGCTAACTTAACTGCTGGTCGTGCTGTTTCGATGTTGAGTGCAAATATCGGCAATGCCAGTAGTCAGAATAGCGTTTTTAATACTGTTGTTGGCAGCGCATCAGCGACAAATTCTGGTGTGGTTATTGTTACTGGTTCAACTGGTAAAGGCTGGTTGGGTTTCAATAACGCCAACAATGCTTCGATTCCAGGACAAGTTACTTATAATTTTTCTACAAATGTTCTAGATTTTTATTCTTCTGGAACTTATACATTTTCAAATGGTGATGTAACTTTAAGCATAGGCAACTTAGTTCAAGGCACAGCAGGTAAAGGCATCAACTTCACAGCCAACACTCCCGCATCGGGGATGACAAGCCAGAATCTAAACTGGTATGAAGAAGGTACTTGGACAGCAACAGATCAAAGCGGTGCTAGCTTAACTTTTACTGCTAACCGAACAGCGACTTACATTCGCATTGGCAGTCAAGTGACCGCTTGGTTTGATATTACATATCCTACAACTGCAAGCACAGCCAGCGCAGTAATATCTTTGCCAATTAAAAACGGCCCAACACATGATGCTTCTGTATGTTGGGGATATATTACCTACGCTACTGCAATAACAGGCGATATTGCGCGTAACCAGTCTTATTTTTACCCTAGCACTCTTGGTGGCGCAAACGTAACCAATGCAGCTCTTTCTGGTGTTCGGATGATTGGAACAGCCGTTTACACGACTATTTAAGGAAAACAAATGTCTTTGACCAAAGCAAGCTATTCAATGATTACTGGCGCATCACAGAATGTGCTGGACTATGGTGCTGACCCAACTGGAGCAACTGATAGCACAGCGGCTATTGCTGCGGCTATTGCTGTTGGTGGCTGCATTTGGTTTCCTAAAGGCGTTTATAAATGCAACATTACTTTAAGCGGCGCAGAAGGAATTTATTTGCTTGGTGAATCAGAAGGTCAATATGGCACTTCTGGCGCACGACTAATCCCTGCCAATACGTCATTGCCAGTTGTTAATATGACAACTGATTGCATTAGTTGCATACTTGAAAATTTTATTATTGATTCAAAACTTGATAGCTCTTATTCAAACACAGGGATTGGTGTGCAGTTATATGCAAGAAGCCCTCATTTCATTTGGAGATGTGCTGTTCGCCACATTTTTATTCGTGGTTTCCAAGATGGATTGGTAATTGATTGTGATGTAAATGCAAGTGAAGTATTTGATTGCGATTTCCAAGACATAGAATGTGCTGGCATTTCACGTTACTCGTTTAAGACCCGAGGCGTGTATAACCGTTTTGGTAAATTGTTTGCTACTCAATGCGGTATTTCTGGCGGTAGTCAACCTACTTCTGATTATGCAATATATCACGATGGTTCTAATTGTTTCTTTGATAGTGTTGTCAGTGATGGTCGTCATTATTGGGCCGGTACAGGTGACTTTGTAGGTGTTGCAGTAATTGAGGCAATTTATGGCGCTGGCGCTGGTTCTGGCTATCCAGCAATGGAATTAACTGGAACTGGATACAATACTTGGGCAAAAGTTCGTATAAATGGCGTGCCAGCGTCTAAGTATTCAATTGGTGTGCGACTTGCTGGAACTGGTCAAACAATAGGTGATATTGTTGTTGAAGGTGCAAACTATCCAACAACACCTGTATTGTTTGCCAATGGGTCAACAGGTATTCTTGGAAACGCTACTCAACCAAGTTTAGCAACTAAAGCGGCTCAACCTGCTGGCTGGAGCTTTACTGGTAGCGTTAGTGACATTATTTCTGGCGCTGGCCCTGCACCTTTCCCATATCTTTTTAAAGATGCTTGGGACGGCACAAGTTTTATTGTTCCTAATGGCGTTTGGAACTTAGTTCTTAATCCTAATGCTTCTCCATTGGCATCTGGTAATTTAACAATGCCTCAGACTAATCCTCCTTTGGATGGTCAAGTGTTGCGTATTTCAACAACTAAAACCATTACGTCAATGACATTCACTACAACTGGAAGTTATGCGTTTTGGAGTGGTGCAACCATTAATCAAACATTTACGGCTGGTGCAGCAGTAGGATTTATTTTCCGAGCAGCCGATAACAAATGGTATCCAAACTAATCATGGCTATCACTTATAAATGGTCAATCCCTAAAATGACGGTGAACAACGCCGCTGACGGTGTTGTAATCTACGCCGATTGGCTATGTGTCGGTACGGATGACGTAAACAATTTGACCGCTGCGGCTGCTGGTACGGCTAAGTTGGGTGAGCCAGCAAACCCGTTTACACCTTATGCAGACTTGCAACCTGAGCAAGTTTTAGCTTGGTGCTTTGAGCCTGTAACTTACACTTTGGTTGATGATATTCGTAACACAACCACTACAATTACGACTAATCTGCAACCAGACACAGAAGCCCAAGTAGCGGGTCAATTAGCTCGTCAACTGGCTGCTATTTCTGCCAATCCTCCTTTACCGTGGGTCAAAAATGGAAACGCCAATCAGCCATGAGCAAATCTATCAACGCTTGCTAGAAGTTGAGGCTAAGGTCGATTCCATTGACCGCAACACTAAAGAGCTAATTGATACTTTTCAGGCGTTTAAAGGCGCTATGAGGGTAATTGACATGATGGCGTCACTTGCCAAGCCAATGATGTATATCACTGGTTTTCTTGGCGTTATTGGCGTTGTATGGACTAACTGGAAAAAGTAATGATTGACCCTGTAAGCATTGGTCTAGCTTTAACAGGCATCCAAAAAGCGGTAAAGCTGGTTAAGCAAGCGGCAAAAACGGCTCAAGACGTTCAGTCTTTAGGGCCAGCATTAGGCAGTCTTTTTTCGTCGGCAAACAATGCGGAAAAAGCGGTTGCTGAAGCCAAGTCATCGGGCAACGCATCCAATATGCAGATTGCCATGCAGATTGAGCTGGAGCTGGATAAGGTTCGGGAAATTAAAGCGCACTACCAGCTTGAGTTCATGAAGGTCGGCAAGGTCGATGTCTGGAACAAGATTATCGAACGTGCTGGAAAGATGGATGCAGCCGACAAGTTTGCAGAGCAAGCAGCCAAAGACCGAGCAGCCGCCAAGAAGAAGGAGCAAGAAGAATTCTTTATTGCTGGTCTGATTGTTGTTCTGGTTGTTGTCTTTGGTTACGTTGGCTATCTGTTTGTGCAGGAATCAATTGACTATGCTAAAAAGAATAGCCATTCTGTTCGCAAGCACTCTTAGTTTGTTTGGTTGCGATGACCGAACAAGATACCAGTGTCAAATCCCAAGCCAATTTACGGCTGCGAAATGCCAAAGGCCAGTTTGTGAGTTCGCACAAAATTGCCCCGAGTATTTGGTCGCTCCTATTCTTCAGAAAAACCTCCCAAATGCGCCTGACACCAGAGGAAATTAAAATCCGAATGTGGGCCTTTGTGGTCTTTTCGGTGGTCTTTGTGTTTGTGTGCATCACATTTATGATGCTCTATTCCCTGACCTTTGTTGAACAGCCAATGAAGGCAATGGCTCCTATTGACCAGGCTTATACAAAGATGCTTAATGACATAGTGCTATTGATTGTTGGCGCTATTGGTGGCATTGCTTCTGAAAAGGGTTTGGGCATGGTCAGCACAGTTATTGCTAAGAATCATGAGGAGCAGCCAAAATGATGATACCTTGGAAGCTAATTGCTATATTGGTAAGCTGGTTGGTTATTGCTGTGGCTGTTTATGAGCATGAGCAATCAGAATTTGACAAAGAACGTGCAATAGCACAGGCTGCACTAGAGGCGGCTAACCAGAAAGCAAAGGAAATATCTAATGACCGAGATCAACGAATTGCCTCGATTTCTAGCGATTTGGCCTCTACGCAAGCCAAGGCTGATCAAGCTGTTAAAACGCTTCGGAATAATCTTGCCTCTGGTGCTGTGCGGCTGTCAATCCCAATTGCCAGTTGTAGCTCAGTGTCCAACGATTCCTCCTCTCCCAGCGGGAATACAGAAGCAAGAGCCGACCTTGACGCAGGAGTTAGTGAAGCTCTTGTCTCCATCACAGAAAGAGGCGACCAAGCAATCAACCAATTGAACTCTTGTATTTCAGCATATAACTCACTATTGGAAATTAAATGAACATCGAACAACTACGCCAGCTTGACATTCCTGAAGAATGGTTTGAACCCTTCCAAGAAACTTTCGCTCGATTTGAGATCAATACAGCCTTGCGTAAAGCTGCTTTTATTGGTCAATGTGGGCATGAATCAGGTGGCTTTCGTGTTTTAGAAGAAAACCTTAACTACAAACCTGAAGCTCTAATGCGTGAATGGCCTAGCCGTTTTGATGCTGAGAATGTTGATGAATACGCTCACAAACCTGAAAAGATTGCAAACAAGGTCTATGCTGGTCGCATGGGCAACGGCAATGAAGAATCAGGCGAGGGCTGGAAGTATCATGGTCGTGGCCTTATCCAATTGACAGGCAAGGACAATTACACTTTGTGTGGTGATTCTTTGCAGGCTGATTTATTGCATAATCCTGAATTGCTTGTTGGTCAGCAATACGCTGCTTTGTCTGCTGGCTGGTTTTGGCGTAAACACGGCTTAAACGAGCTTGCAGATACAAAACAATACGAAACCATGACTAAGCGCATTAACGGCGGTCTATTGGGCCAAGATGACCGTTTAAAGCGCATTAACCATGCTTTAGAAGTGTTGAGCGAATAATCTCTCAATCGTCACGTTAAGGGCATCCAGCTCATCCATCTTTCTGATTCGCCACAGCGCTTTTGTACCATGCCATCCCATTGTACCTCGGTGGCAGTCTGGGCATAAAGCGATACAAGTGTATTGAAGCCCTTGCTCTATGTGGTGGGCTTCACTTGGCCCTGGCAAGTCACACACTGAGCAAGGTTGCTCCTTGACCATTGCTAGATAGGCTCGTTGCGCTTTGTTTAACTTGTTGTTCATTGGTCTTTTTTAGTTTCGCAGTTACATCTACAACGCCAGAAATGGTGTAAGCCCGTCCAGCAATCTTGTCTATCAAGTCAGGGTCGTCATTGTTAATAGTGACCTTGAGCTTTACTGTGACTGTTTTTAAGCTAGTTCCCATTCTCGTTCCTCTCGATTTGATTTTGATTTAACTGTTTTACCTGTAAGACGCACTAAACCTAGTTGCATCATCTCTTTAAGACGCCTAGCGACTTGGTTAGGGTCAAGTGTAGAACGATCTGCTATACCGTCTTTTCCTTGCGGGCCATTAAGCACAAGAACTGCGAGGATTTGATCGTAGTGCTTGGCTTTGAAATCCACTTTGTCTGCTGCTTGTTTGCTCGTAATGGGGTCGTTTTTGCGGAACATTTCAACTCCTAATTGATATGTAAAACACAGGGTGCATTGCTTAAAATGTAATCTTTGGTTTTTTTAATCATTCGCTCGTATTCAGACCGAGCTATGCTGGTTCTTTGTAGATCGTGATACTCATACAAATCTCTGACTGCTTGCAGGCCAGCGCCAGTTAAGCCCATCTTTTTAGTTCTTTCATACCTTAAAGCGGCTAGATGTAACTCAGCCTGGACAAGATCGCAGGTTTCAATCACTTCAGGGCCAATGCCGTTTTTAGCCATTGTTTCGGCTAGATTGAGCATCTCAGTAAGATCACGCCATTCCTCTACACATGCAAGCCCTTTGCTCATTGCATCTATGGCTGCAAGCTCCCTAATGCGTAGCGAATCAAGGCTTTCCTTGTCGGTTATCTTGGCTCCTGCAATGGCGAACTCAATTGGATTGACCAACTGGTAAATCTTGCGTCTGGTTTGCTTTCTCATCCTTGCACTTCTTTCAGCTTCTCAAGATAGTGATGTGCTTTGGCTGCATCGTCTGTGCCTTCTTTGTGTCCTTGACGCATGGAATACTTGATTACATTTCCTTTCAGAAATCCGATAAATTCTTCTTGGGTTAGGGTTGCTTCCATTACTGCCCAAGGTTGAATCTCCATGTTTTTGTAATGTGTGCCACCGATTTGATAACTATCTGATTTCATGTAACCAACTTTCTAATCTTGGGGTTGCTAACTTGTTTTTTCTAGCTCTGTAATTTGCTGCTCGTTTGGCTGGTGAGAGTTTGTGACGTTTAGCATCAGGTTTGCATCCAATCATAAAGATCGGTTTACAGTCTCTACCTAAGCGATCTTGCTCCCAATCAGCAATAAACACAGCTTTTTTACTGTGTAACTGTCTGGTGTAGATATAAACCGTTTGCTTATGTAGCCCTGATTCTTCGGCAAGCTCATCTGCTGTGCGTGTACCGTCTAACAACAACTTAACAAGGTGTGCAAAAGACATAGCGTTGACTTTCACTACCAATTGTTATCTCCAAAATTCATACAAAACAAAATAAAACCCTATCCAGAATAGTGCTGCCCAAAAGATGCAAATTAGTGTTTTCAAAACGGTGCATCCTCATGATTTTCAGGATTGAATTTAGGCTCACCAGGTTTGCTTGGTGGTAATTTGGTTGGAAAAGGCCAGTTATTCATGTGTTCTTCTCCTTGAGTTTGGCTTCAATGCCTTTGGCAAAAGGCTGTACGCAATCGTGATATTCATTTGCCCGTATACCTCGCCACACTTTTTCAATCTCCTCATCCGTCAGCTCAATCCATTCACGCTCTGGTTGTGCCAGTTCTTCTTCGCAAGTGCTGCACTCGCTAATTTCAAACCAAGCAACCATCTCATCTAAAGCATCGTCAAGTGTTGGATAGGCTGCAATATCCCAACATTTCGGATAATGGATTGAATCAGCCAATGTTTGGCAATTCATCCAGAAGGTGGGTTGATCCAATATCTC
>Ga0214175_1000500_pt1 | contig 10849 bp, 6 predicted proteins | sample TroBogEpilimnion_17_FD_153013 | JGI IMG/M metagenome (GOLD analysis project Ga0214175, IMG submission 153013) | Freshwater microbial communities from Trout Bog Lake, WI - 09AUG2007 epilimnion | ecosystem: Environmental > Aquatic > Freshwater > Lake > Epilimnion/Euphotic zone | place: Trout Bog...
CTTAATTTTGCCGCCTTTTTTCTTAGGCTGAGCATCATCTTGGTTTACTGCCTCACCGGCACCAATGGCACCGAGTCCATACATAGGCTTATCACCGCGAATAAATCCTTTTAACACATTCTCTTGTGGTTCACCAGTAATTTTACTAGTCCTTGCAAGCATTTCATTAACTTCTTGCATCATAGGCTTACCTGGATAATCTTTTAAACCAGCCCATGTAACATCTTGAAAGTTTACTGGATTAACATTGTTTTGTGCCGCCAATTTATTTAATTCATTTTCGTATAAGCCATACGAAATTTTATCTGGTGCAGTCTTACCATATGCGCTCATCATCTGTTCGTCAAGTGTAGGACGATCAAGATGACCTAAAAAGTTTGATGAAAAATTATAACGTTTTGGTGTATCTGCCGGATTCAATGTACCGGTCTCATGTAGCTTTCTTGCTGCATTTAGATTACCTTCCATAAATCTGCCACCGATAGGAAATGGTGCCTCAAAAGTATTTTCTGGAATTGGTAGACCTTTTTCTTTTAAGAAATTAGTATACGCGGCAGTCATTAAATTAGATGTAGGATTAGCGCCGCCAGTGGTAGCACCCATAGGATCAGCAAACCTTGCCTTAAATTGTTTCACACCTTCTTCTGGGCCTAACTCTTTAACAAATGCGTCATGCAACTGACCCATAGCATACCAATCTTTTGCATCTGGTCTTTGACTACCTTTTTCAAACGCCTCTTGCCATTTCTGTAATGCCTCTGGGTTTTGTGCCTCAGCTAGATGCTTCTCCATAGCCTTTTCGGTTTTTGGTACATTAGTTGTAAGTGTACGCTCTGGCAATGGATAAAGACTAGGATCAACATATTTGCGTTGACTTACATCAAAGAAAGGCTCGTAGTTACCTTTATTAATTTGAGTCATGGCCGCTTTTCTTGCCTTTTGTACAGCCAAGGCCTCCGGAGAATTTACAGACTGCGCATATAATTTACCCGTCTTTTCATCAGTAGCTAAGACTGGGTGCAAAGTCTGTGGATAGTCTTGTGCTATCTTGGCAGGATCGTATCCAAACTTTTCCCATAAAGGCATCTCAGCTTTTGGTTTTAGCATAATCTGTGATAGTGTTTTAGATACATCAGGCGCATTGCCAATATCTAAAGCCATGCGTGCGGCTTTTTTAGCTACAGATCCGCCGGGTGCATAATGTTGGGGTGGCAAATATGAACCCTTTAATACATCAGTATCACCTTCGTGATATTCACCAGGGTTTTTATATAAAGTAGAATCACCTAATTCACTTGGTGAAAGTCCCATCATCAACGCACCTAATACACCACTTGGTGCAAAACTTGCAGCCGTTGTCAATAAATCAGCGACACCCTCGCCGATTTTACCTTTATGTAATTGTTCATACGCTTCTGCCACATCTGGATAAGCTAAACCACCAATCAGTGCGGCACCAGGTACATGTTTTAATGCTTTACCTACTAAGTGTCCATCAGCGTGTTCTTCTGGTGGGTTGGTAAACTGGTCTAGTGCGCGGTTAACCACTGGAGCGGCCATAGATACAGCGGCACCAACACCACGATATTTTTTAGGAAGTGCTTTGATATATGGCGCAGCAGATCCGGCTAGGCCCGCAGCACTGATAGTAGATTGAATAGGGTTACCAGCTTTGACTTGTTGCATTAAGTCAATTGCGTTAGCGCCCGCTGTTAAACCGGTGATTGGTTTCATTGTGCCAATATTGGCAGCATGACCAAATATATTTTCGGCAGCAGTAGGAACCGTAGGTTGTAGGTGTGGGAGATTTGGCCTGGTGAATCCAGGGTATTTTTTCTGAAGTGCAGTATCACGACGGACAGACTTAGCTGCTTCGTTTTGTGCATCGGCGTAGGTGCGCCAGTTTTGTATGCTTTCTTCTACGCTAGAACCGCGTGGATTGTAGCCAGTGGTCTGTTGTTGATTGCCACCAAAACGGTCAAGAGCGCGAACAAGTTCGACACCCTTAGATGCACCGACAACACCTGCACCAGTAACCGCGCCTAAACCACCACCCAAAGCCGGTAATACGGCACTGGTACGAGGTTGATCAGCTTGGGCCGTGGCTGAAGATTGTTGAGCTTTTAGCGTATCAATGTAGTCCGCTATCTGAGTAGCGTCTGCGGTATTGCCAGCATCATGAGCAGCCTGAAGCGCGTCATAGGCATTTTGTAATTTCTCATCCATGCTTATTGTCTCTTTTTAGTTCTGTATTTTTCAACCAGTGACTCAGCTGGGTGTGCGCCAGCCTCTTCACCCAGCGGCTTAACAATTCCTTTGTATGTATTTAAAAAATGCTGTTGTGCATCATCTCTAAATTTAATGTATTCTGGGCTGGATTCAAACTGATTAAAATCGGCAAACTTGCCACCATGGCTATCAGCCCAGCTTTCCCACATCTTTGATTTGTCTTGTTGAAATTGTGCCGCGTCGCGAATCAATGCGGCGTTACGTTTATTAATCTCAGCAGGCATTTCAGTACCGACACCCTTGGCACCCATCGCCATTTTCTCTAGGCCGATACCCATACGTGCGCCTTTGAATACATCAGCAGCAAAATCAATACCTAGCTTTTGTGATGCGCCCTGTACCGTCTTGTAAGCAACACGCTCTTCAGGTGATAGATAATTAGCAACGAGTGCCTTCTCTACCTTCTCTGCACCAATACCGGGGATAAAATCACCGGCTGTTGTTAGTGCGGTTGGTACAGTTTGTGTACCATGAGCCAGACCCATAACCTTACTTAATTTTGGATTATCGGCAATATCAATAACAGCCTGAGCTGTTGGGATGGTGTTCATGCCTCTTTCTGACAAATCACGCATCTTATTCAAACGATCACCAGCGGCTTCACCAGTCTTTTCTAATTGCTTACCTTGTCCGGCAATTAAAGTCTCACCAGCTTTTTGACGCATCTCGTTTGCTTCTTTAGATGTTGGATCTAAACCAGCTGCGCGGATTTGTGCTTCAACAGGAGACTCAGTCTGTAGTGGGGGTTTAAATGAGGATGGGGGAGTAACTTGTGCTGGCGGTTTAATGACACTGGCAGCAGGAGTAGTAGCGCCTGCAGCAGGAGTAGTAGCAGGAGCCTTAGCAGCAGGAGCTGTAACAGCAGGAGCTGTAACAGCAGGAGCAACTTGAGGTGTGCCTGCGGGTGCAATTCTGTTAGCAGGTACAACAGCAGGTGCTGCAGTTGGAGCACCACCACCGCCACCAACCATAGCACCAGCGGAGCCGATTGGCGTGCTTTGTACTGTTCCAGTTGAACCACGAACATCGTGTGGCACAAATGCTGCGGCACCAGCAAACTTAGTCAATGCTGCGGCTGGTACCAGTTTAGGATCAATCAGACCATTAGCTACCATGTAACGTAGGTCTTTAATCATATCGGTATCGGTTGCGTTCTTTTCCAAATAAGTTTGGATGGCTTTTTGTGCGCCAACTGGATCACGCAAAGCCTGAGCCGCGATGCTCTGTCTTAATGCGGAATCTCTTACTAGACCTAGCATACCACCTTGTTGAATCAATGTAGAAGATTCTGTTGGTGCACCAGCGGCAACGTGAGATGGAGGCAATGTGCCACTTTGTGCTGCTGCTGTAACTGGTGAACCAAAGATTGATGCCTGAGTAAGTTCATTTAATTTTTGACCAATCTTGGCCTGAGAAAGCTGCGCCTTCATACCAAACAATTCAGCATCTTGTTGTTGCTTTGTTTTCTCACGCTCAGCTAAAGGTTCTGCGGGACCAGCGACACCACCAGACCACCAGGCCATGGCATCTTTCATGCGCTCACCAAAACTATTTCTTTGCGCTTCACGCATAGTGATCATTTTTTGCATCTCTTCTAAGAGAGCGGGATCATAACCAATAGAGCCTTGAGGGGCTGGAAGAGCATAAGGACCTTTTGCTGCTATAGGTTTTGCCAGACCGCCAACAGCGGTAATATCTTGTTTAGGAGTCTCTACGGCGTCTAAACCGGATTGTACTTGTTCAGCCATGATTATTCTCCTCCGCTATCAGCCGGAAGTTGTGAAGGATCTAAAGTTGAATTTGGATTAGCGGGCGCCATATTGGCTGCAGTTGTGGCATCAATAGCGGACTGAGTTTGAGCTGGTGTGTAACCACCAGCGTTATTTGTTGACGAATTACTACTACTACTAAACAAGCTATTAAATAATCCAGGGGCTACATAGTTAGGGTTAGCCATTTGCAAACCAGTCACTGGGTTGGTAACTGTTGGGCTACCACCACTTCCAGAACCAAACAAACCACTTAATAATCCGCCAGTAGATACACCAGTGCCGCCCAAGGCAGTAGCTAAACCCATTACCTGGTTTAGTGGAGATAGGTTGGTTGTGTTAGATACTGTAGCACCAGGTTGAACGGTTGACAATACGTTGCCAAGGTTAGCTGCGTTAATGTATGGTGATGCTTGTTGATATTGACCGGTGGTCAATAGGTTGTTGATGTCTTGTTGTGTTACGTTACCAGCGCCAATAGCGGCGTTTACACCGGCTGATTGGTTTTGTAGCGCGGCTGCGTTTTGTTGTGAGGCTAACTGAGCCTGAGCGTTTGTCAATGCTGATACATCAGCAGTCTGGCCACGCAAGCTACCAAAGTTACCAGAACCAATATTTTGTGCTTCTTGCTGTGCCTGGATAGTTGGGGCTAATTGTTGAAGTTGCTGGTTTTGGGCTTGGAACAAACCACCCAAAGCGGTATTAACGTTTGGTGTTACCTGACCAGTTGGGCTAACGTTCCAAGGACTTGCAGCGCCACTAGCGATATTTTGTAGTGTGCCACCAGCTTGTGTAAATGGGTTAGTTGCGCCGGATAAAGTATTGACCGCATTCTGCGCCACAGTGTTTTGAGGAGCCGGAGCAGCAGCATTAGCAGATTGTGCTTGACTGACAACGTTTTGCTGAGCTGTATCAAACCAGCTCGGCATTGTGGTTGTTTGGACTCCTGTATTGGAGATTAGACTACTTAATCCAGTTGCCATTATACTTTCGCTTTCTTCTTAGCTGCCAATAAGTAAGCCAAGGGGCCTTTACTATCTGGCGGTAATTTACTAGGGTCGTGTTTTTGTTTGTGGGCGCGGATAACTGATAAAAAGCTATCTAACACCTTAGCGCCAGATTGATTGCTTCCGTTACCTAAATCAGATACTACATCAGCCGGAATAACAAACTCACCATTAGCCAACATGGCTTTTACAGAGTCGCTGGTACCATCACCAGCGCCTTGAACATAACGATGCTGCAAACCACCTTCACTATGAAACTCTGGTACATGGTCATCAATCTCACCACCAGCGGCATGGGCACCAATCAAGCGACCAGTCATATCACCAAACGCCTCATTGTGTGGTGTACCCAAGAGTGCTGTGGGACGACCATGACCAAACACTGGCGCATAACTTAAACCACCACCAGTTGCCAGATGGATTACTGGGGGCGCCTCTTCAACAGATTGAATTTGTGTGCCATATTCTGGGGATGCTAATGCGGATAGTGTTGGTATACCTAGTAAAGCAGCCTGTTGAACCGCTCTTAAAGATGGTGTCAAACCAGTGAGTTGATTACTGGTATCACCAACGCCAGTGACTGAATTAGATGATAAATTGGATGTAGATCCACCGGTAGCTAAACCGGCAAAGTATGGGTTGTAAGAAGCTGATGGAGTTGTCATATTTTGATTTTGTTCTAATCCAATTAATGAGGCATCTTTGGTTGGTGCAAATGTTCCTACTAAGTTTGTTATACCTGGGTTAGTTTGAGCTGTGGATGGTGATCCGTATGATAAACCAGTTCCACCGCTTGTTGTAACTGTTCCTGTACCACCGCCACCACCAGTTCCAATTGCAGTTCCACCGGCGCCGGTTCCTGTTCCAGAGATTGTTCCGGCTCCTGCACCCGTTCCCGCTATTGTGCCTGTACCGGCACCGTTACCACTTGCACCACCGGGCACTGTTGCCGTACCGGTTCCTGTTCCGCCAGGTGTTGTTGCGGTTGCTGTTGTGCCTGTACCCGTTCCAGTTGACTTACTAGTAAATAAGTTATCAATTAATTGCTGGTACGGATCTGTAACAACACTTGGTGTCGTTGTGGTAGCAATGTTTTTAATTGCATCATTATACTCACCCTGAGTAATTTGTCCACTAGCCAACTCAGAATCAAGCTGTGCTTTAGTAGTCTGAGTCTGTGCTGTTGTATCTGGTGTCGTTGTAGATATCGGGATCATCGAAAGATTCGGTGTTCCGTCTGTATTCTTAGTTACTGGGAATTGATCGCCAGATGGTGCACCTTCAACATATTTAGATGTTGCATCCGCACCGGCAGAAGCTAATACAATACCAGTGTTTGTTAACTGACCACTTGTTGGGTCTTTTACGTAAATTCCCCACTTACCAGTTGTTGGGTCTTGATGATAAACACCAGGAACCGTCTGTTGTGTGGCAGGCAAGGTATCTGCCTGTGCGCTTGGGATTACTGCATCCAACACCATCTTAACCGCATCAGTTGGCGTCATTGTTGGATCTTTTGCCAATAACGCATTGTATGCGGCAATTTGTTCTGGTGTAGTTAATTGACTTTGTGCCGCAGCGTTAATGTTCGTTGCTGCTGCGCCAGGATCAACAATCTGTTCTGTTGCTGTTATTGCTTGTGCTAATTCAGATGGTATACTACCATTTTGTGTTGCCTGAATATACATATTTTGTGCGTTAACACCAAGGTTAGCTACAGGACTATTTGCTATTGTCAGTGCCTGACTTATTGATAAGCCTTGTGAAGTAGCATTATTTAATGCTGCCTGCTGAGCATCCGTTAAACTATTAACCTGGTTTGCCACTTTAAACGCATCAGCTGGGGCAACATTACTGTTGTTAACCTGATCAAAGAAGGTTTGAACAGCCGTCGTGCTCATTGTCGCAAGCTGTGGTGCGTATGTCAATGAGTCAGTGGCCGACAATCCCATCTGATTAGCAAAGCTAAAATAGTCTTGCTGATTTGTTGGTAACGCATTAACGGTAGTAGCTAACTGTAATGAGTTAGTTGGATCACCGTTTGTCTTAAAATCACTGTTAAAGCCTTGTTGCGCCGCTGTCGACATTGTGCCAGATTGTTGTACCGCGTCTTGCACTTTTGTAGTGTAGTCGCTAATCTGTGTCTGGGCTTGTTTTGCAGCAGCATCTAACTGGGTATTTGCATCTGTAATAGCCTGTGTTTGACCAGTATAGTTTGTAGTTATATTTTGGTACGCTTGATAATTTGTGTTATATGTATCACCAGCGGTTTGTGCAGCTACTTGCAAAGTACTTAAATTACTCTCCTGGCTATTTAAACTTGTGGCCAGGGTATTAATTTGATCTGCTAAACTATTTGCAGTTGTTACATCATTAGCTGCTTTAGCAGTATTATATTGGCTGACTAAATCAGTATATTTATTATAATCAGAATTATAGCTATTGTATGCTGTTGTGTAAGCATCATTAGCACTGATCAAATTATTATACGAAGTCTGCGCAGACTGATAAGCGGGCTGAACAGTATTGGTGTAATAATTTTGTTGTTGTGTTTGTTGGCTATTAATCCCATTAATATCTTGGTTAATTTGAGACGCAATATCTGTACCGGTTTTAGATAAATACTGCGATACACCTTGCGCAACATCAGTGTTTTTTAGTGTTGATCCAATTTGGTTTAAACTGGTATTAATTAAACTATTAACAAATGAAGCGCCAACGTTTTTGCCAGCCACAGCAGACGCTGCTGTAGCCCCAGCAATCTTTCCTGTAATTGCGGATATAGTTGATCCTGCGCCAAGATCTTGTGCACCAACGTTAACTGCGCCACCAACCGTAGTACCTACGCCTGCGGCTAAACCAGAGATTAATGCGTTATCAATATTGCCAGTTAACGCTAAACTTTTTGCAGCGGCACCAACTGAGTTTCCTGCGGCTCCAGCTAAAATTTGTTGTGTGGTGCTATTTAATACGCCATCTAAATTATCACCAAACGCTCCAGCAAAAGCTGTAGCCAACGTATTTGGTGCTACACCATTTGCTGCGGCATTAGCTAAACTATTTGTAAAATCGGTTGGCGAAATACTTGACGGTAAATTAGCCAACTCATTACTATAAGTTTGTTGTAGTGTATTGGCAATCTGATCAGCGGGTATTCCTTGTGCTGCCATGTTAGAGGCATCATTCGCCATCATGCTAGACAAACTATCACTTGCTGGCGCTAATAATGCGTCCGATACTCCGGCAGCAATTTGACCACCAACATAAGACATTCCAGCACTCTCAACCGCTTGGGTCAAGTTACCGCCGTGCGCAATAGTATCCGCTGCTGATATAATTGGTAAGGCCCATACTTGGCCAGTGGCTACTGCAGCAACTTGCGCAATCGTACCAATTGGGTCGCTTTCAATCTTTTGAACAACCGGTTTAATTGCGTTACCAATAGATTGAACAGCACTTCCAATAGCGTTACCAACCTCGCTAACTGTATTACCAATACTTTCAATACCGCCAGTTACAGCGTTACCGATATCGGATGCTACTCCAGAGATTGCTTGTACTACGCCACCCATTATAGTCCACCCTTGTCAATTGGTTGGGCCCGATCTGGTAATCCACCTTTTTGAGACTCGCCTAAATTAACAACAACGGTATAACTACCATCACTGTTTTTATGTGCCGAGTATCCCATACCAGGAAATGGAGCATGACGTTTTACATATTTAAAAATACCCAATAATGACGCATCGTCAAATTGGGTAATCAACACTTTAAATCCAGCCATGCCAATCGCTTTGGTAAATATCAAAGAGTTGTGCAAATAGTTTGGAATTGTATCTGCGTTGATGGCTCTAAATTGTGCAATTTTTCCATTGGTTGGTGCCTGATGAACAACAAATAAAGTGTTGCCTTCACGCATTATCAATGCCTTCATTTCATAAGCCTCAGCAGTTAAGCTGGCCTTAATCTGCTCGGCAGTATACTTGCCGCCAGTCTCCTTAGCAGCAATAGCAATTATCTCTTCTTGAGATAACTTTTGATGTTTTGAATTAACAAAAGAAGCCACAACAGCTATTATTTTGCTGTTTGTGCCTTAGCTGCCAAGGCCTCTTCAACGGCCTTCTTGAACTCAGGATTGATGGCATTCTCATCAGTCTTGTGTTTTGCCAAGATAGCGTCAGCAACGGCTTTATCGTTGAGGTACTTCATTGTTTGTTGTCCGTGCATTTTGATTCCTTTGGTTATTGTATCTACTTATATTAATGCAAAAAGTGCGTACTAGACGCCCTAAAATTAAGCATTTGGCTTATTTACTATCAGGGTAAACTCATTAGCCCAGTCCTGCCAGTTTTCATAAGCCTCTGGGTTTGGCAGTGGAAACGGCTGGAATGTTGCCAGACTAGCCATATGCTGGGCGGCTTGTCTCCAATTTTCCTCAGGTTGGAACATAATATGTTCTTGGCTGTAATAAATGGCTAGATTGCCGTTCCAGTCATCCCAAGACATATGCTGAGTTGTACATGGAAAAAACTGCGGAATAACGTTTTGCTTAGGGGCGCTCATCACCGTACTCGGCCGTAATGACTAATTTACCCATCTCAAAATTACCACCAAGGGTATTAGATTCAAACTTTAACTGAATTAGGCGATGCTCAACGCGCAGGTCAATCTTACCAGTATTCGGATTAAAAAAATACGGTCCAGAGTCTTGCTCATCCTCTTGCATTGTGCCACTAGCAAATTTACGACCCAAGATAGTCATTGACATTTGGCCAGACTGTAAAAAGTTTGGCTCTACACGACGGATGTGCATACGACGGTTGACACCAATTAAAGAATCACCGCCGGGGGTTCCGGAAATCCAACTAATATCGCTGGTGGTGATACTGGAGTAAATTGCTGTCTCTCCGTTTAATGCAATTTGATTTTGGCCATATTCATGTTGCCAAACGTTATATCCGCCAGTAATATAATAAACTGGTTCGCCAACAACCGGCAAAGGTGAGATTGCAGTTGACACTGTTACTAAAGTAACCCCAGGGGGTTTAACTGTAGTATTATAAATGTTTTGACTGCCAGTGATTAAATAGGTTGGGTTTTGTGGGACATTTGAAAACGTTACACTATCACCAGGGCTAAATGTTGCTGTTTGATCTCCAGCTAAATAAAACTGAGTTGATAATGGAGCTGGCAAACTAGCTGGATGGGCAATTACATCAACTGCCGTACCTAAAATAGGATCGTAATTCCAATCAATCCAAATTGGATTAGGAAACAATTCTGTGGTGTATCCACAAGAGCGTTGCGCCCCTACCGCTTGGCCAGCATCGTACCAGATCTTATCCTTGACATTATAGATAATAGCATCAGTACACTCTGTAGCGGTGCCACGGGGATAAAAGAACCAAATCTCATTGTAGCGGGGCACTTTAGTGGCCCATACTTTTTGACGTTGCTCGTAGTTGATGTTATCAAACAGGTAATTTACGTTCTTATCATTAGAGAGAACCTGCACGCTACCGTTGTATGCATAGAAACGGTCAATACCCATCCACCAATAAGCGCCGTCCATTTCAACCACAGCATTGGAAGACATGATTGAGATTTGGCTAGAAACAATATCATAATTCCAGTAGGTAGAAGGAATGGTTGACGAACCAGAACCCGCTGGATTAAATGTTACACGAATTAAACTATCGGTTGCCCAAAATAATCCGGACGGAGCATTAGTACCTCCGCGCATTGGTAGGCCTTTAACAATCTTAGAACTACCAACGTTAACTT
>Ga0214175_1000503_pt1 | contig 10781 bp, 8 predicted proteins | sample TroBogEpilimnion_17_FD_153013 | JGI IMG/M metagenome (GOLD analysis project Ga0214175, IMG submission 153013) | Freshwater microbial communities from Trout Bog Lake, WI - 09AUG2007 epilimnion | ecosystem: Environmental > Aquatic > Freshwater > Lake > Epilimnion/Euphotic zone | place: Trout Bog...
GCCACGAGTAGCGGTGGTGTAGTAACCGGTACGGCTCTCGCCAACAACCTGTTCGGTACGGTCCTTACGACCCCCGTCAGTGGTACCGGTACTGGTCAGTACTTCAGTGCCGTGGAGATACGTAGTCGTAGAGGCAAGAAGCCCTACAACCGCTTCCTCAACAAGAACTAGTTAGACAACTGGTAGGCCTCTGGCCCTAGACCCGAAAGAGAAATGACAACTATAAACGACGCCGGATGGGGGATGGGAGAACTCCCCCAGACCGATGAAGAAACCCTAACCACTTTCCCCGAAGAATGGAAGAACGAGTTCGAGGGGTTGTTGTATCTAGGCTATCTTCAGAAAGAAGTAACCAGTATTCCGTTTCACCGTTTCGTGATTCGTACTTTGACAGTAAACGATAAGCTCGAGATTAGTCTTCTCGTGAAGCCGTATCTAGAAACCATCGGCTATAATCGTGCCTACAAGTCAGCAATAGTAGCAGCAGGTCTAGTCAGTGTGGACGGTAAAGAACTGGTCCCCACTTCTAAGAATACCAATGTTCTTAGACAAAAGTATGACTACGTAACCGACAACTGGTACGACGTAGTAATCGATTTCCTCTACCGGGAACTCGATCAGTTGGAGGAACAAGTAATCAGAGTATTGCAAGAGTTAGGCATCTTGGAGTCACCGGGTGCGGATACCGTCTTCGTCCTAGACGGAGAGGGCAACGATAACCCAAAAGGTGGAAGCTAGATCCCTACGTAATCTCCCATATCCGGAGAGCCCATGACAAGGGTCTACTTACTCAAGAAGTCACTAGTGAAGTACAGGAGCAGTCACTACTGGTCTATAGGTACTTTGAGAGCGAGCGCAAGCATCGTGAAGAAGAAGAGCGTTTCGAAGTAGATTTCTTCTTGGCTCAACCCGAGATGTACCAAGAGTATCAAAGGAAGAAGTCTGACAACCAAGAAAACGAAGGTGTCACTTGGTTGGTCCCACAAAGCGTGGAAGAGGCCGAAGAGCTTTTGCGTATGATAGAGAATTCAGAGCAAGACGAAGAGACCGAAGAGGAAAAGCAAGAAAACCAAAAATTCGTAGAAAGCATAGGATTGATGACGTCCTTTGGTGGCATCGACCTAGAGCAGATAGGCCTAGAGGACAGCGATGGATAGTGTACCCGACGGTATACCAGGTAGTTTTACCTGGCGACTAAACCTAGAAAACAATACCGGCCCTCTAGTACAGGGTTTTGAGCAACTCGTTAAGCTAAGTGCAGAACTTAGGAACGATGTAGTCGAGATCAATAAGGGACTCGACGACACCTTTAGCAAAGCCCAGCAGGTTCGTGGAGCTTTCAATGACACTAAAGACGTTCTTAGTGAAATGCATGAAATCGTGGGACTTATCACCACGGCCACAGATGGACTATCACAAAACCTCAAGGGCTCTATTACCAGTATCGCGGAACTACTGAGCCAGGCTCGTAGTCTGGGCATTAGCCCTGGTCAAATCGCCAACTTTATGGGGGGTATGCCTCTGGGGGCCAGTAACCCCGGTGGCTTTAACCCCATGGACACTATGGCCGCTCGTCAGCTTATGGGCTTTGACGACAACTCTACCTATACACCGGATCTTACCCCTCCGTATCAACCTGGAGACTTTACTGCCAGAGTAGAAAAGGCAGAAAAGAGTCGTCTTATAAACGCCGCTGAAAATCCCATGATTCCCCTCGGGGAGGAAGACGAGGAAGAATACCGTGGAGCTCCTCTGAGAGACAAGTTTAGTGGTAAGAGACGCAAGAAAAAGGGTACTCCAGCAAGTGGGGGCTCGGGAGGGCCTACAAGTGGTTCTGTGCGAGTTCCTCGGTACGCTCGGAACTTCTCCGAAATGCTACAAAATGCAGCTCCTAGACGCTACAGGGAGATTGCCAATGGGCTCGACCCCCGGGGCTACACAGATCCCGTAAATCATTGGATAAAAGAGACTGACCAGTTGCTTAGTGCCATCCCTGGGTCAGGTGAACTACGACGTGGGCTTCGTGCTACTAGAGCTGTAATTCAGCATGAATTAACAAGTAATCCCAATATTCAGAGGTATCAAAACCCTGACGGCAGTTATAGTTACACCAGGACTATACCCAGAGACTCTGAAGGAAACCCCGACTTCGAAGCTGCTATGGGTAAGTGGGAGTTTAGAATTCTCAAGAGTCTAAACAGAGTATCTGATATTTTTGACGCCAAGAGTACAGATGCTTCCAAGAAGAGTATGGGCCAGTGGGTACAGGATACAGCTACAACTGCAGCCCAAATTTATGCTATGAAAACTATAGCTACGGCACCCTATAATATGGCCAAAGCGGGCATGGGGCCAATACAGAGTTTTGTAAGTCAAGCACAAGAAGTAGGGAGTCTGACTGGGGGAGTTGGCTACGGTCAAACAGCCGGTCTTGGTATGCAGGCCATGCTGGCTAGTGATTTTAACCTGAACCCCTACTACAGTAGTGCCAATGCTGCCAATGCTCAAAGACAGGGTTTGGGGATCGGACTACGCAATGGTGATTTGGGTGCTTATGTAGATAACTCTCTTAGTGCCATGAAGGATCTAGGTATAAGCACTCAGCAATACGGTTCTATGAGTGCCAATGCCTATCGTTATGGTATCCAAAACAATGATCTAAGGGGTGGTCTAACCCAGGCCGGTTATATAACTAGTAGTACACCCAATACTAGTGCAGCAGCCACCAATGCTTCATTCCAAGCTGGAGCATTCCAGGCAGCCGGTTATGGAATGAGTAGTCAGCAATCAGTGCAGGCCGGTGTACTAGCCGGTCAGTTTGCTGCTGGTAATAGACAGTTGCAGGGTATCGGAGCCAATGGTACCGAGTTCCTCAACGGACAAATTGGTCAAGCTCTAGTGGCACAAGAACTCGGAGTTAGTCCCCTAGGGCTTGCTGGAGCACTACACGGTGGAGCCGGAGACAGCGGTAAGTTGGCCAAGGCCACTGATCAAGCTCTACTCGGTATTTTAGGCAATATCGGTATTACCAAAGACACCAAAGACGCTGATCTCTGGAAGGGTGACACTCCTGGTCTTCTACTCAACATTCTTCCTAGTGTAGGTATTACCAACGTCAAGACTCCCCAGGACGCCGTCAATTATGTAAGTGGTGTCCTAAAGCGCATGAAGAACCCACAAGGCTACAAGCCCCAACACGATACAGGTTCTGCCTTCGGCAACCTCGTTAGGAGTGTCGGAAAGGGCATTAGTGGGGTAGTTGGTGGAATTGCTAGAGATGCTGGACATGCCGGGAACTGGGTAGTAGACAAAAGCCAGGTTTGGAGAAGCTCAGAGTCCACCGATGCCGAACTACGCAAAGACAATGCCGGTTGGGACAAAAGTGTATCAAACGTAGGCCACGGCATAATGAATAGCTTTAGCACTGGGAGTGCTAAAAATTCTGGACCAGCAGCTGCTGGTAGAGGGGGTTCTTCAGAGTCTTTCCATGTGACGGTGGGACTACACCCCAATGCTGAACGTCATCTTACCATTGCTACAAATTCAGCACAGTCATGGCGTACTGGACAGAACCCATCCAATAGACAACCTGCCCCTGGACAGCTCACGGGGTAGTAAATGGCCAGCGTCTTTCCTCCAGTAGAACCACAACCGGCCTACATATACAACTCCATGAGTAATGTTACTTATGAGTTTCCGATCAACATCAATAGTATTACCTGGCAGTATACACTTAACTCCCAAAGCATGGACACTATCGGTGGACGAGTAATACAATTGCTCTCGGTACAAGTTAGTACTATGCAAGTGACTGGAGAAACAGGAGGAGCTTCTTCTACTCGAACTCGTGGCGGCGGACGTCGTGCTTTGTTAGAACTTTACGCACAGTTTAAGCAAGGGCAGGACGATCAAAATCTCTACAAGAAGAGTCTTACACTCTCTGTTCCAAGTGCCGGTATAACTCAAGCAGTATGGCTACAAGAAATGCAGATAGGTTGGGACTATACCACGGCCAGTTATCCGTACCAAATGATGTTCCAAGTGGAGCAAGACTTTAGTACGACGGCCACTCAAGCAGCCACTTCGGCAGCACTAGACCAGTTGCAAAAAGGTGTAGGATTTAGCCTAGGCTACACAGGCTTTAGTAAGAGCAATGTCAATATTAGTATACAAGACCTAATCACTCAAGGTGTAATTACCCGTTCGAAGTAGGAGAGACGTGAATACAGAACCACAATCCAATTGCAGAGTTTCCGCTCCCATTCTCTACCCCAGTGACTTTCGAGTGGCCTTTAACGGCCTATGCTGGGGCCCCAAGGGAATGATGCACCAAATTGTGCCTCTTAGAACGGAGGGTTGGCAGCAATGGCTGGGAACGCAACAGTAAGCCTCTACAACGGCTCTGGTATGATAAGCTATGAAGTATGGCTACAATCCATCTCTACCAGTAGCAATAACCAGTTTTCTCAGTCCCAAACACGTGACGGTATAACTTGGGTCCCTATCCGTAGAGCACTAATGTCTGTCCAGTTTACCATAGTATGGCCTCTCATCACAATCCCTGATCGTTCTCGTAAGGAGAGTCCGAAGAGTGGCTTTTACGGTCTAGATCTTGCCGACGGTTTTGGCAGAATGCAGAGATTTCAGACGGCCATTCGAACCCATCAGCAAGCCATAGCCAATGGTTCTACTAGTGAGCCTATGGTTCTAAACTACTACAATAATAGTGACCCCCATAGCCCACTATTTACAACACTAATTAGTCCTACACCTATCCCCGTCAAGCTTATGCCCGAGTTTAGAGGCTGGATACAGACGTCCTCTATGGAGTACATAAAATTCCAAAATATGTACGTCAAGAACTATAATATGTCTATTCTAACCCAAAATGAAGCACAGACTCCTCCAACATCAATGGACCCCAAACACAATGTAGCCTTCGCACCGAGTGTAGCATCACAAAGAATCTACGGTGACCAATGGGTCAGTAGTTCCGCACTAGCCAGTAAGTCGAATACCATTAAGGGTCTCCCCAGAGACAACGGAGGGTACCAAAACTATGGCGGCTAACCAATCGGGGACCTTTACCTATAGTCCAGACGTACAAGTCCTAATCTCTACTACCCAGAGTGGTGACATAGATGTTTCTGTAGATGTCATGGACTTCCAGATGGACCGACAGATCAACGCCGTCAGTACATTCACTTGTACACTGGCCAACCCCGGTCGCAAGTATAATCGCATTATCAATACCATGGACCGTATCGTAGTGTACCTAAAGCGTACCAACTGGGTGCAGACATTTAGCGGCTACATAACCTATGCTCCCATTGAGACCTTTGTACCGACTCCGGTGCAGATTAGAGCCAGTTGTACCCTCAAGATTCTACAAAACACCTACTGGGACGACACTCTACTTCAGTATCAAAAGCTACTCCTCAACTACATGGATAGCACGGCTTCGTCCAGTGCCAAAACCTACGGCGACGGTGGTGTAGCTCAAGCTCTAGTAAACTTGCTCTACAAAGTTGCAGGTTGGGACCCCAAGAATATCCACATTCAAGGTATTCCCACTGACCTAGTACAAATGGCTGCTCAGTCCTACGAGTCTCTGGCCACGGGCAAGAACAAGCTCGATCAAGACTTGATCCAAAAACTCGCTGCCCTACTACAAACTGCGGACATTATTAGTGGCAGTACCACTAATACTGGTACCACAGCCACTAACGGTGGCAGTAGTAATACAGACTCTGTCAACACTAAGAACGCCCCCGATGGTGGAGTAGGCACAGCTGTTGTTGTTACCAATGCCGTAGCTCTAGACATACAGCATACACAAAACGGCGGTAAAAAGAACTTCCCCCAACCCAACAATGACAACCCGGTTAACAACTACAAACTACTGACCGAAGACATCTACTATTGCTCGGCACACTGGAGCTATCTAGACCTACCGGCCGACGTAGGCCCTCCGGCCCCAGGCCAAACTCTACCCAACCAAGGCAAGGTACTACGAGCTAAACACTTTTTGGCTCAAAATCAGATTCACAAAAACCAGTTTAGTGGACGTCTTTGTGTAGTCTACAACCCGGATACCGGACGAGTAGTGGTACTTAGGGCCACTAGTGTACCGCAAGACAATAGTGGCAAGTATGACCTTAGTCAGCAATCACTACAAGTGCACCCGGGAGTACTGGCCTATCTAGCTGCCGCCAAAGACAGTAAAGACCCCACTAAGGCTCAACTACCCGGTAGTGTCACTTCCTGTAACATCAAAATGGGTTGGTTAGACGTAGCCAGTGGTGTTTGGGGTGGGAGTGTTGGGCCACAAACCAAGCTAAGTGACGGACTACAGCAGAGTCTCCAAGGTCTTACCGGTAACGCTGCCAAGGTCACTGGAACTACGGCCGACGAGGCCATAACCACTCTAATTAGTGCACTGAGAGCCCAGATTGGGTCAGTGTATAGTCAGGGAGCAGCCAATGACCGTAAAGCAGGTCACCCACAATTCACACTAGGGCGAGAAATCCCCAAAACCTCTACACATAATGGTTACTTCGACTGCTCGGGTCTAGCCCAGTGGGGCTATAAACAAATTGGCATCAATATCCTCTACGATACCAAGACACAGTTGGGAAGTCGCAGTAGCAAAGACAACGACACTTGTGGACAGTATCTCACGGTCAATCAAAAACCTCAAAAAGGCGACCTACTATTCTGGGCTACATCTCCCGGCGGAACATCAGAACACGTTATGATCTTGTCGGAAAACTTCGATAATCAAGGCAACGGCAAAGTCATCCAAGCTTACCAGTGGGGAACTCCTCTAGGGGAACAGAGCATCAACTGGAACGACTTTAAGGGAGGCAAAGCTCCTCCAGGGTGGGGCTCGATGTACTACCTCGGTGCTCGTAGACCCATTACTCTACACTCGGGTGCTGACTGGCATGTCTCTCCTTATGCAGCTCCACTAGACCCAGTATGGACTGGAACTCCGGGTCAGGCCGATGAACGACTACTACAAAGTCTCAGCACTAGCTGGAGTACCATTTTTCAAGCTCCGCAATACGACACTCGAAGTCTACTGTTCTTCGGTAGTCCACGTTCTTTTATGATGGACCACTCACTACTACCGTCTATCCAACAAATTGCCGGAGCCGGGTTTAGAAGCTTTATGAGTGCTCCCAATGGAGACTTCGTAGCGTGGTTCCCCGACTACTACGGTTTTTACGGACAGGATCCCGTACTAGATATTAGTCCCGTAGAGATCATTGATTGTCAAATCTATCACGACGACGATCAGTTGGTTACTCACGTAGGTATCATTGGTGACACTACGGGTATCGGCCAAGAAGTCAACTCTACCGACTATATGACCACTAACGGTATCGTCAGTATCCAAGACATTACCACTATGGAAATTATGTTGCATAAACTCGATCTCAAAGGTGACACCCTCGAGGCCAAAGCCGCTAGCTCTCAACAGTTCCTAAACCGCTACGGTATTCGACCCTACATCGAAGAGCAAAATCTCATTCGTACACACCAACTCGAATATATGTACGCTATGATGGTATTTATGAAGAAGTGGACTGACCAATTCGTTAGTCTGGCTTCGTTGACCTTTATGCCCGAAGTCTACCCGGGTATGAGGATTTCTATGAACCTACCTGATGAAACCGGCAATACCGTTAACTACAAGTTCTACGTGACCAGTGTAAACCACTCGGGGAGTAGGACCAGTGGATTTACTACACAAGTAGGACTGACTGCCCCTATGATGAACGATCAACTGCTACACTACGGAGCCAACTGGTAATGAAATACGGAGTTGCAAGCTACGATCCCAATGCCGGAGTAAGAAGAGTAATACTTACAACTGTCCCTACTGAGCACCCGTTTAGCACCCCTTACAACACGAACTACTATTGCCTAGCCCTAGACCTAAAGGGTTTCCAGTACGAGATCGATCTACAGGCCATGCCCCCGGGTGTTAGCTTAGAGCAAATTCAACCCAATCAAGTATGGTGGGTAGAAAAGCGTACTAGTCTATTCCGACTCTACCTGTACGGGGGCGTCTATAATCCCACTACTCGAATCATAGATACTACGGCATTACTACCACAGTTTCTACCAACTTGGGGCAGTTACTACGATACCACCAACCAGATTGCAACAGTTTCTGGAGTACCTTATCTAGTAAGCTTTAACACCGTAGTGGGGCAAAATGGTTTTACTCTTGTATCTGGCTCCCAAATAACTGCTGCTGCTGCGGGAGTCTACAATTTCCAGTTTACTGCTCAATTTGCTCTTACCTCTAGTGGAGGTACCAGCACTTATAACACGAGTGTATGGATGAGGCAAAATGGAGTCGACGTACCCTGGACCGGTGGTGAAATCAGTATCTATGCCAAGTCTCCATACGCCTTGCCAAGCTGGAACTTTGTTCAGCAAATGAATGCTGGAGACTACGTAGAACTAGTATGGGCAGTTGATACTCCCAACCAAATCTATGTTGCTGCACAACCCTCTGTAGCCAATGGTTATTCACACGGGTGGCCAACACCGCCCTACGGTACTAGTATCCCCTCGTGGACCCTAACCGTAACCCAAGCGTAATGTACTCGACGGATTGTACTAGGTAAGACGATATGAAGACGATCACAGTAAGCAAAGGTGACATCGTTCTTAGTAACGGTAAGATACAGTTTTCCACAGGCAACAACAAGCTCGTCGAAGACCTTACACGTTGGTTACAAGAGCCTCTAGGCACTGGATTCACTACTCCGGCTTTCGGCAGTATACTACATACTCTAGTGGGTTCAGCCCAAGACAATAATAGTGTAGGACGTACTCAAAGTGAAATACTTAGGGTACTTCAACTTTATCAAGGTCAGCAAGTGCTAGCACTACAGTCTGCACAAAATAGTGCACAGTTGGCCAACTGGAGTAGAAATGAAATTATACAGGAAGTGACTTCAGTAAATGTACAGATCTACAACGACACTATCTACGCTCTAGTACAACTAAAGACTCTCAACGGCAATGTCGTGGACTTTAATCTTTCAATCAATCCCAACGGAGTTGCTCTAAACAATGGCTGATACTTCAGGCGTACTCAATCGTCTACTGACTTCGATAGTGACCTACGATCCCACTTGGGACGTCAGTGTGGGTAGTGCTACCTACAAGATCATGGAAGCAGTGGCACAAGAAATTGCTAACTCTAACAACAACGCCGTATTACAAAGCTACAGCTTTGATGTCAATACCAAGTTCGGCACTGACCTAGACAACTTTTGCAATCTATTCGGAGTATACCGACTTTTGGGCAAGAGAGCCACGGGAGTTGCTACCTTTACTAGTCAGTCTCCGGCCACTAATATCTACGACATCCCCGTGGGTACCCAAGTGGCAGTGCCCATGGACTCCATCGGGCAAAGTAACCCCATCTACTACGTCACTACGGCACCCGCCATTCTCAATATTGGAGACACTAGCACTGACGTACCAGTTAGTGCCGTAATCCCGGGAGCATTTAGCAATGTAGCACCCAATAGTGTAAGTACTCTAGTCAATAGCCTAGTGGGAATCACGGGTGTAGTCAACACTCAAAGCATCGTTGGTGGTAGTGACCCCGAAAGCGACGGAGCACTACGTAGTCGTTGGCAAAATACAGTGTTCAATAACGTTACAGGTACCGAAGGCAAGTACAACTTTACGGCACTACAAGACTCCAACGTAGCTCGTGTAAACTCGTTTGGACCTCAGGTATTCTATTCGGAGCAGCTACAGATCAACGCGTATGTTAGTGGTACTAGTGCCAGTACCATCAACTACAATCTAGTGGCCTACAGTGGAATGACTAACCCTCTTACGGGCACTACTTTTACGGGTACTACAGTAGTAACTAGTACCGGTTACTCGACTTCGACTTCGGGTTCAGTAGTGGCCAGTGGTCTCACTACTCTACTCAATACAGTGGCTCCCAGTTACGGAATTACAGTAACTAGTTCAGGCACTACAGTTGCAGCTGGAGTAAACCTTACGTTTAGTAATGGGAGTCCGTACCGCCTAGTCATTAGTACGGGCACCGCCAATGTTGCTAACCTAGTAAGTCCCAATACCAATGGCATCGCAAGTGTAGCAGGTACTAGCTATTGGGAATTTGTACAGAGTGCCAATCCAGACATCGGCGCTAGTGGAACACTAAGCTACAATGGCACTCTAAGTGGATACCTTTTTCCACAGGGCAATGAACTACTAGGTCAAAATCTTAATACTACATCTCAAGTAGTTTACGCCAATACCGTGGACTATATCTACCCCAGTACTCCAACCATCCAACTTTCCATAAACATTCTCAACACTAACAATAGTCCCACACTATTCGCAGGTAGTACCCTCCAGTTAATTTCTGAGTACACCCCAGCCAGTAGTAGAGCTGTTATGCCGGCTAGTGGCAACTACTCTGACATCTTTATTGATGGGACTAACTCTGACGTAACAACTGAACAAATTTCATTTAGTAAAAACCTCACTTTAACCACTACGGGTTCTCCTTCATACCTCAACAGTAATAACTACATAGTTGCTAGTGGAGCTAGTCTAAATAGTCTAACTCGTACTAGTGGTGACTACTATGTGTCGTTGAATCAACAGCCCGTTGTAAACTTCCCTAGTCAACTTTCTATAAGTACCAGTGGCGTAGCAGACACTATCTATCTCTATGATGGGTCTACCAATGTAGGCACTTACTATCCCATTGCTGTCAACCCCTA
>Ga0214175_1000514_pt1 | contig 10593 bp, 10 predicted proteins | sample TroBogEpilimnion_17_FD_153013 | JGI IMG/M metagenome (GOLD analysis project Ga0214175, IMG submission 153013) | Freshwater microbial communities from Trout Bog Lake, WI - 09AUG2007 epilimnion | ecosystem: Environmental > Aquatic > Freshwater > Lake > Epilimnion/Euphotic zone | place: Trout Bog...
TGATGCCGCCGATTGAGAAGACCACGACCGCCACGTACTCAACGATGCACAGCACCCACTGGAAGTTCGTCGTCCACCGGATGCCGTAGATGCAGAAGAAGGTGATGAGGAGCAGCCACGCCGAGGCGATCAGCGCGGTCAGCAACGCAGAACCCGCCGTTGCCCCGCTGATCCATCCGAGCGCGTTGAAGAACGCCAAGGTGTAGCCGGCTGCAACGATCGGGCTCTGCACGCAGAAGATGACCGAGATGCCCACTTGGAGGAATCCGTTGAACCACCCAGCAGCAGGGTGGATGATCTCCGACAGCCAGGCGTAGCTCGCCCCGCAGTTGGGATTCCTCCGATTGAGGTGGAAGTACGCGTAGGCGATGAAGAGGATCGGAATGAACGACAAGATCACCATGGCCGGCGCCTTGTCCCCTACCGAGGAGATGATGAACATCGATCCGAGGGCGGTCGCCAGCGAGTAGGCCGGAGCGACCGATGACACGGCAACGGCCGTGGCGTCGAAGAGGCTCAGCTCGTCAGCTTTGAGCTGCGCCCGCTCTTTCGATTCTGGAACTGGGGTTCCGAACGGCCCCTCGACAAACCCAGGGACTCCTTCGCCACTTTCGTACTGCGCCACGACGCCCCCTCGGCTCGTTGACTGGTCGAGCGCTACTCGCCGAGCGAGTGCATCACGTGCTTGATGCGGGTGTACTCCTCGAAGCCGTAGACGGAGAGGTCCTTGCCGTATCCGGAGTGCTTGAACCCACCGTGGGGCATCTCGCCAACGACGGGGATGTGGGTGTTGATCCACACGCACCCGAAGTCGAGGTCGCGCGACATCCGCATGGCACGCCCGTGGTCCGTCGTCCACACACTCGCCGAGAGTCCGTAGTCGACGTCGTTCGCCCACTCGATGGCTTGGGCCTCATCGCTGAACTCTTGCACCGTGATGACGGGACCGAAGACCTCGTTCTGGATCATCTCGTCACGCTGCTGCAGGCCGTCGATGACCGTGGGCTCGAACATGTAGCCCTTGCCCATGGCGTGCCCACCTTGGACGATGCGCGCGTGGCCTGGCGTGCGGTCGATGAAGCCTTGAACCCGAGCCAACTGGTTGACGTTGTTGAGGGGGCCAACTTCGGCGTCGTTGTTCCAGGGGCCATCGACGAGCGTGTTGGCAGCCGCCGCAGCGAGGGCCTCGACGAGGTCGCCGTGGATCTTCGGGCTCACGAGGACTCGACAGGCTGCGGTGCAGTCCTGGCCGGCGTTGAAGTACGCAGCCCCTGCGATGCCCGCTGCGGTCACCTCGAGGTCGGCGTCGTCGAACACGATGACGGGAGCCTTGCCACCGAGCTCCAAGTGGACCTTCTTGAGGTCAGGAGCAGCGGTGGCTGCAACATCCATACCGGCGCGCACCGAGCCGGTGAGCGAGACCATGCGGGGTGTCTTGTGCTGCACGAGTGCGTGGCCCGTCGAGCGGTCGCCGACGACCACGTTGAACACGCCAGCAGGGAGGAACTCGCTCATGATCTCCGCCATGAGCAAGGTGGAGGCGGGTGTGGTGTCGCTGGGCTTGAGCACCATGGTGTTGCCCGCAGCAATCGCTGGCGCCCACTTCCACACTGCCATCAAGAACGGGTAGTTCCACGGAGTCACCGCTCCGCAGACCCCAACGGGCTCGCGGCGGATGTAGGAGGTCATCCCCGCCATGTACTCCGTTGCACCCCGGCCCTCGAGGAGACGAGCAGCTGATCCCATGAAGCGGATCTGGTCGGCCATCTGGGTGATCTCTTCTTGGTGGGTGAGCGGGATGGGCTTACCCGTGTTCTTGGCCTCCACGGCAACGAGTTCATCGGCTCGGGCGACGAGCGCATCAGCTATCCGAAACAGCGCCAGCGAACGCTCCGACGGAGTGGTGCGACCCCACACCTTGAACGCCGACGATGCCGCAGCGAAGGCTCGGTCGACGTCGCTCTCATTGGAGATCGGCGCCTCGAGGTAGGTCTCGCCGGTCGAGGGGTCGATGATCTCAGTGACACCCTGGCCACTCGCCTCGACGTACTCATTGCCAATGAAGTTCTTCAACCGGTCCACAGTTACTCCTCGACGTTGTTCGGGTACGACCCGTTCCGAGTTGCCACCAACTCGCCTCCTTACCCTTACAGACGAGCGAGGGCCGGGCAACTCTCACAGAGGCCTCAATTCGGCCGAAATCTGTCGATCAGTGACGAAATCGTGCATGAGAGGGCATTCCGGTGTAGTATTTCGTCACACGCCTTCTCCACGGAGCGGCGAGGACCAACCATGACCACCTCGAGAGAGACCACAGACGCACCGGCATCACGTGAGCGGAGCCCGCAGGGCTCTCCCCTCATTGACGACACCGACCGTCGCATCATCGAGGCGCTCCAGCGCGATGGACGCCGGCCGTACGGCCAAATCGCTGATGCCGTTGGCATCTCTGAGGCTGCAGTGCGTCGACGGGTCCAGCGACTGAGAGACCTCGGCATCATGCAGATCGTCGCCGTGACCGATCCTCTGCAACTCGGGTTCACCCGAGAGGCCCTCGTCGGCATCCGTGTCCACGGCGACGTTCGCATCGTGGCCGACAAGTTGGCGTCCATCGACGAGTGCAACTACGTCGTGATGTGTGCCGGTTCCTACGACATCCTCGCTGAGATTGTCGCCGAGAACGACGCAGCGCTCGTCCACCTCTTGAACGACGCGGTCCGGTCTATTCCGGGCGTGACTGAGGTTGAAACCTTCATGTACCTGAAACTCACGAAACAAACCTTCACCTGGGGGACCCGATGACCACCGAACACTTCGACACCGAGGGGATGGCTGCCCGAGCGCACCGTCATCTCTGGATGGCGATGGCCAACATGGGGAAGTTCACCGACAACTCGCCGGTTCCCATCATCGTGCGCGGCCAAGGCTGCTACGTCTGGGACAGCAATGGCAAGCGCTACCTCGACGGCATCTCGAGCCTCTTCACCGTGCAACTCGGCCACGGTCGCACCGACCTCGCAGAAGCAGCGGCCAAGCAGGCAGCAGAGCTCGCGTTCTTCCCCGTCTGGAACTACGCCACGCCGCCGGTCATCGACTTGGCCGAACGATTGGCGTCGATCGCCCCCGAGAACCTCAACCGAATCTTCTTCACGACAGGTGGTGCCGAGGCCAACGAGTCGGCATGGAAGCTCGCTCGGAACTACTTCAAGCTCACCGGTCACCCGAACAAGACCAAGTCCATCAGTCGAGAGATTGCGTACCACGGCACGGCCATGGGCGCCTTGGCGATGACGGCCATCGATCCCTACAAGGAGTTCTTCGAGCCCCTCGTCCCGGGGAACCGCCGGGTGCCGAACACCAACCTCTACCGAGCCCCTATCCATGGTGATGACCCGGTTGCCTTCGGTCGCTGGGCCGCCGATCAAATCGAAGAGGCGATCCTGGCCGAAGGTCCCGAGACCGTGGCCCTCGTCATCTTGGAGCCGGTGCAGAACGCCGGTGGGTGCTTCGTGCCGCCCCCGGGCTACGCGGCACGGGTCCGAGAGATCTGCGACACGTACAACGTGCTCCTCGTCTGCGACGAGGTCATCAACGCGTTCGGTCGTCTCGGCGAGTACTTCGCCTCCACCCGCTACGGCTTCGAGCCCGACATCATCACCTGCGCCAAGGGTATGACCTCCGCGTATGCCCCCATTGGCGCCGCCATTGTGCACGACCGGATCATGGAGCCCTTCCTCCGAGATGGCAACTCGTTCTCGCACGGCTACACCTTCGCCGGGCACCCTGTTTCTGCCGCCGTTGCCATGGCCAACCTCGACGCGTTCGAGCGGGAGGGCATCTTGGACCACGTCCGCACCAACGAGCCGCTCTTCCGGGCCAGCCTCGAGACGCTCCGTGACCTGCCGATCGTCGGCGATGTCCGCGGTGATGGCTTCTTCTACGGCATCGAGATGGTGAAGGACAAGGTCACCAAGGAGACCTTCACCGCCGAAGAGTGCGACCGTCTCATCGACGACTACCTCTCGACGGAGCTGTTCGCCCACGGACTCATCTGTCGCTCCGACGACCGTGGCGACCCCGTCATCCAGGTCGCTCCCCCGCTCATCAGTGGACCTGCGGAGTTCGAACTCATGACCTCCATCATCCGTGAGGTTCTCGAGGGCGCCCTCGACCGCATCTGAGGATGGGCGCCCCGTCAGCAGCCGCTGTACCGCCCTCGTCGTTGTGGTGGGACACGCTCGACACGGCGCCGACGCCGCGGCCTGCACTGTGCGGTGATCGCTCCGTCGACGTCGCCATTGTGGGTGGAGGGTTCACCGGCCTGTGGACGGCACGAGAACTCCTCATGCGAGACCCCACCTTGTCCGTCCTCGTCATCGAGGCGGTCACCTGTGGCTTCGGAGCATCGGGCCGCAACGGTGGATGGGCGTCAGCGCTGTTCGCCAAAGGTGACGATGCCATCGCCGCACGCCACGGCCGCGAGGCAGCACTCGCCATGCGAGCCGCCATGCGCGACAGCGTGGACGCCATTGGTCACGCCGTTGCCGCTGATGGCATTGCATGTGACTACGTGAAGGGGGGAACGGTCACCGTTGCTCGAGGTGCAGTGCAACTCGAGCGCGCTCGAGCCGACGTCCTCCACGCACGCTCCTTCGGCGACGACGATCTCATTCTCCTCGGGCCCGACGACGTTGCCGACCTGATCCACGTCGACGGCGCCAGTGGCGGAACCTTCACTCCGCACTGCGCCACCATTCACCCAGCGAAGTTGGCCCGAGGACTCGCCACCGCCGTCGAGCGCCTTGGTGGAGCAATCGTGGAGGGAACCGCAGCGACCACCATTGTCCCGAGGGCGGGGTATCGCGGGCCGCAGGTCCACACCACCCACGGTGTCGTCGACGCATCGGTGGTCGTTCGGGCAACCGAGGCGTGGACGTCGACGTTCGCCACGTCACGCCGCTCCATTGCCCCGATCTACTCCTTGATGGTGGCAACCGAACCGCTGAGCGATGCCACCTGGGCATCCATTGGCCTCGCAGGACGCCCGACCTTCGCCGATTTCCGACACCTGATCATCTACGGCCAGCGCACCGCCGATGGCCGCTTGGCCTTCGGTGGACGGGGAGCGCCATACCACTTCGGCTCCCGGATCGACCCCGCCTTCGATCGCAACGAGACCGTTGCCCAGCACCTGCGAGCAACGCTCGTCGAACTCTTCCCCGCCCTTCAGGGGACGGCCTTCACCCACCACTGGGGTGGCCCGCTCGGCGCCGCTCGCGACTGGTGGTCCTCGGTGTCCTACGACGAAGCCAGTGGCATGGCAGCTGCTGGTGGGTACGTCGGCGACGGCGTCACCACCTCGAACTTGGCAGGGCGCACGTTGGCGGATCTCATCTGCGGGATCGACTCGCCCCTCTGCCACCTCCCCTGGGTTGGACACCGATCGCCGAAGTGGGAGCCCGAACCCCTTCGCTACCTCGGCATCAACGCAGGCCTGCTCGCCGCTCAACTCGGCGACCGGACCGAGCGAACCCGCGGTCGCGCCTCGAAGGTGGCTGCGACCATGCAGCGGTACCTCGACGCGACCTAGTCTCACGGCATGTCCGACGAGCAGCAGATCGCCAACCTCATCTACACCTACGCCGAGTTGATGGATGCAGGAGACTTCGCCGGCGTCGGTGAACTCCTCGATCGTGCAGCGGTCACCTTCGAGGGATTCGACGTCGTGCGAACTGGAGCCCCGGTGCTCAGCGCGCTCTACAGCGCAACTACCCGGCGCTACGACGACGGCACCCCGAGAACCAAGCACGTGACCACCAACGTCCAGATCGAGGTTTCAGGAACGACGGCACGAGCCCGGAGCTACTTCACGGTGCTCCAAGCCGTTCCTGGTGCGCTCGCCCTCCAGCCCATCATCGCTGGGCGCTACCGAGACGAGTTCACCGAGGTGGACGGGACGTGGCAGTTCAGCGCGCGCCACGTCGTCGTCGATCTCATGGGCGATCTCTCCGCCCACCTCCTGATGGACCTCGACTAGCCCTGGAGAATGTTGACCGCTCGAGCCGCCACGACCACGATGGTCACGAGGGAGGCAGTGGACTCAATGGCCATGAGGCCCTTCGCTGCAGTGGTGAGCGGCATGGCGTCGGTTGGACTGAACGCCGTGGCGTTCGTGAAGGCGACGTAGAGGTAGTCGACGAAGCGCGGCATCCAGCCCTTCGGCGCGAAGCGAGGGTCAGTCATCTGGGGGAATTGGAAGTCGGGCAGCTGCTCGTGCACCGTGTTGCGCACCCCGGGTCCGCCACGATCGAGCTCCCAGAACCAGAGCCCGAAGATGAGGCAGTTCGTCAACCACACCGCAACAGCCGAGTAGACGAGTTCTCGACCATTGCTCACCGTGCCGTGGAGCAGCTTCTCGACGAGGAACACGATGGAGGCCACGTTCACGATGTTGATGATGGCAATCGTCAAAATGGTGAACATCCGGGTCCACCGCGGCTCGCCAGGGTGACGGACCGGATGCCCGAAGGTCAGCGTGATAATCGGCAGCGCCTCGAGTGCAGGAACCAACCACTTCGGGCCGAGGATCAACCGATCAGGCAGGAGCACGTAGAGCGCGATGCACAGCAGCAAGGTGACCGTCGCCGGCCACCGCCGCACGCTCCAACCCGGCTCGACGGCGCTGGTCGCCCGGTGTAGCTCTTCCGCTGCGATCTCAGGTTGCTCCACGGACCGATGCTAGGGCGCAGGCGGTGCCTTCGGGGGCTCCAGCTCGGACTTGGGTATGGTGGCGCAACGATCTGAGGGGGTCACCATGCTGCAGGAACGCTTCGACATCACGGGCCAGGTTGCCATCATCACCGGAGCCGGTCGGGGTATCGGCGCCGGGAGCGCTGAGGTGCTCGCCGAGTGTGGCGCTGACGTCGTCATCGCTGCTCGCACAGCCGAGCAACTCGAAGAGGTCGCCGCCAAGGTTGCTGCGCACGGCCGCCGAGCCCACATCGTCGCCTGTGACCTCTCCGATCTCGATGCCGTCGCCAACTTGGCGAACGAAGCCAAGGAGGCGTTCGGGCGAATCGACATCCTCGTGAACAACGTGGGTGGCAGCATGCCCACCCCGCTCCTCGACACCAGTTCGCGAACCCTCGAGTCGGCGTTCCACTTCAACGTCACGACGACCCACGCGCTCACCCGAGCCGCCGTGCCGATCATGCTCGAAACCGACGGCGGGGCGATCGTGAACATCTCCTCAGTCGTCGGGAGGGTCGCCGGTCGCGGCTACCTCGCCTACGGCACCGTCAAGGCGGCGCTCGCCCACTACACCCGCCTGGCCTCGAAGGACCTCGCCCCACGGATCCGGGTCAACGCCATCGCCGTTGGGTCAACGGCTACCTCGGCGCTCGACATCGTGATGGCGAGCCCTGAGCTCAAGACCCACATGGAAGAGCGCACCCCGCTCGGCCGGATCGGCACGGTCGACGACATCGCCACCGGTGTCGCCTATCTCGCAACACCCGCCGGCAGCTACCTCACGGGCAAGATCTTGGAGATCGACGGCGGGCTCGAGGTCCCGAACCTCGACTTCGGGTTCCCTGACCTGTAAGCCGACGGGGCGAACTCGCCCTCAGTCAGCTTCGGGTGGACTGGCCAGCGTTGCTCTCCACGCGATGGCTCCCCGAAGCCCGAGCATCGCGATCAGCGAGACCGCCATTGCCACTGCTGCGAACATGGGGGCAACGCTGGAGAACGGCGCGTGCTTCCCACCACTGCTGGCGGTGAAGAAATTGGTGATGAACGCCACGACGGCGAGAACCTGGAAGCCAGTCGCATCGAGCGGCGGTAGCCAGGGACGTAGTGCTCGAGGTGGAGATCGCGACGGTCGTAGCTCGTCGCGAAGAAGTTGACCCGGTACCGCGCCGGAATGGACGACGGTCGCACTCGTTGTGCGTAGCGTTCCGGGTTGTGGGCCTTCGCCATCGTCACCCCGAACCCCATGGTGAAGACCATGATCCCGAGTCCCCCAGCGAACGGCACCATCGCCATCCAGGTCGCAGCGCGCACCGAGTGCACGTCGAGCACCCCGCCGACGACGCCGTAGAGGGCTGCCATGGCGAAGAGGATGCGGCTGAGGAGGAGGGCCGGCTCAAGCCATCGAAGTTGCCACCGAGTTGCCCACCCCATGTCGGGGAGGTTAGGTCAGGTGACGTCAGGTCGTTGGCGTGCCTCCACGGTGGCCGTGTCGCTCCTGCTGTCGGTCGAGCATTCCCGCCCAGTTGATGAACGGGAAGGCGCACACGAGCGCGAGCAGGGCCACCTGGAGGGCGATCGCCCACGGCGACCCAATCAGCTGGGCGACACCGCCGTGGAGGTGCGAATCGGCGAGGGTCGCCGCGCTCGCGTAGAGCGAGTAACTGAGGAGCCGCCCCACGAAGAACGCGGCGATGAGCGGTGCGAGGTTGAGTTCGAGCAGCCCGGCTGCGACGAAGAGTTGCGCCGACGGCAGCGGTGAGAACACGAAGAGCCCACCGATCGCGAGCGCACCACCGCGTCGTCCGTCGAGCAAGGTGCGAGCCGCTGCGAGGTTGTTCCTGAGCCGCTTCGGCAATCGGTCGTTGAAGTGTCGAGCGGCGAGCGCCAACAGCAACCGGCCGGTCGCTGCGGCGAGCGCGCCGATGATCACGAGCGCCACGGGACTGAGGTGCCAGTGCAGGCGACAGAAGACGATGATCGTCCACGTCGGGGGCCCGAATGCGGGAAGGAGGTTGATGCCGAGCACGACGGCGAAGAACACGAGGTACGCCACCACCGCCTCCTCCACCACGTCGCCGGACGCTCCATGCTTACCGCCTCGTCGTGAGGAATTGCGGACACCTCCACGCGCTCCCTGCAATCGCTGAGTACCGTTGCTCTCCAATGACCACCACGGGAGCACGCTCGTGGAGTGAGGGGGACCAATGACCTACCGCGTGATTGCGTGGAGTACGGGCAACGTCGGCAAGCACGCCATTGCCGGCATCGATGCCAATCCGGAGCTCGACCTCATTGGGGTCTACGTCTCGAACCCTGACAAGGTTGGCAAAGACGCCGGACAACTCGCCGGACTCGGTCGAGACCTCGGCGTCCTCGCCAGCAACGACGCTGCCGCCCTCCTCGCCATGAAGCCGGACTGCATCGTGCACACCGCATGGGTGGATGACCGCCTCATGGAGGGTCTCGCCGACCTGAGCTCCTTCCTCGAAGCGGGCATCAACGTCGTCTCATCTGGCCCCGTGTTCTTGCAGTACCCATATGGCGTCGCCGACGGTCTGGCCAAGGGCGTGATCGATGCAGCGGAGACGGGTGGAGCGTCGATCTTCGTCAACGGCATCGACCCGGGCTTCGGCAACGACACGTTGCCCCTCATGATCACCGGCATCTCCGAGCGCATCGAAGAAGTCCGAGCCTTTGAGATCTGCAACTACTCGACCTACAACCAAGCATCGGTCCTCTTCGACATCATGGGCTTCGGCAAGCCCATGGACGAGGTGCCCTTCCTCCTCCAACCCGGCGTGCCAACCCTGGCGTGGGGATCGGTCATCGCCATCTTGGCGGCAGGGCTCGGGCTCGAGCTCGAGCGCATCGAGGAGTGGTACGAGCGGGTGCCCGCACCTGAGGACCTGATGACCGATGCTGGACCAGTGGAGAAGGGAACCGTCGCTGGTCTCCACTTCGAACTCCGTGGCATCGTCGACGGCGTGCCGGTCGTCGTGCTCGAGCACGTCACCCGCCTCCACGACGATCTCGCACCCGAATGGCCCCAACCGGCCGGTGCCTCGTGCTACCGCGTCCAAGTCACCGGCGAGCCCAACTACCTGCTCGACCTCCAGCTCCTCGGCACCGACGGCGACCACAACACCGCGGGGTTGAAGGCCACGGCGATGCGACTCGTGAACGCCGTTCCCGCAGTCGTGGCCGCAGCCCCAGGTCTCGTGACCGCACTCGACCTTCCCCTCATCACCGGCAAGGGTCTCGTCAGAACTCGCTGACTACCATCCCGTCACGCCGTCGATCGCCTCGCGGAGGAAGTCGGCGTGACCGCAGTGTCGGGCGTACTCCTCCAAGAGGTGCGCCACGATGAAGCGGAGTGAAACGGCACCATTCCCCATGAAGCGCGGGGTGAAGGTGGCGTGCATGCCGAGGTCGTGCGTTCGAGCGACCTCTTCGGTTCGGGCTCTCGCCGCGCTCCAGGCGTCGACGACGGCATCCACTGTCGCGCCATCCAGATCGGTGAAGTCTCGATCGTCTGCTGCGGTCCCGCCGAAGAAGGACATGTCTTCCCCACCGAGGAAGACCACCTCAATCCACCACCGTTCCACCTCCACGAGGTGACGGACGATGCCGAGCAAGGTGAGCGCTGATGGTGGGAACGCCGCTCGCTTGAGATCACCGTCGTCGAGACCAGCACACTTCGCCGCCAAGACCCCGCGGTGAACATCCAACAGTCCGAGGAGCGTGGACGCTTCATCGGTGTCGAGCGGTTGCCGCGGGCGAACGATGGCAGCGAATCGATCCATGCACCACGGTACCCATTCCCTGAAGAAATTGAGGGAGAAA
>Ga0214175_1000516_pt1 | contig 10548 bp, 15 predicted proteins | sample TroBogEpilimnion_17_FD_153013 | JGI IMG/M metagenome (GOLD analysis project Ga0214175, IMG submission 153013) | Freshwater microbial communities from Trout Bog Lake, WI - 09AUG2007 epilimnion | ecosystem: Environmental > Aquatic > Freshwater > Lake > Epilimnion/Euphotic zone | place: Trout Bog...
TCAGCCGGGGTCGCGGCGAGAAGGGCTAGGACAATAAGGGTCTTCTTCATACAGCCTCCGGGGCCGGGTTAACTTGCGGCGCGGCCTGCTTCTGAAGTTCCGCCACCACTGGCGACACCTCCACAAATGGGCCGTTGCCCAAGTGCTTCATGATGATGTTGGCGTGTTCAAGGCTAACAGTGAATGTGATGTCTGGCATGTTTTCTCCTGGGCTGCGACTAGACAGATTTTCATCTTAAAATTATGGTGCCCATGGCAAGGCGGGTGTCGTGATGGCAAGCTGCTTGTCGAGATACGCCTCAATGTCGGCCTTGTTCACCTTGGCCCAGACCCAAGCCAGAACATCGGCCTCTTTCAGATCGGCGCGCGGGGTGTAAGTCGCGTTGGGGTCGAAGGTGAATGTGGATGTGCCGGAAAGGTCTGCCGTGTTCGTGCCGTCCGTTGCCGTGCAGAGCCAATTGGCCTCACAGACAAAATCAGGATGGCCGTCCTCTGTGGAAGTGGGAAGGGATTGGATGCTCCAGACGTATGTGTTGGTCATGTTGTCCTCTTTGTTACCAAGCCGGAATTGAGCGATTGACGCCGTTATCTACTATAATGATCCACTTTGTCGGATTTCCGGCTACCGGAGCGTTGGTTATCGTCCCAACAGAACCGCCAGAATTATTTGTCAGGGTGGCGTTCGTACGCATCAAAACGCTGTCGCCGTTAGTCATGCTGGCGGCTTGCACGGCGCTGCTTAGAAGAATTGATGTGCCATTTATGGTCCCTGTGAATGTCGGGCTTGCACTCAGCGCCATGCTCCCGGTGCCGGTGACGCTGTTGGAGAGCGTCACGCCGCCGTAGGTCAGGGCTGATGAGAAAGTTGTTGCTGCGGTTATGTTGAGACCGAGACCCATGCCGACGGAAATTAGACCTGCGCCAGTCGTGCCAACGCCATAGAAAGCGCCGTTGGTCGAGTTGAAGCCGGTGTTGGAATTGCCCGCCTGATAGCCAACCTGAGTTGAACCTGTCGCGTAAGCGCCAAATTGATAATTGATCGCGTTACCTGCGGTAACGGCAATGCCAGACGCATTGACAGTGCCGGTGAATGTGGGCGAAGCCGATAGCACCATGCTCCCGGTGCCGGTGACGCTGTTGGAGAGCGTCACGCCGCCATACGTCAATGCGCTGGAAAGGGTGAGCGCGCCGCTGAAGGTCAGTGCGCCGCCCACTGTGCCGCTGAGGGTTGGGCTACTTAGTGTTAGGCCAGAAATTGTAGTAACGGTATTACCCAAGCCGACGCTAGTAGAACCAATCGTCAAAGTCGTGTTGAAGTTAGCGTCAAGCTGGCTCAACGGGATTGGAGCCGTAGCTGCGCTAAAAGTATAAGGAACGCCTGTCATTTTAGAACCTCGCTCTATATTCGTATTCTAGTTCAAAAGTATTATACACCAGATTTGATGTATTGCTTGTCATGGTCAAGCCAATGTATTTCTGGCCGCTAGACCCGCCGCTAGGCTGCTGGGCATCGCTGCGATAAAGCTGATAGCCGCCAAGGCCACCAACCCATTGGACAGTGGCATTGGAATTGTTGGTCCACGGAATTGCCGTGCCAAAATTGTTCAGCCAGGTCAGGTAATTGGCCAAGGTGTACTGGCTTGAAGAATTAAGCGGGTTGTCAACGGTCACATTGATAAGACCGCCGCCAGACGGGATAATCGCCTCGACGCCAAACTTGAGGGTCTGCTTGTCCCGGATCGGATCGCCCAAGGGCCAGAGCGCCGTCTGGATGATCGACGAAACCGCATTGGTCGTATTGTCCGAATACAGCTTGTAAAGCTGCTTGCCGCTGGCCCCATACAGACCAAGGGTGCCGCCCACAGGCGAGCCGGTAATAAAGTTGATCGTGCCCTGGCTGGTCAGGAACCACTTCTTGTCAAAGAACACCGCCTGTATCCAGCGGCTTCCGCCAAACGTCAGGTTCGTGCAGTAGAAGTTAAACGCCGCGCACAGGATGTTATTGATGATGACCTGCCCAGCAGTAATGGGCTTGGTGAAGTCAATCAGCGGGTAAATACCGTCCAGGGCATCCGACAGCTTCACCATCGTCGAGCCAATAAGGCCGTACACCCCATAGTTATTCTGGAGCATGATGTAGCGGTAATAGGGGAACACAGAATAGTTCAGGGTCGTGCCAATGGACGCTGAAATGTTTGTGTTGGTCAGATTGGTCGTACCGCCGGAATTAACCAGCACGTCGCTGATGATGTTTACGGAATCATCGCCAAAGAAATACAGGAAGTTGTTGGCCACACACATTCCAAGAATGTTGCCGTGCAGCGTGGAGTCTGTGACATAGAAGCTGCCAGCCGAGGGGCTAACAAAGTCATTGAAGTTGGTGGACGCCGAATAGATAAGCTGACGCCCCTGGCTCACCCAGACGCGGCCCGCATAGGTCGCCACATCCGTAACCGCATTGCTTTCGACAAAAGCCGAAACCGTGGCGTTAGAACCATCTCCGGTGACGGTTACAACCAGATTGGCCTGATTGGAGTAGTTGTTGCCAAGGCTGTTGGGGATGATGTTGATGATGGAGCCATTGGAAATAATGGCCGTCGCATTGGCCGTATTATCGCCGCCGCCGCCCGTCACCGTCACGTTTGCATAAGTAAACCCCTGACCGCCGTTCAGGACTTGGTAGTAAACCTGCCCGGTGCGGAAACTCAGGAGAGAAGCAACGGCCTGTGCATTAGAGCCGCCGCCGCCGCTAATCGTGATCGTCGGGGGCTTGGTGTACCCGGTCCCAGGCTGCGTCCAGAGCAGTTCGCTGACAACATTGCCAACCAGAACCGCAGTCGCCTGTGCCTGGATACCGCCCGATGTGTCGGGGGCGCTTACGATCACAGCCGGGACGGACGTATAGCCCGATCCAACATTGACCATGCCGATAGCGCCGCCCGCCCCCAATGGGGTAGTGTTGGCACCATCCCAAACATACAGACCCTTATTGGGGTCGCCAATGATGGCGTACTCTGTGTTGAACTGGGTGCAGGACATATTGGACCCGGTAAAAGTGCCGTTCGCAGCCACCGTCACCACGTTGCCATTGTTTACATCGTAAAACTGGCTGGCCCCGGTATCCTCAAAGGTCGCAATGTAGGTATTGGCGTTCACCTCAATGCTGGTCATGTAGGTAACATTGCCAACAAATGTTACGTTTGCGGCAGCGTTATCCTTGGACGGAAGCGCCCCCGGAATGATCCTGATGTTACCGGACCCGATGGGCTGGGCGTTCTCAATCCATGAGAACTCATCTTCATCAATGGCGGTACGATGCGCCTTCGTGTTCAAAGACTTGAAAGCCTTTGATACATGGTAGCGCTTCTTTTCTTCGGGGCTTTGCGCGGCCATGATTAGTACGGCGTCGAATAGGGGTTCGGTATCCTGCGCGTATAGCTAGTCGCAAGGACATTCTGCATACGCTTGATGTATTCCTGCTTAAATATCTCCGACTCGCCGTAAGCCTGTTCCTTGTACTTGGCCTGGTGACAGGCATAGAACGACACCGGCCCGGTAAAGGTATCGGGGATCGTATCAATGTCAGAAGTGTTGGTCATTTTGGTGGGCAAGACCACCGTATCCAACTCGATCTGATAGTTCTGATCCGGGACAGGGGAGATGTAATAGCTGGTTGCCGAGCCATAGACCGAGAAAGCAATGGGACGGCCATTGTAATTCTGCCAGAACCGAAGTTCGGCATTGAACTGCGTCCAGGGCAGGTAACGCAGCGGAACGCGCGTATTGCCCCAGTACAGGTTGATATTCAGAACATCAAAGGTGTTATTGCCATTTGGCAGGGTAGCAAAGGTGTAAACTTCCTGCCCCTGAATGGCCACATCCGGCTGTAATTGCCGCAAACACCCAGTATCTCGCGCAAGACGATTTCTGCCTTGGTTGATATACTGGGTTAGTTCTTGGTCTGTATAAAATGCGCCTGTGGCATCATGCAGGAGTTGTCTACACTCCGTTATGTACTGCCCTAGCGTTACTGTTGACGCCATTCATGGCTCCGTTGCTCACGTTGCCAGGGGCGCAATAGCGAGCTTTCCCCCTGAACCTTTTGGGTCAGACAGGGGTACTCGCTCCACCACCGGGGATAACGAGTGGCGGGTCTGGGATTTTTCGGGCGGTTCAAACTTGAACTTGGACAGACGCTCAAGACCGGCTTTCATGTCGTTCCGGGTAATCGACCAACCAAGACGTACAACCCACGGTTCTTTGTCCAGTTCATTATATCCAAAGATATGATGCGCTGCGATAAGGGGGAGCGTGACAGCAACCTTTGAGGGAAACTTAAAAAGTTCCCCGTCAAACATGTCTTCAAAGTCTTCCTTTGAAGTATTGGTCACTGTCACTTCGCTCATCTTATCCCCGTTTAGAACCTGACAACATCGCCGTAGACACGGATTTCAGCGGTGTTGCTGTTACCGGCAACCACATTCACGTTTACATAAAGAGCGCTGGTGGTGTTACCGTTGACAACAACATTACCACCAGCAACCGTCATGTCCTGGAAGGTGTTGACGCCCGTAATGCTAGACAGCGCGGCGTTGGAAACAATCGCGTTGGAAGCATTTCCGTCGTTAGACGTAGTGATTGAAACGTAAGTCGAAGACATGCTCCCGGACGGGTTCATGACCGAAACGCGGCGGATAATCACGGCACCCGAAGCACCAGCGGTAGCGCTGTTGGTCAGACCGCCGACAAGCAGCGGAATGGTCACAACAGCATTACCGGCGGTGTTCAGCGGGGTAGCCGCAACAATGCCAATACGCGCCTGTCCAAAACTGTCCAGGTATAGCTGCGAAACGGAATCACAATTAGACATAGGCCCCTCCTTAGCTGGTGAAGGTGCCGCTGGCTGCCTGACCACCGTTCACCGTTACTAGAACCAGCGTACCGTTGGTCGTGGTATTGGCATACATATTGACGCCATCCGAAACCAGCAAACTAGCCGAATTGGCCGCAACGATGGTGACGTTAGACGCGCCACCCAGGTTGCCCAAGACCGTGCAGTTAGCAGGGGTATTGGCGTAATAGGTTCCAGCCGGGATCACGATGTTGGCGTTCGCGCCAGCCGTATTCACGGTGATGTTGGCGTTCTGCCAATACGCACCAGCCGTGTTGGTGGTGCTATTGGAACCGGCCAGCAGGATTTTATTTAGTGCTAGAGACATCCGGTCCTCCCTTAAATGCTAAGGCTGTTGAAGTTGGTGACTTTGGTCATGGACTTCGGCTTGGTCGAAACCAATTCCGCAATCATCAGGACCGCACCAACGTAACCAATCTGCCAGTTGGGCAGAGTGGACTCAAAGCCGGTAAACACAAACGAACCTTGATCGTGGATGTACAGGGACATGTAGTTGGTGTTCAGCAGGTACAAGGTGCCTTCGGGGCAGTAGGGGTCCGGGTAAATCGGAACGCCCGCCACCATGAGGGCGCGGAACGCCGCCTGGGGACCGTTGGCATCACCGTCAAAGCCGGAGCCGGGGGTGATGACATACTGTTCCTGGCCAACATAGTCCTGCGCCAGCAGGGTCCAGGTGCCAAAGCCGCAGACGCCAAAGGTCGGCACTTCAGCGCCGTTCTTCACGGTGCCGCTGATGTACTGAAGGACGTTCTGACGGGTCGGGTTGACGTTACCGGCGTTGTACTGCTTGGACTTCCACCAGGCATACGTCGAACGGTTGATGTTACCGTAGGTCGCCGTGCCAGTACCATCGTCCACCGCAGCGGGCAGACCAATGAACTGCTGGTTGTTGGTCGTGTTGGTGTACAGCGAGGTCGCCATAGCATCCATCATGCAGTTGGTCGCATCGTTCATACGGGCTTCGATCAGCGGGATAACCGCGTAATCTTGCTGCACAGCGCCTTCCATACCCAGGAAGGGGACCGGGGCAATCATCAGCTTCAGGTTAAACTCAGCATTGTAAGCGCCCTGCTGAACGGACGGCTGGCTGAACGAGCCGCTGTAGTCTGACCACTGAGCGTTCACAAACTGGGCACCCTGAACAGGGGCGGTCACGGAGGACACACCGCCGGAGGCAGACTGCGAGTTAGCGATAAGAGCCGCAAGAAGCGGCGTCGAGTTGTAGATCTGGACAACCATCTTTGGAATAAACGCACGCCGGGTGACGTAGGTAAGTTCCGTATACTGCTGTGTGCCAGATGCGGGTAGTATACCACCACCAATCGGCATGTTTTATTCTCCTAAAGGTTCCTATCCCCTAAAAACATTAAAACCCAACGATCTTCGGATTCTTCCGAAGTTCCGTCAGGGCCTTCGCTGCTTCATCCCGTGCCGCCGTAACCGGATTCTTCCAGTACGGGTTCAAATCTCTGCGCGTATTGGGATCAAATACGTTCCGGTTGTAAGTCGGCGGCGTGGGTGTGGCAGACTGAGACATCCACTTGTGGTATTCCGCAGCCGTGTCATGGCTGGTGATACCCTTCTCAAGCATCAGCTTTTCAATGGCGGTCACGTCTTCATCGTCCTTGGCCAAGCCCTTTTCCTTGAGAGACCGGCGGCGACGTTCCAGTTCAGCCCGCATGTCCTTTTCAGCCAGCTTGGCTTCAAGTGCGGCCAACTTGGCATCCGAGGTGTTTGTTACCTGGTTCATCCGCTCATCCAGGTCCAGTTCAGGAACCGGCATGTTCGGACGCCTCATCTTGGCAAGACGCAAAAATTCCTTGCGAGTTTCCGGGCTATCGGAAAGTTCACGCGCCAGAAGCGCCAGTTCGTCGCGGGCGTCAGAGCCCAAGTCTTCGAGAGTGGCCATAATCCCCTACCTTCCTCAGATGACTTTCTTGGTGTCACCAGGCTTCGAAAGCTGCTGGTACTTGCTGCGCGGGCCGGTCTTGGTCGCGCCGTTCAGGCCACCAAATTCCGCATAGCGCGGCGTATTGACGATCTGGCCGTTCTGCTGCTTGTTGTCAGTGGGACGGCGGGGCTGCGAAGCGCCACGCGGCTTAAAGAGTTCCATGTTACCTCACATCGGCGGTGCGCCGGGAATCCCCCCCGGCATAGGTCCACCGGGCATTCCTCCCGGCATAGGTGCGCCACCCGGAGAAGGCGGCGGAATAACTGGCTTGGGGGGCGTCGAAGGACGCGGGCCGAGAACGGCGGCAACTTCCGGCGTGACGTTTCCGGCCTGGGGCAAAGACCCCAAAAGCTGCAAGATTTCTGCGGGCTGAAGTTCGTTGGTGCGGGGCTTCTTCGGACCCAGAAGACCAGAGAGCGAACGAATCGCCGCCATCGCCTTCTGGCCTTCATCGCTTTCAGAACCAAGCGACGGAATAGCCTGTTCAATCAAATCCAGCGCCATAGCCAGATTGACCATCGCGCCTTCCTTGTTGCCCATCTTGGGTTCGGGGGTAGACATCGGCGCGGCCATCGGTCCCGGCGCAGCTTCAGCGGGAGTCGCAGCACCAGTGGGTGCGGCACCGCCCATATCAGATTGAAGCATCGACTGAAGACGATCCGGCGAAATATCTGCCATAAGCATCAGGCCCAAAAGAACACTGACGTTGTTGTAGATACCGAATGTGGGGGTGCGTCAAGATGTCGCGGGGTATTTTTTACTTCCGCCCCGCGTCAGAAGCCAATAACCGGGTCTGACCCGTTTATTAGTTAGCGCTTGGCCTTACGACCGCGCTTCGCCTTATGCTTTGCCATGGTAATCTCCGTTGGCGTTGAGTTATATCCCCTGAAAACAATAACTTAGCGCTTCGACTTGCGCTTGCTGCGCTTCATCTTCTTGTACATTTTTAACTCCTTGTCGCAACCCGCCCTGTCCTCTTGGCCGGTTTGACGTTGGTTGTGCGGTATTTTACCGAAGGACTCCTCTGAGTATCAGAGATTTGGCTGGCCGTCATTCTCGGCTGGTCCCCGGTGGTGCTTCTGTCAGCCACGCTTGCCCCCTTGGATGGACTTCATCCCGCCGTCTGCGGGCGGGGGCGGTTCTTTCGCCTGGGCTTCCTGCATCAATTTCAACCGCCTCTTGAGAAGCTGTTTCATCGGAGGATCAAGCAAATCCAAAAGCGATTCTTTGTCAATGGCCCCGGCTTTGAGAAGTTCAAATGCCAGCGTCCTCATGTCTTCCATGAAAATCGGACTGTTGCTGTGGGCATCGACCTTTACGCTGTAGTCTTTGGTGAACTGCTCCAAGACAAACTTGTTGCCTTTATCATCGGTGTAGTGAGTAGCATCGTGTTGCTGGAGCAGTTTCATGTACTGCGTAGCCACGCGAGCAAGGGAATCCTCAATAACCAAAGCCGCCTTTTTAGCGCGAGAAGAACCAAGCCTCGCAAGCTGGGACGCATGGCCAGAGGACCGCACACCTTGTTCGCCACGCCCGGAAAGCACAGCGCCAATGCCGCTTGCCTCCTCAAACATGGCGTCAATCTCGCGTACTTCGCGGAATAGATCGTCAGGCAGGTCAGGGGCCAGACGCTTAATATCGGAGTTGGGCATGTCCGAAGACATAAGCCCGCCAGGACGGTTCAGGGCAAAGTCGCGTTCGTCCTGAATACCGCTAATGCCGGTCAGGAATGTGGGCGGATTGACCTGCTTGGACAGCAAATCAAGGATTTCCGTAACCCGCTTGTTCCGCATTTGCTGAAGCAAAAGCAGCTTTTGAACGCCTGATTGACCCCAATAATAGTCAATCTGGGGGTAGGGGCAGACCTGAATGAACGGCAATTCGCCCTTCAGATACAGTTCCTTGCCGGGGCGGTCATACACAATGACGTTGGGATCAGCGACGGTAATGACTTGGTAATCGTCTTCTTCGTCGTTCCAGACCCACAATTCCCGCATTTCCACGGTGTCTTCGGCCACCTCGGCCTTCATGCGGTTAAACCCGTACAGGTCCAGGTTCACCGTGCCGTAGATAGTGGGATTGGTTTGGGAAAGCACAATGCGGTCAACCGCAGCCGGAACATGCTCAACCTCATGCTGCGCCGACTCAATGCGCTTGATGATGTCGTCCCTTTTGGGGTGCGAATACAAGCGGGCGTAAAGGTCTGACTTGGTGATGTAGTAGCTTTGGACAACGGCCTCCTGACGGTCAGTCGAGGCAATATCCTCGCGCAAGACGCCCATGCTGGCCGGGACAACCACATAGGGGTGAACGCCGTCACGCCAGACCAGCTTGATAAAGCAGGAGTTGAAGCAAAGCGCCCAAGTAATCGCGGAAAGGAAAGACTTGTCCCCTCCAGAATCCATCCACTTGTCGTTCAGGGATTCGACCAGAGTGGTCAGCTTATCGTACTCAAACTTCGGTGCCGTGGCCCCCAGGTTGATTGTAAAGCGGGTGGTATCAGCGGCGTACAGGAAGCTGATTAGCTGGTCGATGGTGGGGTAAATCTTGTTGAACTGGGCGGGACTTTCTTCCGGGCCAGCGCCAAAGAGATAGAAAGACCTGAGAGAAGAATAATCCGCACGACGGGCTTCGACGCTAACCTGACACTTCTGGATCAGGTCGTTTACGAAATACTCTCGCTCGATCAGGTCTTTAGGTAGTCTCATTTGTCAATCTTCAGGTTCTCATGGTCAGCAACATAACTGGCCGTGGTTGGTCCCCTTTTTACACCGACATCAGTGGGTTTTACACCAACACTCTCGCCGCGTACAGATTTAAAAGCGCCTCCGCCCATAATGTTCTGCATGGAGAAACTGCCCGTGTTGCCCCACATCACGGAATCTCCGGGCCGGGGTTCGGCGGGTTTGGTCGCATTGTTTCGGGTAAAGTAACCGGCCTGGTTGTCCCCCTCTTTGGTGGACTTGATGTTGGTCATGTTATAGTCCGACGCCAAGTTGGTCAGGGTTTTGTCCATGTCGGCGGTGCGGGTAGAGGTCCGAATAGACGGTCCCGACACCATCTGGCGGGGTTTGCAGCGGCACTTGGGCTTCGGGCAGCGTACTGCATCGTCGCTCCAGGCATCAAATTCGCCGTGTTTTGAGCAGATAAAGCGGTTCAGGATAGCCATTTACCTTTCCAGTTCTTCCTTGAAGGTCGTTTCGGTATAACAATTCTTGTTCCGCATCCCAACTTTCAAGCCCACCTGCCCACCCTTTAGAGTCAGGCGAAGGCCGGGATTGAGGGGGATTTTGGCTTCTTTGCGGTAGGCAATGTACCGGGTTCGATCCCGGCGCTTGTAAATGGACACTTCCCCGTTTTCGAGGGCCTTTAAGGCGCGTTCCATCCTGATTTGGGTGGTCGGAGTAATGTCCGTGGTCTTGTGCTTGAAAACGTTTCGGAAGGTGTCGATGGAAATTCCGGCCAATTCCGCCAGCAAGCGCTCGCTCATATTGGTGGTTTCGTCGGCTATGAACCGTTCAACCGCTGCCCTGATTTCCTTCTTGGTCATCATCGTGCGCCGTAGACCCCTATCTTTTTGAGGTAGGTTGAAACGCCAGACTGTACCGAAAGTTGTTCCGGCGTAAAGTCCTCCTGGCGCTTGGAAATGCCGCGCGTAATCTTGTTCTGGATCAGGCGAGGCCAG
>Ga0214175_1000519_pt1 | contig 10475 bp, 11 predicted proteins | sample TroBogEpilimnion_17_FD_153013 | JGI IMG/M metagenome (GOLD analysis project Ga0214175, IMG submission 153013) | Freshwater microbial communities from Trout Bog Lake, WI - 09AUG2007 epilimnion | ecosystem: Environmental > Aquatic > Freshwater > Lake > Epilimnion/Euphotic zone | place: Trout Bog...
CACCTCCACCACTACTAGACATTGTTCCACTTCCTTCAAATGATCCGGCAGCGAAAACCCCATTGTTCCAAACTTTACCTTGGAAAGTACCACCATTAAATTCACCATCCCACCAATTAGAATTTGTTAATCCATCAGCTGTTCCAAATTTACCATTATTGAATATACCATATTGCCATGGGTAATCAGATTGATTTGGAGATATTGTTAAATTAGATCCATAGTATGATATGAAATTACCATTGTTAAATGTTCCATTTAACCAAACTGCTGTGTCAGCGAAATTTCCACCGTTAAATATACCAGTTGTCCATGTTGATTCATAATTTGGATTATTACCAAAATGACCTGATTGGAAAGTTCCATTTAACCAATTTATGTTACTACCTGTTGCATAGAAATATGAATTGACAACTACTCCATTTGAGAATGTTCCGCCATAGAAATTATTATCAGATATATTAAATTTATCACTTCCAAAATTACCATTTAAAAAAGTACCATTATACCATGTTGATTTATAAATATTTCCATTTATGAAATTACCATTTAACCAAATAGAATTATAAACATTACCATTGTTGAATGTTCCATTTTGCCAAACATTTGAATTATTATTAAGATATGTGTAATATGATTGGAGATTTTGATTATTATTTAGATAAAATATACCATTATTAAATGTGCCATTTATCCAATTAGATTCTCTAAAAACACCATTAGAAAATGTTCCACTTTGCCACAATGATTGCCAAATTATACCATTATTAAAATAATCACTTCCTTCTTTAAAATATGAATTTACATATAATCCATTATTGATAATATTTGAATTATCACTGAATATAATATCCATCAACATTAGACTTTTCAATGTTGGGATATTTTGGAATAAATAATCCGAATTATTAAATATTGATGAAGTAATATTGCTATTATTAATATATGTTCTTCTAAATATACCATTATTAATGTTTGAATTTTCAATCATTAATTTATGGATATAATTATAATTATATGAACGATTTAAACTTGATGTTAATCCATCTGGTGATGGTGTTAATAAAAATCTACCACCACTATTAAATGGTATGTTTGGTAGAATATTCGTTGAAAATTCGGTTAAAGTTAAAATTCCACCATTTATATTTGTTATCCGATAAATATTCGGAAGATTATAAACTCCAGTAATACCATCATTATAATCAACACCATTTAGATAAACAATATCATTTAATTTTAAGTAATTATCATTAACTCCTTTACTTGTTGGAGTTAATACTTGTATTGAATTAACACCCGGATTTAATATATTTGGTATAAATTGAATTACATAATCATTATTATAATTAAAGTAAGCTCCACTGTTCCATGTTGAATCATTGAATAATCCACCATCATAATATGAATCAACTATATATGCCTTCGATATATCAATATTTGATTGACCATAATCAACACCTTTAAAGTCAGTTAATGTTGATATATCAATTTCCAAAATAATATCAATAGATGCCATATTATTTGGATTTATGGTTGATAATGTGGCGGTTTGTGATGGTAAAGATGATTCTGTTATAATATAATTATTTTCAGCAGCACTTGTTAATTTACAAGTTATATTTTTGCCCAATTTTTGACTAATAATGTCATCATATTCTGTATATGAATCTAATATAAATCCTCTATCAAAGAAACTTAAAACATTCTCATATTCTTCTGTGAAATAATCGGAAGCATTTACTTTTAATCCACTTATATAAAACTTATCAAGACTTTTCATTCTATGTAAATCAGCATCTGAAATATAAAATTTATAGATTTTATATTGATTCGGATCGTTATTTAAATATGATTTCCACTCATCATATCCTAATATTTTGATTAAGTTATCACTTTCATAATTTGATTTATTAAATACTGATGCATTGATATTAGAATTAATAGACTTAGATGAATTAACATAACTATTTACAATTCTACTTGAACTTATAACACCATTATTAATTGAAACACTCTCAAAATTACAAGACTGGAAATAACCACCATTAATTTGTGAATTAACCATTGATAAAGTATTATTGTAGAATGATTCAACAATAGATTGTGTTGAATAATATTGATCTAAAGTAAATGGACTAATTGTAAAATTTGAATTTACATAATTACCATTAATTGTAGTGGATGATTTTATATCAGAATCTATAACATAAGTATAACCATAACCACCATTATTTATAGTGTTTGATTTTTGAGTAACACTTCCATCTGGATTAACCTGTGTATAATAACTAGCCGATGTTGAATATAATGAATTAATAGTACCTGATAACCATTGTGTATTTAATAATGTACCATTGTTAAAATTTGAATTTGTTCCACCCCATGTAACTCTTTGATCATATGAACCAAAAATACCCTTCCCCCATGTTCCTGTGAAGTTACCACCTCTAAAATTAGATTTAGTTATAAATGGTTGCATATAAGTATAATCAATTGCCCATATTGGATAATTTTCATAAAATGAACTGGAATATTCAGATAATGGTTCTGTTATAAATGAATAAATATTAGATTCTCTCCACTCGTTACCATTTGTATCAGTGAATGTACCATTCATTATAATTATTCTTCCATTATTACTGAAATCTGTTGATAGATATCCATTTGATGATAAATCTAAATTTTTAAAATTATTTAACTTTGTCCAAGAGTAAGTTCCATTCAAATAGTAAAATCCAGCCGAATTAACACCTGAGTTTTTACCAAAAACAGATTGAGTTATACCATTATATGGACCATCCACATAAATAAAATTATTTTGTTGAAGTGAAAATTTATTTACTGGTGATCCTGAAGAATTAGTTCTTGAAATAAATTGTTGATTAGCATAATTAAATTCTCTTTGATTTCTGATATAATATACTTTGATAAAATTATCAAAATCATCAGTATTCCAAACACTTCCTGTTAATGATTGAATATTTGAAGTATATTCTAAATTTAAAGTTATTTTACACCTATCAATTGCGATAATCTGATAACCATCACTACCTATTTGATATTTTGATGTTAAACTTTTAGTTATTAGATTACTACTATCATAATTGCCATTTATTATAAAAACCCTATCACCAACTTGAAATCCACTATCAACTTCTGTGTAAAATGAAGTATAAGCATAATCATTTATAGCAGTTTGTTCAATATAATTTACAAGTTTTGGTGACGATGAAAGTTGTGTATTTGAATTTGGATTCGATGAACTAACTACGCTACTTTTAGTTGATACACCATTATTAAATGAATAATTTAATACATTTGTGGATAATTTTAACATCCTTTTATAAATAGATTTATACTATATATAAATATATCCAAAGTTTCTATTTTAATATTGCATATTTTTTGGTATATTTACTAAAATAATAATAAAATTATGACTAAAAAGAAAATATTAATTTTTAGTGGTGCTGGAGTTTCCGCTGAATCTGGAGTTAAAACCTTTCGTGATCACAACGGATTGTGGGATGAATATGATGTTTTTGAAGTCGCATCAATGGAAGGTTGGAGACGAAATAGAGGTAAAGTTCTTGAATTTTATAATAAACGCAGAAGAGAACTACCAAATGTTCAACCAAATTTAGCTCATAAAGTAATTGCTGAATTAGAAAACTATTTTGATGTTTCAGTGGTTACTCAAAATGTTGATGATTTACACGAAAGGGCTGGTTCAACTAAAATAATTCATTTACATGGTGAATTAACAAAAGTAAGAGGATCTCTTTATAATAATAAACAATCTCCATTGGATCATGTTATTGATATTGGATATAATGATATTAATGAAGGTGATAAATGTCCAATGACAGGATCACAATTGCGTCCAAATATTGTTTGGTTTGGTGAAAATTTGAATTCCGATGATATTGAAAAATCAGAAACCTCAGCATATGAATGTGATGTTTGTATCGTTGTTGGAACTTCTATGAAAGTAAGTCCGGCAAATACTATACCATTCTTTTCAAAAGTAGAAACATTAATTTACTATGTTGATCCAGGTGAAATGGATTTTTATGTTCCTGATTTTAGAAAACCATACTTCAAACATATAAAAGAGGTTGCATCAATTGGTATGGAAAAAGTTAAAAATGATTTAATGGGAAAATTTCTATGAGTGATTTCAAAGTTAATGATGTTGTGAAGATTTCAATACCAACTCTTCAAAGTTGGCATCGGTCAAATGTTTATCTTAGGGATGATACTCTTTCTGTCGCTCGAAATTCAATTTATGAATTTTTAAGAGATAAATTTTTCATAGTTACTGAAGTTTATTATACTGAAAATGGAAAATATTTAATATCAATAAAGGAACTTGATGGAGATCCAATATTAAATAATAGATTTAACCCAAATTGGTTTGAATTACAAGTTGATAAAACTAGAGATTATAAATTAAACCAGATATTAAATGAAAACCTATAAAGGTGATATTAATAAACTTCCACCAAATGGTGTATTTGTTTTTGGATCTAATACCCAAGGACGACATGGTAAAGGCAGTGCCAAAACTGCGGTGGATAAATTTGGAGCAATTTATGGTCAATCAAAAGGATTACAAGGTAAATCATATGCTATAACTACAAAAGATCTAACCAAATATAAACACCCAAGTATTTCAAAAGAATATATTGAAGAACAAATAAAGGAATTATATAATTTTGCTATTAATAACCCACAATTGGATTTTTATATTCCATATAAAGGAAATGGTAGTAATTTGAATTCTTATTCATCAAAAGAAATGGCAGAAATGTTTAATTGTGAAAGTATTCCTAGTAATATTGTTTTTGAAGAGGAATTTTACAAATTAATTGTGGAATCGTTTTTTTTCTAAATTGGTAAATAAAAAATCCTCTCAATTGAGAGGATTTTTTATTTTTAAAATTTATTATACTCGTCTATCATATTTCTTAAATCTTCAAATGTTCGTCTAGTTATAGGCAACGAGTTATCATTTATTTTGATACATGGTATTAAGGAATAATTACCAGCTGATGTTTCCCATGTTGATCCCCAAAATAATGTAACAATTCTATCATCAGTTAGTAGGATTTTATATCTTTTGGCGTTGGTATAATATGATTTCGAATCCTCTAACTTGACTTTCTTAATCTCTCCTTTTTCGATCATATTTTTAATTTCTAAAAATTCTGGTTTTTTTTCATTTTCAATAGATTTAGAATAAATCTCTCGTTCCATAGCTTGAAAATCTTTTTCGTCTTCTTCTCTATTTTTAGCCTTTGCTGCCTTTGCTGCATCAGCCTTACGATCTAAACCAATGAGATCTAAAACTCCTTCATTAAATTTTTTTAAGTGTTTCATAATTTTTATTTTTTTTTTTTATAATCTATATATTCGTAAAAAAAAATGACTTTTTGTAAAGTTAGAATATAATATATAACTAAAAATATAAAATTTTATGAATTTACAAGAATTATTAAACAAATGGAATATTAAATGTGATGTTAATATATTATTATCTATGTGGAATGAATCTCATAGATATTATCATTCTTTGAATCATCTTAATGATTTGATTGAGCAAATCAATGAAAATAAATCAAAATATAGTGAAAAGGAATATGAGAAATTATTAATTGCTTCTTTATTTCATGATATTGTTTATGATCCAATGAAAAATGATAATGAAGAAAAGAGTGCTGATTTTTTCATTGAATGTTGTGTTGATAAAACTAGTCCTGATATTTTAGAAATTAAACAAATGATTTTAGATACAAAAACACATGAATCAAACACTTTATTATCGGAATCATTTAATAATTTTGATATGAATATTGTTGAAAGAGATTTCAATCAATTATTGGAGTGGGAAAAGGGAATCCATTCTGAGTATGAGTCTTATGGTGAGATGTATAAATTTGGAAGATTACAATTTTTGGAATCATTGTTGGATAAATATCCAAATAATACAGAGAATTTATTGAAGTTAATTGAGTATGTGAAGGAAAATTATTAAAATGTTATGAAATTTTTGAATTATTTTGAATTATTTTTAGAATCAATATATGAAGATAAATGAATTTGTAAATGAAGATAATATTATCCTAATAAAAAAGATAAATGAGTTAATTTATTTTGACGAAAAGTGGATGTTTCCTGAATATAATTTGAATGGATATTTGGAGAGAACTATGGGTAGGAAAATTCCAAAAGAATTTAATGAACTCGCTCAATTAATAGTTAAGAAATTCAATGATGAAAATATCCCAGTTGATTGCGACTTTGATGTTGAATATGATAGGATATATAAATCTATAACTAAATTATGAATGTTTATAATGATAAATGGACTAAGGAAAAATTCCTAGAATATAGGAAATTAAAAAGAAGTGGATATACTCATTCTATGTTGAAAGAACATTTTGGCGATGATATATATGAATCAGGTATGTATAATAGAAATGGATCCACTTTACCAAATATTCTAAAATATCATAACTTTGTAAATGAAATAAAGATTAATCCAGAAGAAACATATTATGGTATATCACCAGAACTTTCTAGTTTTTTCAAAGAAAAAACGGATTATGTTTTAACATTTCATTCTAACAACATATCATATGTTATATGTTTAATTTTTTTCAAGATAAACAACATAGATACCTATAATTTAGTTTTTACAACTTATGATCAATGGGTAAATTACCGATCTAAATTTTCAGAATTTATCAAAAGTGGTAAAATATCCACTGAAGAATTTCAAATATTAAATGATATAATAAGCAAAACAACTAACCTAAATGATGTTTATCCAATTTTTAGAAAAATATCTTGGATTCTTTTAGACTTTTATTCTAAAACCTTAAAAGGTGGTGTTTTATCAATAGGTGATACTGATAATGAACAGAAAATAAAATTCTATAGAAATATAATAAAAGACTCATTTACAAATGTAAAGGAAAGTGAAGTTAAATTCAATGGTGAGAATTATTATTTATATGAAATCCCCTCAATTTGAGGGGATTTATTTTATTTTTTAAATTCAGTTTTATCATTGGAGATGTAAAAATCATCAAAGTTATAATATTTATCATAAACTTTTTTAATGTCTTTCAAAGTAACTTTATCTAAAATATCATTAACACTCCAACCTTTTGGTGAAATCCATTGATTAACATTTTTATATCTTAGTATTTCATCTTTTTGTTTTCTAACTTTATAAAAATCTCTAACCAATTCAAATCTTTCTTTTGTTAGATATTTATTTGGATTTTCTATAACACCTTTAATTTCTTTGATAACTTTATCAACATTTTTATTAGATGTTAGTGTTGATATGGATGTTAATCCTTGTTTATTCATTCTAGATTGATAACAATTTATAAAATAAACCAAACCTTCTTTCTCTCTAACCTCTTGATAAAGTGGGGATTTTAATCCGAGTGATAACATTGCATTAATGAAATGAACCTCAGCAAAATCACTTTCAATCGTTGGTGATAAAATGATCAAAGATGTTTTATCTTTAAAATCATTATTTAATTCCAATTCAACTTTGTTATTTCCGAATTCAATTTTTCTGTCCAATTTTCTTTTAACAAAGTCGATATTATTATTTCTATATTCTTTGTTTTTAGACACGTTAATAATTTTTGATGGGTTAGCATATTGAAGTTCCCAAAAGTTGATTATATCCAAAAATTTTAACTTTTCTAAGTCTTTTAATGAACCAATTGGTCCATAATCATTGAATAACTTTCTAGAAAGATTTAATTCGTGTGCTTCATCCTGAGAATTGAAACTGTCGTGATATTCTTCAATAACGATTTTTCTTTCATTTTCAAATTGTTCTTTTGTTATTTTGAATTCAGATAAAAGATCAACGAATTTATATTTCCATTTTTCAACTTTTTCGTCTAATCCTGTCATATAAAAAACGATTTCGTTATCCGATGTGTAAGCATTCCATTCTATTCCATCTCTATCAAAATCTTCTTGTAAGTGGTCAAATGACTTACAGACTAAGTGTTCCATTAAATGACTCAACCCAAGCCAACCTGGCTTCTCTAAATTTGTTGATCCTTCATAGATTATATAAAATCCGGATAGTTCATTTTCTGATTTAAGATTTATTATCATTTTCTAAGTATTTTTTACTATATATAAAAATATTTGTTATTTGGTTAAAATATTTGTATATTTGTATATTGAAACATAAAACTATGATAAAAATAGGATTAACGGGTAGTAGATACTCTGGAAAAGATAGAATTTGTAAATTATTCAAACAAATTAGCATTCCTGTTTTCAATGCTGATGTTGTTCTTAAATTTTTATTAAATAATAATAAGGAAGTTATTTCTAAAATTCGTAAAGATATTGGAAATTGTGTTTTTAATTCGATTGATGAAACTAATAATAGTTTCGATTTGAAAACCATTTCCCATATGGGGGCTTTCGATAAGATTGTCAATGAAACTGAATTTGAATTATTTAAAGCATATGCTAAATTTCAATTAAAAAATAAACAATCAATTTATACAATATTCCACTCTTCAATTCTCTTTGAAAGAGAGTGGAATAAAAATATGGATTTTAACATCAATGTTTTCGCGCCAAATAATGATAGGTTGGAAAGATGTAAAAATTCAACTAATCTAACATTCTTACAAATGTACGATAAACTTAATTGTGAGATGGATTCTATTGAAAAAAATAATCTATCAACATATATCATTCACAATTATAATTCTGAACACCCTGAAATATTAAGAGTGAAAGGAGATATTTTAAAACAAGTTGAAATTATAGATCAAAAAATAATCAATAGATATCTAATTGATGAAAGTGAAAAAAATAGAAAAGTTGTAGTGATAAACCTCTAAGAAATGAAAATTAAAATAAAGTTATTACAAATTCCTAGCACTACGAAATTACATTTCGTTAAAGTAATTTATAAATATAATAATGTGGGATTTAGTCTAATAGATGCTAATAATTTAGTAGATGATATGCTTAAACATTTGAATTTGTGGTTTAATTTTGATTTAAAGGATGGTAAATATCAAGATTTTGAAAAAGAGTTGAATGAAAATGGAATTAAAGTGATATTATCACATGGTTTAGAATTTCAGAGAAATAAAAAGATTTTAGATTTGGGGGTTGCCACAAAAGAAGATTATGTTGATTTTATATCAGAGAATATTCCAAGTTTAGATCTTGATTATAAACAAATTTTTTCATTATTAGATGATAAATCTATAAAATTATTATATGATTTTATAAGTAAGAAATTTGATTAAATGTTTTGTAGATTGAAAAATAATTCGTATATTCATTGAACATACTAAAACAACAATATGTATTCTAAAATATACGATTTCTGTAAAGTCAGAAATGTTGGAGGTGTTTATAAAAACGATCCAACACAACCAACCCCAAGAGTTAAATTTCTAATGGGGTTATTGGATTCAATGAATATTAAATATGAATTAGATAAATCTGAAAGTCATAAAACAACTATTTATAATCTAATTCTCAGGGGAACTTCTAATAAAATGGTGGTGGCTCATCATGATATAGTTAATCCAAATATTGATAATGCTAATGATAATAGCGCTTCTGTTATTAATGTTATAATGGTTAAAAAATTAATGCCTCATATTAATGTTGTTATTCTTGATGGTGAAGAATGTGGTGGGTTGGGATCTCAAAGAGTTTCAGATCAAATTAAAAATGGTGAATTTGGAGATATAGAATGGGTTTTGAACTTAGAATTAAGTGGGAAAGGTGGAAAGTATTTTTTCATTGGAAATTATCCAGGTAAATTATTCGACCATATTAAATCATTATTTGATTGTCCAGTTGTTTCAACTCCGTATAATGATTCGGTAACATTCAGAAGAAATGGGATAGATTCTGTTGTGATAAACCCATTACCTCCTTTGAATGAAGGTAGTTCTATTGTTAAATATGGTGATAAGTTTTTAGATCATGATATGTTATATCATTGCCATAATTCAAAGGATAGTATTGATACTATTAGTCCGGATGATATGAGGGAATTTGTAGAGGAAATTGTTGTTAAGATTTTATCTTAATAAAAACCCCACCAAATTGGTGGGGTTTTTTAATATTAGGGTTTAAGGGTGACTTACTCCACATTTTCACCAGGAGCATACAAATTTAATTTGTTGAATAAATCTCGTTTTTTTGATTTCTCTTCGCCTCTTTTTGAATTCAAAAATAAATTACTGTTATCTGATACAGAACAGATTCCCTTAGATCCATAGTATTAGAAAATAATGAAATTTAACGAAAAGATAATTCTTTTCTTTCTTTATTTTCATTGGCAATCTTCGCAGATTTGTCTTCCTGTTTCTTCGAATGGGTGCTTTTTAGGGGAAATATTATTTCCTTGTCATCCACAGAGACATTCTCCACAGGCTTAT
>Ga0214175_1000523_pt1 | contig 10437 bp, 10 predicted proteins | sample TroBogEpilimnion_17_FD_153013 | JGI IMG/M metagenome (GOLD analysis project Ga0214175, IMG submission 153013) | Freshwater microbial communities from Trout Bog Lake, WI - 09AUG2007 epilimnion | ecosystem: Environmental > Aquatic > Freshwater > Lake > Epilimnion/Euphotic zone | place: Trout Bog...
TTGAGCTCCAGTCACATCAGCTGAAGCTTGTTTTGTTCCAGTTTCTTTTCTGGCTGCCGCTTCAACCTCATGATCTTCCAATGTTTTTGGGGCTCCTCGCTCATTAGTTCCAAATAGCTTATTCAGCATCTTAACTTGAGAATCTTCAGGTAATTTATTAAAATCTTCATACTCTTGAGCCGTCATATTAAATTTACCGTACGGAGTTACATACGGTTTTTGCTCTTGCATCGGTATCGGCTGATTTGTGATATATTGTCCTTTTTTCTTATCAAATACAACTCCATTTTGAGCTATCAAATAATCAGGTTGAGCTTGTTTAGCTGCTTCAGTCAAAAGCCCAATACGCTCTTTATCTTCTGGGTAACCTGCTGCGTAATTTAACGCATCTTGCATCGTTATTTGTCTTGGAGTTCTAGCATCGTTAGGATGCACATTAGCGCCAACTAGAGTGACGTTACTAGGAGCTTTTGGATCAGAAGGATATGGAAGATCTGGTCCTACAACCGCTGTTGTTTCTGTAGGTTGTTGACCGCCGATTAACTTAGTAAAAGCTTCTTGACCTTGAGCTTGTTTACCGAGTTCATATTTTGATTTAATCAAACCGAGTCTAGCTTGTGCCAGAGGTATTTGCAGTTTTTGTTGCTCAGCTTGATGCGCACTCATAACATTAGCTGCATTTCCCACAGCCTCGCCAAAACTACCAGTACGACCAGGATTAAGTAACGCTCCTGCTATTTGAAACCAAGGCGTTTGACTGCCTTGAGCTGATTGCTGGTCTAAAACTGTTTTATACTGATTTAATGCTTGCATATACTCCTGCATTGGAGTAGTGGGAGTTGCAGTTTGAGCGGGGTTTTGAGGAGCGGCAACGGGTAATGCAGAAGACTGCTGAGTTTGCATAGGAACAGGCGCAGGCGCTGGCGCAGGCATCGAAACAGGTGCCGGATTTTGAGCAAGCGGAGTCGATCGAGTGATTGTACCTCTTTGAGCAACAGGCGTCAAGTCAGTGGGAGTGTCTGAACCTGCTTGGGCATTAGTTACGTAACCTCCCCATCCTTTATCAAGATCTACAGCAGGTACCACGGGCAACGCTAAATTTTGAGTATTGTCTTGTGCCATGATATTTAAGGGTTTGGAATAGTGTTAGATGTGTTAGAAGGATTTACAATATTATTTATTGTATTTGCTGCATTTGCAGTGGTATTTACAACGCCTGCAATGGTTGCTGCTGTTCCAAGCGCAGTAGACAGCGGAGAAGCGCTGTAAGCACCAGGAATAGGACCTGTGTAAGTCTGAGACGTCGCTGTTGGAATCGTTTGACCTTGAAGCAGTGATGCGTATTGTTGTAGGGCGGTTATTGGATAATTTACCCCAGCTTGATTGAGGGCTTGCTCTTGAGCGCCCAATGAGGCTTCAGCGTTAACTCCTGCTAATCCTGCTGTTTGAGCTTGTTGAGCTTGCGCTGCTTGCAGTTGACTCGCAGCAAGTTGATTTGCTTGTTCAGTGTTTGTTAATGAGCCTAGAGTTTGTCCTGCAGCTAACTGATTAGCAGCTTGTCCTTGAGCAGCTGAAAGAGCTTGCCCGTAGCCTGTTTGTTCAGCAGCAGCTTGTTGAGCTAGAGCTGCAGTATCAGCGTTAGATATCCCCAAGGCTAGGGCTTGAGCTCCACGTTGCGATCCAAATTGCCCTGAGCCTACAGCTCCAGAGGTTATTTGAGGAGACAAATTTTGAGCTATGTTTTGTTGGTTTAATTGGCCGATCTGATCAACAACATTTTTTGTGTAAGGACTCATAAACGAGCTAATTTGAGGAGCCACGTTAGTCGCTGATGATAAATTAGCTGTAGCTGCTGTAACTGGGTTTAAGCCCAAAGCGCCTGTAGCTGTTTGCCCCGCCGTCGTTAATCCTGGTTGATACGCGTTTGCTGCATTTTGTACTCCTCCAAAAGCAGCCGTTTGATTTGCTGTATTAGCAACAGATGACATCCCGCTTAAATCTACGTTACCTTGATTAACGATGTTGCTCAAATAATTTTGATAGAATTGTGGTAGCGTTGTCGCTTGTTGTTGCGTTGTTGTGATATTAGGCAACGCGCCACCTTGAGTCAAAGAAGCGCTTCCAGGACTACCCGCAGTTGCTAGCGTAGCTGGGGCAGGACTGTAGGCTGCTCCTGTCAAAGGCGACGTGTTAAATGTAGACGCTGGGTTTGTTACAGCAGTTGTTGTCATGATTTGCCTCTTAGATATTCAAGCGGACTTTTCGCTTTGGGTGGTATTTTGTCAATCGGGGCGCTACGTTTATGTTTTCGAATAGCTTCACGCATTTTATCTAAAACAGAAGCTCCTGCTTTGTTAGACCCGTCGCCTAATGCAGAAACTGTGTCAGCATCAAAAACGTATTCGCCATCGGCTAGCATAGCAGGTATATCATCGCTTTGTCCAGTGCCTGGACCTTGAACGTGTTTTCCTAGACCGCCTGTTCTAAATAGGGGTAGTCCATTATAGTTTGGATGGCTTTTGTCGGATTTTAATCTTTCTTTTATGATAGCGACGTACTCAGGTTCCAATTTATTTATATGTTCTTCTACTTTACCGCCTTTAGCATACCCTTGTGTAACACCGCCTAACTCTCCTGCGTATTCACGCGCTAATATGTTATCTATAAGACTACCAGAACCCGTACTAGCAGGAGCGGTGTTATTTAGCAATCCTGCTAGAGGGTCGGTAAATCCTGGAAATTTTGAAGAACCTAGTACGACCGCTCCACTTGTAAGCGGTGAATTCCAAGGACCTGAACTAGAGCCTCCAGTTGTACCGCCTGAAGGTACGCTATTGGATGGAGTACCTGAGCTTGGATTTAATAATGAAGAAGCTACCTTTGCAGCTGCTGCCGCATCAGATAGAGATACGGTTGAAGGAGTGCTTGTGATAGGAACGCCATTAGCGTCCATTGGAGCTCCTAATTTATTTGCCTCAGGCGTGTAATTAGGGGCTGGTGTTCCATTTGAATACGTAGGAGAACCTAACAACGGAGCAGCTGCAGTTGACGGTATTATAGGAACGCCCGTACCTGCTAAACCGCTACCTAAAGGCGTTTCAGGAGTGATATTAAGATCTCCTGGTAACGCCGTGTTCATAAAAGACGACGTGTTTACGGAAGGTATACCTGCATCAGTCAAAGCATTTGAAGAAGGCAACGCTCCAATATTCCCCGTGCTTGGATAAACATTTTCACCAGCATTTAATGCTGGATTATCCATGCCCGATATCGGCGTTTCAGTTGATGATGTGCTTGGCGTTGTTGGCGCAGCACCGCCTGTACCTGTGCTTGGGTCTACGGGTTCTCCGTTGCTAACTAAGTTTTGCAGCGTAGTTGCTATTGTAGAGTTAGGATTAAAACCCGCATACGACACAGCTGCATTAAGTAGCGCCGCACCATATTGTCCTTTGTTTGCCGCATTGGCAGCGTTATAAGCAGCGATATAAGGAACTAAAGCGGGAAACGCGATCGCCAACGCAGGTTCACCTGCCGTCATTAGAGCGCCTGTTCCACCTGCAAACCCGCCTGCCCCTGCGTTTAAACCCGTATTAAATACGTTATTCGCTGTTACTGGAGACAGCATTCCATTTCCGCTAGAAGCCGTTCCTGCTACTGCTTGAAGCATCGCACCGCCAGAAGTCGGTATATTGATCGCTGTTTGCCCGTCTGGTGTAGAAGTTACAGTATAATTTCCACCGATTTGTTGTCCAGTGCTTGTATCAACTAAATAACTAGTACCTGTGTCAGCGTTGTAGTTAAGTTGCGCTGTTCCATTTTGTAACGCAGTCGCTAATGCTGGATTTTCTTGCTGAGCTTGACTTATTAAATTTGACGAAGCTTGCCCGTAGCTAGTGCCTGCGGTTCCTGGATTAGACGTTAAAAAAGGGCTGTATTGCGTTGGCGTAGATGTAGTAGTTGTTGGCAATGCCCCTGATGAATCGCTAGGGCTAGAGGCCGTACGCATAGCAGGCGTTTTTGTTTGATCCGTAGGTGCTGTAGGCGTTGTACTTGCGGTAACAGGAAGTCCTGCACTTGCCACTTGTTGCTCTGCTACTGGTAAATACGAATCAGGCATCACCCCAGCTTTTACAGCGTTTAAAATTTGAGCAGGATCAGTAAACGTCGGCACTTGCTGCCCATTTGCAGCAGCTTGTATATTAGCATTTGTAAGTAATCCTGCGGCAGCGTCCGCATTGATTTCTTGCGCCCATGCTGTGTTTTGAGGCGTAGGAGGGACTGGAGGCGTAGGGGGTGCTGGCGGTTGTGGAGGTGATGGAGGTACTAAATAAGCCATAATCTATATCTTGTTTGGTCTAGTCAAACTCATACAACCAGTCAACACGACTGCCCAATCTTGCCAAGTTTTAAAGCCACGAGGATCTGGAACTCCAGAGTTCATAAAATAACCGATTCCCGACACAGCGCTTGCCCAAGTCTCCCATTCGTTTTCAGGCAAAGTGCCTAGCTGCTGTGCAGCAAACAACTCTGCCATATGCGCGCACCATCGATCCCAAGTAAGGTTTCTAGGGTCATATACTATCATGGGTTTCCAGTCCCGCGGACATCGCCTGTGGTTATGGACAGCAGGTTTTTCCCCATTTGGTAATTACCATTGTAGACATTTGACTCAAAACGAAGCCTCATCTCACGACGCTGCTCACGCATATCAATTTTTAAAGTTCCTGGGGTGAAATTATAAGGGCTAGACGGCTGGTCAACGTCATCAGCATAGCCTTTACCCGTTACAATAACGTCCATGCCGCCTGTTTGAACAAAATCAGGCTCTATTCGCTCCAATCTTGTCCACAAATTATCTCCTGGCTGCTGTGTAGAACCTACAAGACCGCTCATTGTACCTAACGAGGGTGTTTCAAAAGCAGAGTAGACTGCATCGACGCTAGTTAAATAAACTTGATCATAGCCTACTTCATGCTGCCAAATGGTGTAAAACTGACTCAATGTAACTGTTAGGGTTAAACCCGTGCCAGTTGAAGGAGAAAGCGCTGTAGTTGTTAATGTTCCTGTAAATGAGGACGAATAAGAACCGCCATTGATTATAGATAGCCCTGTCACGACTCCACTAGACACGCTAGTTACTAGTAAAAGCGCTGGGCTTCCTCCTGTACCATTTACGGTCACTCTATCATTTACAGCATAGCTTGTTCCACCGCTAACGATCGTTGTCGCTGTAACCTCATATCCAGTCGCGTTATTACTAGCCCAAACAGGAAACCTAAAGATTTCAGAAAATGCGCCCGCTGAGCGTTGAGCTCCAGGAGCAAAACCTGCGTCATACCAGACTTTTTCACGAACATTGTATATAATCGCGTTGTTACACTCAGTAGATGACCCAGAAGGGTAAAACCACCAAATTTCGCCCCAGCGCGGTATCTTTGTACACCAAACCTTTTGACGTTGATCGTAGTTAAGATTATCAAAAAAGTAATTTTGATTTGTATCGTTTGGTATCTCTTGAACGACGCCGTTATACATTAGAAAACGATCAACCCCTACCCAGTAATACAAACCATCATATTCAATGACACTACTAGACGATAAAATTGACGTTTGACTGCTAATTAAATCATAAGACCAGTAAAAGGTCTGTCCACCCGCTGTAGTCGGCGCATAGCTAACGCGGATCAGCGCGTCTGAAGCCCAAAATAAACCACTCGGCGATGTTGTACCCCCGCGAATTGGAAGCCCCTTAACTATCTTACCTGTGGCTACGTTATTTGCGTTAGAATCAGCTGATACCCAATTAGTAAAATCACCAGCTGAGCAATTTTGAATTAAACCATTATTACCGTATACAAACAAATACGGATGGATCATAACGCATCCACCAGAAACAGCGATGTTATTATCAAATGTAACTGATGTAGCTCCACTGCCAGTTGTTGCAAGGGTTAATGTGACAGAAGTTCCGCTGACAGAAGCTACCTTTGTTCCAGCAGCGATGTAGGTTCCTGTTACAGTCTGCCCTGCGCCTATCCTTACATCGTTAGCTGCTAGAGTCAACGTTATTGAAGTAGAAGAAGTTGCAGATACTGTAAAGATACCTACTTTAGACATCGTTAGACTACCAAACGTGCCTGGGAATTGACCGTATAAAACAGGCGTATTTACAGTTGAGTCAATAGCTGATAAATTTTGTCCAGGATGAGCAACTAAATTATTGTTCGCATTTCCTGTTGAATCATAGCCGATATCAAACTGCCAGAGGTTATTTGCATTTGCCGTAAAATTACTTAAGCTGTATTGCGTTGGACCGAAACCCGTATTACTATCATTACCTTGCTGCCATTGTTCTAAACCATTAGCATATCCGGAAACGATATAGTTCAGTCCGTTAGTAGAGGTCATCTGGATACCGCGTGATATGCCCGATGCGTTTAAAAACATTGCATTGTAACCGCCTACCTTACGGGGGCGTCCGCGCTGAAACCGCATCCAAACTCCGTCTACATAACGAGCCGTGTCGAATTGAGTACCGTCTCTTTGCACTCCTGGAGTAGGGGCAAGTGATATTACTTTTGCGGTCAAAATGTTCCTCCACTAATTCCAACAGGAACTAGAAGCCCAGTTGACGTAAACGTAGCCGCATTAGAACCGCCTAGTGATATGCCGACTTGGTCGCTTGTTGGATGATAGATACCCGTGGTCAAATCACCTATGTAATTGATACTAGGAGAACCTGCAGATCCAGAGGATAAAGTAAGACTTGTAACGCTGCTTAACGCTCCGCTGTTTGCGTTAATTACGTTTGAACCGTCACAAATAGCGATAAGCGACTGGCCTTGTGGTATTGTTAAAGTTGAAAAACCTGAGCCTGCGGTTTTGACCGTTAGCGTAAATGAGTTTGTTGTATTATTTGTAAATGAGTATAGTTGAACTGTAGACGGTACAATGATAATTTGATTTGAACTCAAAGCGCCGTTGTACTGCTGGATTGTGTTTGCAGCTTGAGCTGAGCTTAACGTTACAGTTCCTCCAGTTACAGTCAAAGCAAGCTGAGTATAAGCGAATGAATTTGAGCGTCCGTAGCCGTACGTGTTCCAACTAGATCCATTGGAGACAATGACTAGTGATTCAGTAAGCTGAAGTTGCTGGCTTGTGTTTCCATTGATAGTGTCAGTGCCGACGGGGGTTATCGTCACAATACCTGAGCCGTTGTTACCAATAATACAAAACCATCCATTACCAACTGTTGAAGCTGAAGGAAGCGTAAAAGAGCCTACTCCTGAATTCCAGTTTAAAAATTGCGCTTGAGAAGTTGCTGTAATCTGATAATTTGAGTAAATTGTAGTGACAGGATTGTTTTCATTTAGAGTTAACCCTGAAGCCGATAAGCCGTAACCTGCTAAGGCAGAAGCGTTAGCCGAGGAAGTGCCCGCGCCTAATAATACTGTAGCCCAAGTCCCCGCCGTGGTCGTGTTATCAGTCAACCAAATAAACTGCGCAGCCCCTGAAGCTATGTTTATGATTGTAGGTCCAGGACTGGTTGTACCTGAATTAGCTGATACAGTAAATGTATATGAGTTAGAGCTTATGTTTCTAATAAGGATCGTTTGTCCAGTAGAAACTTGCTGCGCTGGGGGTAAAATTAAGTAAAAGCCATTAGCTGTAGCCGAAACGTCAATAATGCTACTTACCGGAGTGTTTGTATTGCCGTTGATTGGCCACTGCAGTATTAAATTACCGCTCAGCGTTATAGACTCATAACTAACCGATGATGGGGAAATCGTCTGTCCAGTAAACGGGTTGGTGTAAGTCGTCATACTTAAGAATCCTGTGCAACTGTTTGACGATCAACCAATCTAAGTTGATCTTCGGTTTTCAATGCTGCCATGGCTTCTTGAAAAAGCTGCTCCCAGACTTGAAGCCTAGTGTCATCTTTTAAGAAGGTAGCTGTTTGTTTTAAGACACCAAATAGCATAGCGTTCGGTGCGTTTTGCGTCAACCAGTTTGTTTGATTATCTGAAGCCAGCGGTTGCAGACGAGTGTAGCAAAGCGCCTCAAACGAGTAGGCTTGATCTGGAGTTGGAGCAAAAAACCAGTGATCGTAATCGTAATCGGCGTAATAGAGAGGTTGAGATGTTGAAGAAACATTAGGCCAATAATTATTAAGATACTCTAATTTACGTAGATAAACAGGTTGTTTTTGCCCTGAAGCGGTGACTAGAGTCATAGATACCGTTTTACGCCATCTAGCTGGTTTTGCTATAACAGGATTTCCTGCATTCATCGTTGAGTCGATAACCTCTAATTGACCTAAAGTCTTGATCACTTCAGCGATTTCAAACTCAGCTAAAGTGATCGCTGTAGGAATATAGGCAACGACTGCCGGATCTGAGCGCTCGAGGTACTGAAGTACTAGAGCGGTTAGACTGTCATAAGTAAATACATAGGACGGCGTTGTCATTGGATATGCCTCAAAGGGTTGCTAAATTATAGCTCTTTTACGAAGCTAATACGTCAAGGGCTTTGGTCGTTAAAGCGATTCGCTCTTGAAGCCCAAATGTACCACCATTTATGCGTTTTGTTAAGCCCAGCCAGTTTTCTGCCTCGGCAAGTTCATTGCATCCATGAGTCTTCCAGAACCAACCAGCAGATAGGGCTGCGTACATAGGTGTCGCAACAAGTTGCGGGTTCATCACAAAATCCTGACCCACGGCTTGTCCAAAGTGCCAGTAGTTGTCGTGAAATGTGAGTTGAATGCATCCTCTTCCATGAAAACGCCATCCATCGCCTGACGCTTCATCTCGATTGCCGTTTCGATGGGAGTAAATTCTGTTTGCAATCTTCTCAGGTTTGTGAGCAAAAAGCTGGTATTCGTCAGGTTTGAAGTGAGTATGGAAGTGATCTTGAAGTCCTTGTGCGCTGTAAGATAAGTTCTCTTCCAGTATTTTAAAATGGTTGCACTCGTGAGAGCACTGTCCGATAAAAGCTGCCTGTTTCTTGACATCGTTTATTCCAAACGTAGTAAAGGTTGTAGTCAACGGCTCTGACCACTCAGGTCCAATTCCGAGCGTGTGTAACTTTTCTTTAGGTATCACTTGACCCCCTCGTTGACCGTTTTCATCACTTCGTTGTATTGATTGATGCAGGCGTTGAGACTAACGATTGCTGCGTCCCCGTCTGCTGCGATGGTGACAATATCTTTAATAACCTGTCGCTCAGATTCGCTTGGAGGGGTTTTATCTCCTCCGCCAGCGGTGGCACCTGAATCGGCTTGTACACTACAGGAGGAGGGGAGGTGCAACTCGCCAGAGTCAACCCTAGCGTCAATACTAGCTTGTTTAGATTTGATATCATTGTTAGCCTTCTTGAGTGCTGAGTTTGCCTGTTTTATTTTTGCAGTTAACTCGGCTTCTTTGGCGCGAGCTTCGTCATTAAGTCGTTGAATTTCTGCTTGATCTTCGTCAACGCGTCTTTGATAGCCGTGGTGATCTGAGACATAAAAACCTCCTAAAATTATTAAAATAAGTCCAACTGCTTTTAAGATCATTGAGTGAGCTTTTAGCATCGGGATAAACCCAGTTACAAAACTGAGTACATATGCGCTAACTCCAAGGGCTAAAGCAGCCCAAGCGAGATAGTACATGATGTCGCCAAATAAAAAACTAAGCATTGACGCTCGCTCTAGCATGAGCCATTCTCTCACGTTCTGCGTCATCTTCCAAGGTGGGGTGAGACATGGGTGGAGGGGGTGGAGTCCAGCTTGGAGAAGACATCATTACGACAGGAGCGGGGGGAGGGGGAGGAGGCGCAACGTAAGCATCCTTATTGGCCTTGGCTGCATTCATCATATTGGTTGCCTCATTGGTTAAACCCTTGGTCAAAATACCGCCTATCCCGCCCACGATCAGTAACACGATATCATTAAGCATCTTGGTGTATGCTTGATCAATGGGAGCCATAGCCTTAATGGGCTGGGTCACAAAGGTTACCGAATAGAGAAGCGCCAAGGTAATAAAGGCAAAGATTAAAGTCACCATAATGATGACAAACGCCCTGACACGGACTTCTATCTCATCGGCAGACAGGCGTTCCTTGGGGCTGTTGAACAGTGCCAGCAATAGTTCCTTCAATTTTCTTCTCCAGTATGGGGGCTACAAGATATTCAGGACAGTCTTGGTCAAACTCACATCGAGGCTTTTGGCATTGAGCCGCACCAAAATTGTCAGGATTCTGGCAAAAGTACCTGTAGTTATCACCACAGCTAGTCAACAGTAATAAAACCCAAAGGTATTTCATTTGCCTTCAATCCTAGCAAGAGCTTTGTTGACTCTAATCTCCATCATCTTGATGTCTATGTACATCCACGAAAGCAGTGGTATGAATAGGAAGATCACCACCATCAAGACCACGATAACAATGACGAAGAACGAA
>Ga0214175_1000531_pt1 | contig 10381 bp, 23 predicted proteins | sample TroBogEpilimnion_17_FD_153013 | JGI IMG/M metagenome (GOLD analysis project Ga0214175, IMG submission 153013) | Freshwater microbial communities from Trout Bog Lake, WI - 09AUG2007 epilimnion | ecosystem: Environmental > Aquatic > Freshwater > Lake > Epilimnion/Euphotic zone | place: Trout Bog...
GGCGTTGTCATTAGACGAGTCTATGAAACCTGAAACACATTAGTCTTTAGCTAATGTGTAGTTCATAGAAATTTGGGGATACTTATCAATGATTGTTGTTTTGATATCAATTATCATTGATAACCCATTTAAATTTAGAATTGTCAATTCCATATCATGCGCAATGTTTGTAACATATGGATTATTAATAGGTGCTTACCCAGTGGTAATAATGAATGGTATTATAATATTTATTCATTTATATAAACTTATCAAAAAATAAACAATTTTTATATGAAAGAAAGATCAACACTATCATTAATTTTGATAAATATTATCAGTTTGGTATTTTATATTATACCACACCCATATAACTTATCTCCATTTGGAGCTAACTCAGTTTTATCTGGGACTACTTCCAAAAAACCATTGTTATCAATGTTAATATCAACCATAACCCTTTATATAGGATCTTTCCTATTATATCACCAACCACCAAATATTTCAGTTGTGGTTAGTTATGGACTAATAACATTTATATCCTATTTAATGAAGGATAAATTTAATTTTAAATCAATTCCATTATTCTCAATTATTGCATCATCATTATTCTTTTTAATTACTAATGGATGTATGATTTTCAGTGGTTACTATCCAATGAATTTAATTGGATTGGGTATGAGTTATGTTGCTGGAATTCCATTTGCATGGACAACATTTATTGGAGATTTAATTTTCACTTCTATACTAACTTATTCAGTATATTTATTCAATTTAAAAACAAATAAACTATGAAAATAACATTGGAGTTAATCGTAGTCATATTAATAATATATATTATTTTATCAAAATTCGTAATCGGTGATTTCAATATCTACAATTGGGAACAAGTTAGAATATTAGGATTAATTCTAATCTCATTTATATTAATAATAATAAAATATATCCGACAATAATGATAACATCACAAGTCATATTAATCAATCCAGATGGATATCCATTAGGAGTTTCCAGAAAAAATGATCATAATGATTTCGGAATTCCTGGTGGAAAAATGGACCCAGAAGATAATGGAGATCCAATCAAAACAGCTATTAGAGAAACAAAGGAAGAAACTGGGTTAGATATCTTTAACCTTAGATTAGTATTTGTTATCCATAAATATGGCAATTTAAGCTATACTTATTTAGCAGATTATACCGGAGAAATCAATCACAATGAACCACATGTGGTTAAATGGGTTGGATTTGAGGAATTGGTAAATGGTAGTTTTGGAAGATATAATCAATTAGTGGCTGAATCGTTGGGTGATATGAAAGTTAAATTTAACTGGGGAAATCCACCAAAATAAATTGTTATGACACCACCAAAATGGAATTTTTACTTCAACATATATATAGAATGGGGGTTTAATTCTTACCATAATTATAAATTTGTAAATTACAAATTATTTTACAAATTTATTAAAATATTATATCCTATATTTTCCATTAAAAAAATCCAATTAATGTGGAAAGATAAATATAACACACCAAGATTAGAATTTAAACCATCGATATATTTTAATTTCTGTTATATGACATTTCAATGGACACAGGGTCAAAGTGATATTGAATGGGAATTTTACCTATGGGTTACAAAATATAATGATAATGACTTACAGAAGGGAATTGAAACATGGCCTTGGAAAAGAGTTAAATCAACTGATGAAATAAGAGATGAAAAATTGAAAAGTTTGGGAATTTAATATATTTTATATATATTTGTAGTATATAAAAACCAAAGATATGAAAATCACTAAGGAAGATATAAGAATAATGAATAAAAAAGTGAGTAGAGATATTCAAATTGAACTAAATATGAATTTCAATCGCCACAGAGTACATAATTCTAAAAAAGCATATAACAGAAAACGTGAAAAAAATATTACCAATTATGAAAACTAAAAAAAGACTCCCAATTAAAGGTCAGCTTTACATGACAATTGAAAAAATTCAATGGTATCAAACCGGAGATGGTGAAGATGGAAAATCAAAAGTATTTGAAGGTTATAATACCATAACTGAAACATGGGATTATAAAATTGAAAAAAATACTAATGATGTATGGAGCTTAATTGGAAATGGAATTTATTCAACAGCTGATGATAAACAAAAGCTAATGTTTAGCGTGTTAGATTTATCAAAATGAAGATTATAGTATTTAAAGTCGGAAATGAAGATTACGGAGTCACCATTGATTCCGTTAAAGAAGTTGTACCAACTCCTAAAAAAGTTGCCAAACTTCCATTATCACCCCCTTATATTAAGGGGATTTGTAATATCCGTGGAAATTTAATTAAACTTCTTAGTTTAGAAGATAAATTTGGAATTTCTACGGATACCGAAATGAATTACACCTTAGTTTTAAGTGATATAAATATTGGAATCTTAACTAAAGAGGTGCCATATACTTTATCAGTTAATGAAGTCCATCCATATGACTATGGAAATGTCAATTATATTGATGGAGTTATCAATCAAAATAACAAAATGATTATATTAATCAATAAAAACAAACTTTTCAATATTTTATAATAATATATAGATTAAAATAAAATATGAATAGAATGAAAAAATTATTGATTGGGCTAGCCGTATCAGCCATTGCATTAGTATCTTACGGACAAAAAGTTATCACCTCAAAAGATACTTTAAAATTATCGGTATCTGAAGTAAAACACAGTGAAAATAAGGTTTATTTAGACAAAGATTCAAATATCTTTGTATCGGTTTACAAAATAAACTTTAATGAATTTTCAACAAAAATTAAAAAATCAAAATCATTTCCAGTTATTAATGCTAACTTCTCTATGAAACCATTAACACCATCTTATGATACAACCTTTAATTCAAATGATGTAAATATCAACTATATACCACAATTCACAACAAATATTGTTAGATGGGAAAAGTTGGAAAAACAAGTAGCAGACACTATTTTAAAATATAAATCCAATGCTATTATTGTAACCGGACTTATCTATACCAATGTTACTAAAAACATGGGTGATCACTCACCAGCAGCTTATGTTGATAAAACTAAAATCAAAATTGCTGATGAAATGTTTAAAGTATTAATTTTAAATGAAAACGATGTTAGAAGTTGGATTATTGGAAACACAGGAGTTGGCGATTTCAGTAAAGCAATCCCATATAAATTAGTTTATGAAGACGCTAAAGAAATAAATAGTCAAATTAATTTATTATTTGTTAAGTAATAAAAAAACCGAAAGATATTAAACCCCATTAGTTACTGAAGAAATTCAAACTAATGGGTTTCTTTTTTACATTCTGTTTATCATTCTTGTTAAGAATGAAATTTTATTAACAAAATCTTCTGATTCTTCTGGTGAAGAAATTCCACTTGATAAAAAACCAATAGGATTAGTATCTAATGGTGAGCAAATCTTAAACAAATATCTCCTTAAAAGAGAAAATTTATCACCATTTAGATGTTGGATAATAATCAACAATTTACCATATACAATTTCAGTATCCTCCAATGTTTCAATTTTCATTCTATTAACCATATTATAGAGGGAATCTGACAATCTATTTATACTGAAAACAATATCTTCTAAATGTGGATAATCCTCTAAACTCATATTAACTTTACCCATTTGTTTTTCTATAATAATAGTTTTTTCTAAACTTGACTCATACTCACTATTAATCATATCAATAATTCTTTTAAAGGTGTTATCAATTTTAGACACTTTATCCTCATTTTCCGATTCTTTATATTCTAATAATAAAGTAATTCTATCAATCAATTTTCTAACTTTATATAAAGAGTCTTCATTTAAGATAAATAACATTTTTCCACCACAAAGTATTCTAATTATTGACTTTTTAAAACTTTCAAAATCTTCCAATTTATATTTAGATGCTAAAATACTTAAATATCTATTTAAATTTTCTTTTTTAATTTCATCATAATCTTTTGGATTTATAACTCCAATTTTTCTTTTATTTCTTAACTCCATTTTATCCATTTTCGATATACCATTTGATAAATTCATATCATTCATTTTTTCTGGGTAAAAAATTATAGCATATTCCGCATCCACACTTTTAACTATTGAATTTCTTGATAAATAACTATCACCGCTCACACCAAAATTCCAATATTCTTCACCTGATATAGATTTAGAGCGTCCAATTTTATAAACTTCCGCATGGTCTGAACCAAATAAAACCCAAGAAAATTCACCATATTGTTCCCACCCATTATCTCTAGGAAACGTACCATCAGCCCTTCCATCATCACTTATTAAATAATAAAAATTAATAGAATCGACTACTGACTTGTAAAATTTACCAATAACAATATTACCATTTCTATTAATAGCAATATCATCACCTGTTTTAAAATTTGAAACTATACTTTCTATTTCGACTCTAGTATGATCATCACTTATATTAGTGACGTAACTGTTATTAGAACTCCAATTAAATTTATAAACTTCATTATAATTTTCAAGTTCTTTTGGTATATTATTACTTTGTAAAACTTTACCAGATGTACTTGATAAATTACCATCAACACAAGTAGTTAATACCAATTCACCTGAAATATTAAACCAAAATTTATAACAATAAATTGTACCCTTTTGCCAACCAGATGGAGCTTTAAGATTAAATGCTTTATTATAAGGTAAATATTCAAACATATCATCATTCAATTCAGATTCCGGAAAATCATAAATAAATGTGATTTTTTTCAGAATACTAATTAATGAATCCTTTGTTTCTTTATTAATATATTTTAATAATTTTGATAATTTCTCAGAATTAAAAGCCTCAAATAATTTCAAATATCTCATATATCTATATATAAAAATTTTAAATCAAATTTATTAAAAGTGATCCTGTATTTAAAAATTCTTCCTTACACGCCATCCCATATTCTTTAACACACTCTTTAACAATAGATTTCATTGTATCTGATTGTCCAGTGATAATGATTACCTGTGATTTCTTTTTTGTCATATTTTCCCATAGAAAAATATCAACAATTCTTCTAACATCTTGATGTTTTACACCATGTAAATCGAGTTTCATATTTGTATATATCAATAATTTGTCTTATATTTATATAAAATTAAAAGACTATGACACTGAAAGATAAAATTAATGCGGATTTTTTGGAAGCATATAAATCCAAAAACATGAAGAAAAAGGATTTCCTTGGAGTTTTAAAAGGGTCAATCCAAACTCAAGAAGGAAAACAAATTCCAGCTACAGACGAAAATGTTTTGAAAGTTATCAAATCTTTAGAAAAAGGAATCGTTGAAAATATTGATGGTCGTAAAAAATCCGGATTAGATGTTTCTGAACAAGAAGCTGAATTGGAATTTCTTAAACCATATAAACCAACAATGCTCACCGAAGATGAAATTCGAGTTATGGTTAAATCACTTATTGAAGTTTCAACATCTAAAAATGAATGTGTTTTAATGGGAGATTTTAATAAAAAAAATAAAGGTAAATCTTTTGATAATAAAGTTCTTTTTGAAATTATCATAGATGAATTAAAAAAATAGGATTGTGGAACAATAATATATAAATTTATGAAAAAACTATTTTTAATATTTGGAATATTCACATCTTCAATTTTAATGTGTCAAGATTTAACTTCTGATCTTAAAGAAGATAAATTCGTTATGAAAAACGAATTCAATATTATCCATATTGATAGTTGTGAAATTCTAATTTCAAACTGGAATACCGGAAAGATATCTAGATTTGAAATCATTGGAAATTTTGGAGTTTATAAAAGCGTTTTTAGAATGGTTTCTGATAAGAAACAGAAGAAGCCAGTAAAACAAGTTTATAAAATGTTCTATATAACAGAAGTTGTAACACATAGCGTTGCGGCAACAACGCATCAAGTTTTACTACAATTTGTAAATGATAAAGGTGGGGTTATCTCATATTTTTGTAACAAAGATAATTATTAAAATGATTAAAGAATTTAAAGGATATAAAGCAAAGATAACTTTCTCCAAAGAATTTAATATATTCTTTGGAGAACTATTAGATATTGATGACTTAATAGTTTTTCAATCAGACTCTTTTGATAAAATTGAAACCAAATTCCACAATGTCGTGGAGAATTATATACAAAATAATAATATATGAAAAAGGAATTAAAAAAATATGATGGTGATAAATTGATGGCTGTCCATTCTTTTACCGTGTTCCCAACCGATATGAACTACTCAAAATCACTTTTTGGTGGAAAGATAGTATCGGAAATTGATATTGCTGGAGTAAAAGTAGTTAGACGAGCTCTATATAATACCGGTGCCGATGGATGTGTAACTGCGTCATTTGAAAGGGTGGATTTTAAAAATCCAGCAATTGAAGGAGATCTTATAAAGATGGTGGCTAAAATAAAATCATTTGGAAGAACTTCTATCAATGTCAGGATAAAAGTTTCAAGAGAAAGCACTATTGGTGAAATAGAAGATATATGTGAAGCCAATGCCACTTTCGTAGCCACTAAAGATGGAGTGCCATACCCACATGGGTTATGTTTTGATAAATTCAAAAAATGAAAAATATTAATTTACTGATTTCAGTAATGGAAGTTATAACTATCATATTGATAGTATGTTGGGTGGTTTTTATCGCTTATCAACCAATTCAAACATAAGTACAACACAGGCGGTATATAATCCTATTTCCCAAATAGGATTATCATACCCCAATTTAGCCATTAGAATAATTATTAAAAGGGTTTTAAACATATTAAAGTTCTTCTTCATTATTATATCTATTTCTTTTTAGATCGTCCATCACTATAATAGTTGTTGTGACAACTAAAACAATTGATATTAAACCAATACCAATTCTATCACCTATGTTGTTCTTAACAAGAAACATCAATTTAAGTGAAAATATAGTATTTACAATCCATATAACATCCAGTCTCATAATAATATATATTTTAATAACAAAATTGTTTTATCAAATATAATTATTATATTTGATAAATAATAAAATTTTTAGATGGATAAATTTAAATTAGGATTAGATTTACACGGAGTGATTGATGCTTTACCAGAAGAGTTCAAATTCTTAACCAATTCAATTATTAACTCAGGTGGAGAAGTTCATATATTAACCGGTGGATCAATAACACAGAAGTTAATTAATCAACTGAAAGACTTTGGTATTAAATACACCAAATTATTTTCAGTATATGATTATTTATTAAAAACTTCAGAAATTATGGGAGAAGTTCAATTTCCAGATGGTACAATCCAAAAGAAATTTAAAAACGAAGCATGGGATAAAGTTAAAGGAGATTATTGTAGGAAAAATAATATCTCTTTACATATAGATGATACACTCGTTTATAACGATAATTTCACAACACCATTCGCCCGACTATGGACACATAATAACAATCCTAAACAATCCCATAAAGATGTTAGACATTTAAAATAAGTTATATGAGAAGAATAGTCAATAATGATATTTTATTATGTAAAAAACAAATCGGAGATATCATTTTATATAAAAAATATATTGCTGAAGTTCCACAATGGGAGTCAAATACTGCTAAACCACCAGCATGGCCATTTAAAGATGATATTAATATCTACGATGAAAATCGAAAATATTATGGAGTCTTTGGACAACCAACTGCCACATTATGTGAACCAAATATATCATTAAGTCATACCACTATATCACAATTTAAAGTGAGTGATTATTTTAATTTATTGGAAGACCATAGAGATGATATTCTTAAAGAAATCGGGACTAAAATGGGAAATAGTATTAAACCCAAATTAGATGAATATTTGGAATTTGATTCTAAATTACTATTCAATAGTCCTAATAATTTAGTTAGAGTTTTTGGTGGAGCCATTAGAGATTCAATTGCAAATAAAACAATAAATGATGTTGATATTTTATGTGGATCAAAAAGTATCAATTATATTAATGATGTATTATCAAGTAATGGTTATAAATTCAATGAGCATTTAACACCTAAAGATTTATCAGCAATGTATTCTGATATTCATGTTATTAGTGAGCCACATTCTTGGTTAAAAGGTGATAAAATTGTACAAATTATCCGACCATCAATGCCAAGCTTTCCGGTAGAAAACACCGAAAAAGAATATATTGATAATTTTAAAAGATTGATTTGCAATGTTGATATTAGTTGTTGTGGAGTTTCATATGATGGATATGAATTATATGAGAATATTGAGAATGCTATTTTACATTGTTTAAGTAACAAATTTTATGTTAATGAAAGTTCTCTTATGTATTCTATTAAAAGAATATTTCAAAGAGTTGATAAATTAAAAAAACGTGGATGGGTTCAAATTATAGATAGCATGTCTGAAAATAGGGATTTAAAAATTAAATATTTTTTAGGAGAAACAGATAATATTTTAAACTTTAATTACATTAAAGAGTATGAAATCGATGGAAAATTTCAAGTATAGAAAATTAGTTGAACCGATTTATAAAATCCGAATGGGATGTCTAATTAAAAATCATGATATTGATAAAGACATTGATTCAATTATTTACACCATTATCAAATATGATAAAATCAAAAAATACACCAGAGATACACATTGGGGATATATTGAATTTTGGAGTGGTATTAAAATTAAATTTTGGAATGCTAATAAATATTATTCATGGATCAGTGAGGGGGAAATTATTTTACCTAATCACCTATTACCATTTAACATCACCCCCATCTGTACTTACCAGAGAGTCCAAAATCTTCCTTATAAATGGAGATGTGTTTGTCTCAGCTCCTATACAATGTATATTTTTAAGAAAATGATTGATAAGGGTGAAATGAGATTAGATGATATTAGAGATGAAAAATTAGAAAATCTAATAAAAGAAGATAGTTTATTTAAAAAAATAATTCATTTTTTATTTTACAAATGAAAGTAGTCTGTATTAAAAATAGTTCATTTGGTGGTTTAAACTCAGCTACCCTAACAATTGGAAAAGTATATGATGTTTTGAATCAAAAAACATTATCAATTGGTTATAAAATAAAAAATGATGAGGGAGTTATATTTTATTATAACGAAGAAAGATTTATAAACCTTTCCGACCATAGAGAAAGAATTATTGATGAAATATTATCATTTAACTTTATTGAAGATTAAATCAATTCCAAAAATCTTCTTATTTAAATATTTATCAATACTGTTTAATGATTTAATAGTATCTTTAACTATTTTTCTTCTTTTGACATTAAATATTAAATCACATTCAATCAACACAACACCATTATCCTTTAAATTTGAAACCAATGATTTTAAATCCGATATTAATTCTTCAGTAATCTCCACATAATCTTTACTAGTTTCAATTGATGGAATAATAGACACTTGAACCAAACTAAAATCCTCACCACCTTCACCATCATTTTTACAAGATATACCAACAAAATGGGTATCAGATATACCAAGTAATCTATCTTCAAAAATATCACTGACTGAATAATACCACATTGGTGGTCGATAATCATCCATCATATCATCTACAACTTCAAAATCTTCAAACAATTTAATATATTTCATATAAGATATATATTAAAATTTTTTGATTAAAAATGACAATTAAATGTATAAAAACCGATTTGATGATAATAGGTGATATTACCATAGGTGGCATTTATGAGGTAAAGTGGAGAAATGATTATCCTTACTTCATTGATGATCATGGTCACGAAAGAGATTATAATAAATGGTTTAGTTTATTTATTGAAATAGTGGAATTTAGAAATAAAAGAATAGATGAATTAATGAAATGATAATATTTTATCAATACTATTAATTCTTTTTCTTTTATAAAAATCCATCTTACCTATTTTATTACCTATTGTAAAAGTGAGATTTCTAAATATATTATTAATCTCAATATTAACACTAATAACAAATTGACCACTATTAATTACATTAGCGGTGTTGTTAGTTAAATCACAAATAACATTATATTTTGTAATTCTTTTTTGTGAATGAAGATATTTTTCAAATTTATTTTTAAAAAATTGTCTTGTGGTCGCATCATTATACAAAAAATTGACATAATGGATGGATAAAATAATATTTAATTTATTACCAACTCTTAATAATAATTTTTTCTCATTTATCATAACTTTCTCGATATATATTCATATATTTATATAAAGTTTTATCTTTTATGGAAATTTCAATTATAGAAAGTGATATTATTTGGGAGGATATTAACCAAAATCTTAGTAATTTTGGTGAAAAAATATTATCTCTATCCAGAAAAGATCTAATCATACTACCCGAAATGTTTTCAACTGGTTTTACAATGAATACCAGTTTAGCTGA
>Ga0214175_1000533_pt1 | contig 10330 bp, 6 predicted proteins | sample TroBogEpilimnion_17_FD_153013 | JGI IMG/M metagenome (GOLD analysis project Ga0214175, IMG submission 153013) | Freshwater microbial communities from Trout Bog Lake, WI - 09AUG2007 epilimnion | ecosystem: Environmental > Aquatic > Freshwater > Lake > Epilimnion/Euphotic zone | place: Trout Bog...
ACAGCTATTTCCAAATCATCATTATTATTAAAGTCTATATTTGAAAGATATCTCTTTTCTTCTGCTGTTGTATAATTGAGTGCAATTGTTTTTAAAAACTCAATAAATTCATATCTTACAGTTGTATCATAATCTTGATAACTAACTGTGGAAACTGTATTCCATTTTTTAAGATATATTTGATAATCAGAAAATTGAATTATGTAATTATTCGTTAAAGTTTGAGTTTGGTTTAAAAACTCTAAAAAAGAAAACGGCTGAGTATTGTCATACTTTTGATCATTTAACGTATTAGTTATACTGTTATATACGATAACGTTATTTGTATTGTTAGATGTAAAAAGCATTTATAGTATTTATTTTAATTTTTTATATTAGAAACATACACAATTGTTGCTCTTTGTATTGCCTAATAATACTTCTACAACTGCTGTACCTGTTTGACCTGTATTGTTATCAGTTACTGTTATTGTAGCATTACCTACTTGATTTTGATCACCGCAAGCAGGGCAGCAAACAAATGCACTGAAGTCAGTGGTAGAACTGCTTGGGTATGTTATGTTAATACTACCATTATCTATTGTCCATGCATAACTGTAACTACCAGAGCCACCTGTTACTGATGTAACGCTAACATTATTTGTTACTGCATTAGCACAGCTGTTATTTGTAATACTACCACTTACTGTAGCATTATTTACTGTTACCGTTAATGCACCTAATTGGCTAGGTGTCGGTGTTGGTGTTGGCGTGGAAGTTGGTGTTGAAGTTGGTGCTGGTGTTGAAGATGGTTGTAAAGTTGCTGAAGGTGTTGGTGTAGGTGTTCTTGAAACCAACAAGCTTGGTGAAGGTGTACTTGTTGGTGTATTGGTTGGTGTATTAGTTGGTGTTGATGATGGAACTGCTATATAATTAGCTTGTACCGTTAATGGAGCACCTGCAACTGTAATTGTTGTTGTTGGGTTAGCAGAGTTACCAACTGTTGCACCAGACCAATTACTAAATACGTAGCCTGTTGGGCTTGGTGAAGCGTATAAGTTGTATGTGCCATTAGCAAGGTATGTATTTGTATAATCTAATGCACCAATTCTAATATAAGCACTTGCACCTGGTGTACCGTCTGTATTAACTACTACGTTATATGTAGCGGCTGGAGATGGAGCAGGTGTTGGTGATACCCCTGGAGGCACTGCACCGAATGTAGCTGTAAATGTTACATTTTGATTAACGCCGCTTGTTGTAGCAGGGTTAGCTGACGTATCAGATAATAAACCGTATGGGTCAATCCAACCGTTAAATTGAACTGTACCGTCCTTTGGATAAGCTTGAATTGTAACGCTAACGCCTGGTGCAACTGTCGTGCTTTCTGTTGTTCCTAAAGTGCCACCGTTAATATTAACCTTACCACCATCTGTTGGTGATGAGTTTACTGTTACTGAATATCCTGGAATTGAAGTTGATGGTGTTGGTGTTGGTGACATTGTTGGTGTTGGTGTTGGTGAAGGTATCAATGCAAAATTGGCTTGAACAGTTAATGGAGCGTTAGATACTGTAATTGTTGTGTTTGGATTTGCTGCATTACCTACTGTAGCACCGGACCAGTTACTAAATACATAACCTGCGGGGGCTGTAGCGTATAAGTTGTAAGTACCGTTTGATAAGTAAGCACTTGCATAATCCAATGAACCAATTCTTAAGAATGCACTTGCACCTGGTGTACCATCTGTGTTAACTACTACTTGATATGTTGGTAGTGGTGAAGCTGCTGGTGTTGGAGATACACCTGGAGGTATTGAACCGAATGTAGCGTAAATAGTAGCATTTTGTGTAATGTTATATGACGTGATTGGATTATCAGTTAAGTTTGGTAATACACCTTGTGGGTCTATCCAACCATTAAATTGTAAACTACTATTGCCTGGGTAAGCTTGTATTGTTACTGCTACACCAGGTGCAACTGTTGTATGTGCATGGTGGGTTAATGAGCTACCGTTTACTGATACGTTACCACCAACTGTCGGTGACGAGTAAACGTCAATAGAATATCCTGGAATTGATGTTGAAGGGGTTGGTGAAGGTGTTGGAGATACTGAACCACCAGGTGTTTTAGAAGGTGTTGGAGTTAGAGAAGGTGTAGTTGTGTGGGAAGGGGTAATTGAAGGTGTTATACTTGGTGTTGGTGTTGGTGAGAATGGTGGTGTTGGAGAAGGAGCTAAAGGTGGTAATGGTAATGGTGCTGTGTATGATGCAAATGTAGGTATAAAATCATAATCTACATATTCAATGTACAAATCGTCAATGTTTATTGGTATTATGTTTTTAAGTTTTGGTAACAATTGAGCAGTTAAATTAGCTTGACCTGCTTCATCCAAATAAGCATTCTTTATATAGATAACTGTGTTGTTATTTTTTCTACCAGGAATAATCATCTTATTAAAAGATGTTACTGTGTCTGTATTATTTCTTGTACCTGTTGTTATATCAAAATTAATTGGATTAATTGTTTGATTTTTTAAGTAGTTAAACTTTACTTGATCAGGATCTAATGCATAGTTATAAACTACAAAGTTATCTAACGAATAATTGTTTGGATAATTTACATAATTTTCACCTATGGTGGACGCTGCCTTATTGTTAATATAAGGCATACCAATACCGAAATTATTGTATAGATAATAACTTGTGAAGTATGCATTAGCAGATAATGCAATGGTTTGTATTAATTCAGCATTATTGTAAATGTTTAAACTACCATCAGTAATATCTAACACCATCGTTATTTGCGATGAATTGTTTGTTATTGTAAATGGTAATATTTGCGTTTGTTTGCTTAGGTAATCATTACCAGAGAATAAATCTACTCTTGCAATAAAATTACCTTGATCAAACCCATTTACATTGTTAATTGTACTAAAGTTTGTAGGTGCTTGGAATGCAACACCTGATAACGGGCTAGATGGTGGAGGGGTGCTTAAGAATTCTAATAGATATGGGTCTAAGAAGTTCTGTATTGAATATGTGCTTAAACTAATTAACGGCGATGTAGGTGAGCTATATATGTTATAACCGGTTGGTATTATATTAATGTTAGGTATACCGTTTATATTAGCTGTATCCCAACATGCTAACCAATAACCGTATGGTAAGAAGTTAGCTGATAATGAACCTGATCTTACATATTGGAAATAACCGTATTTTTCTGTTAAACTATTTGTGTTATAAGCTTGTAAAGTGCCTGGGTAAACATTTTCCCCTATTGGTAATAATGCTTGTGGTATATTAGCATTTCTAAATGAGCCATTTACAAAACTACCGTTAATAATTTCCAATGACATGTTAACTGGGCAGTCATATGGTTCAGTTCTTAATACTTGAAATGTGTATGGGTTACCTGGAACAATGTTTGTAACCGTAACCGTCATCGTTGTTAACGATCCATCACCGGTCAATGTTGATAATACAGTGCCGTTTGAATCGTTTACTAAATTAACAATGAAATCTGAAGGTATTTCACCACCACCTATGTTAAATTCACCAGATAATATGCTACTGCTGGTTGAGTTGCCAGAATATACACCTATTTCTGCATCAATGAACATTGATGTTAATGAATCTATAATAGGAGTTGAATATGTATAACTGTTTTCAATACCACCACTTACAAAGTTACCATTAACCATGCCTGTTGATCTTAATAAGTTATACGTACCTTGTTTTGGATATAAAAATTCACCGTAATATATTGGGTCTGCTAATTTACCGGTATTGTATGTGCTTTCAAAGTTTGATGTAGCTAAGTTAAATTTATCTACAATAATATGACCATTTGCATCAGCACCAAAACTTAACAGTTTGGTTTCAAATCCTTCATTAATAAAATCTACCTTCAACCCAGAAACAACATTTGAACTTGTGTAGTAAGTGTTGTATAAAGTTTTAAATTGATCATACTCAGAAACATAACCATTTGTTTGAATATAAAACTTGTCTTGTAGTATAGCAACATCAAATATACCACCACTAGTGCAAAGTGATGGGTATTCTGTACCCGCACTTAGGTTTTTAAAGTATACGACGTTGTTCCATTTTGATACACCTATACCATCTCCGTCTAATATATTACCATCGTAGCCAGATAGTGTAGAAACACTACCATTAAATGTAACAAAACTGTTAAAGCCTGGTAAGTAACTGAGAGGTATATTAATATAACCTAAATAAGTACAGTTAATATAATCAAATCTATATACTCTACCAAATGGTAAAAGTACACCTGGGTTGTCAATAGTGTATTTTATCAAATACTGAACTTCATTGTTACCAACGTACTGTTTACTGTATAAATTGTTATAACCGAATTTACTACCGTATATATTGCTTAATTGAGGGAATTCGTATTTGTTAAATATCTTGTCATACACACTAAACTCTAAAAACCCTGGATTACCATTGCTTAAATTTAAATAAAATACTTTTATGAAATGATCAAACCCAGTATTAATAACATCTATAACATGTACAGGGGCTTGAACATATGAACTAACATTTACTGAAAATGTATTATTATTTGATGTATCAAAAAAGTCTACACCGGTTAAAGATGTGATAAAATAACCTGGGGTGAAAATATTTTCTAACCCACCGGCATATAAACTAACACCCTCATCAAAGTTATTACCTACAATTAAATTTGACTCTACATTTGCAAGATTTTGAGTATTAAAATCAAATGATAAAGTGAATGAATTACCTGGACTATTGTTTATATTAAACACGCCGTATTTTGTACCATCAAAAATTACATTATTTGCAGTACCTTGATATACGTTGTTACTGTTATATAACTGAAATGCTGAAACTGAAACATCAAAAGTATTAACAACCTTTTCAACATAGTTATTACCAATTCTAGAATAATAATACGAAGCCGACGGTTCAAATGTTAATGAACTTCTTATATCATAATAAGAATAATTATGTGATATACTATTCTGTGCTAAAAATGTGGATAAACTTGAAGTGTAATTAAACACTTGATTGTTTGTACCGGTATATGCACTATTAACTGTAGTAAGTTGTGGGTAATAATATCTATCTAACCAATAAGATGTTAATTGTGCAGAGTCTGTATATAACCATGTATATAAGTACGTGCCGTTAGCTTCATTGTAGTTAACTGCGTTTTCATTTTCGTTTAGCTTCTTTACTACTTTATCTGAATATACTGGTGTTAAACCACCATATGCACCGATGTTAACCAGGTTACTATTGTCAATATTAATTACACTGTATGGGAATAATGTTTCAGGTAATGTGAATAAAGTTGCTTTATCAGGTAAAAATAGGTATTCTGAAGTATAGTAGTTATAACCTAATTGTAGATCTCCATTAAACGTTTCACTATTTTGTTTTGATAAAATAGATGTGTAATTTCTTTGTACAGCATCATTATCTACAAATGGTAACTGATCATTTATATAATAATCGTTACTTAAAACGTTTTTAGTTTTAAAGAAATTGACAACAGCTGTTGCACCTGTTAAGAAATTAAATTGGCTTTGATAGTTGTAATATAAAACGGTATTCTGTGGTACGTCTTGCACTACATTAGAGTCATTAACTATAAAATCTTTAAGGAATGATTTGTTGTAGTAGATGAAATCATTTTTAAAATTAATACTACTTACACCTGTAAAAGTTGTACCAAAAATATCTGTACTTAAAGACGTTGTGGTGGTTATATCAATTGGTTTTAATGTTGGGCCAATTTGTCTTATAGCATAAAAATTTGAACCTGATCTATAAAACAATTTTAAGAAACCATTATCATCTAAAGTATATTCAAATACACCTAAAGCTGAGTTTGTTGAAAAGATGCAGCTTAAGTTGGGTACATCAACTGCTAAATTCATTGTATTACCATTTAAAATGGTAGATATAGTACAATGTAACCCATCTAAATCGTAAAATATGAAATTAGTTTGTTGTTCGTTTGATAATGTTTGTACAAACGTTATGTTTGTTGCTGTTACAGGAAATAAACCAGTGCTTACTGAAACATAATATGTTAATGGGTTTATAGTTGGGTAGGCACTTAAAGCTAAATATGTTGGAAAGGTTAAAGGTGTTGTTTGCTTTGGTGGTAACGTTACTACATCATTAACTGGTAATGTATCTGTAAGGAAAATATTAGAATAGTTACTAATAGTTTCATCTTGAAGAGAACTTAACGCATTTACAAGATTTAACGACAATCCCTGTTGGGTTGTAAAGGTATTCTGATTTATTATGAGATCTGTGTCTGGCTCATAAACAAATTGAACGGGATTAAGGGCGTTGAAACCTGATAACATCCAAAATATTTAATCCACGCCTCCGTAGTCATCAAGCAAGATATCGGTAATAGAGTTACCACCTTTAAAGTAATCTTCATACATAGGCAGCACTTGGTTAGCATGGACCTTGCATGTTTCTTTAATATAAGTAGGTTCTAAACGTAAAAAGTGTTCATACACTAATTCAGCTTCATCTGGTTTAAGGTTAACCATTAACCTTGATTTTGTTTTTTCTATATTGTCTGGTGTACAGTTTTTGAGGATATCTTTAACTTTGCTTAACAGTACTTTGTCCATAGTTTGTTGAATAATGTTTCAATAAAGCTGAAATTTCCCAAAACAAATATGGTGTTGGATAGTTGTGGAATTTTTTACCGTCATGATAAAGTATGCATATTTTACGAACCTTTTTATTAGTTAATCTACTATAAAGGAATGCATATAATGATAATTGAATACTGTAATCATTGTACTGACACTGTTGTAAATTATTTAATGGAGTTTTGAGGTATTTACCATACTTGTTTTCAAATAAAAACTTCTTATTTGTCTTAAAATCATATACATCAAACGTATCATTATCAACATCGCATATAATATCTGATGTACCAGCTACTTCATACTCATCATTGTATACTAATTCTTCACTTAACACCCTCTTATAATCACCTTTATCAAATACCTCATTAAGAGCTTTGATTAATGACTTATCTAACACTTCATCTGTCTTAATGTAGCTCTCAACTATATCATGAACTGATGTACCCTTATCACAAGCATCTTTTGTGTTCTTATCCCACTTAGCTAATACTTCTGCTTGAGTGATACCCTCTTTAGCAGCTGTTTTCTTTGACCAGAAATCTCTATCAAATGGTTCCTTGTATAAGCCTAATAACCTAGAAACGGATATATAAGGTCTGTTAGTTACGTTATTTAAATACGTGTGCGATTTCTCATCAAATACTATCATATCCGTAGATTATAGCTTGTAACTCTATTTTATCAACTAATTAGCTTGTGGATAATAGATTTAAACTTGTGTATACATTGTCTAGTAATATGTTATCCATAATACCGCCTTGGCCTACGTAATCTGTATACGCACTGTTTGTAATTGAAAGTGTGTTGTTAGGATTATTAAAGTCTAAAAATTCTTGTAATAATGATCCTTGTGTCCCTGGAACAAATTGATAAAAAGTGTAATATATACTTGGATCTACATTACGATCATTTGGTAATATCAAGCCCCAACCCCAAGTATTGTCAACTGCTGATAATGGATATGTTGAAACTGAATTTGTAATTGTTTGATAACAAGTTAAGTTTAACAAATTAGTGTTTACTATGTTATAAGTTTCACTAAAATTTTCATACGTTAAAATATAATGTGGTTGTATACCAGATCCTGCTGATAGTACTGTTGTACCAAAACTTAATTGCTGACCTCTATTTTTACCAAATGTTTTGTTGTTGGTATAACCTTTTGTATCAAAGTTACCTTGCCATTGATTTGTTTGCCCAAATAAATTTTTGTGTTTAACAGATAACATATCAGTTAACCGTCTCAATGATGGTGGGTAATCATAATTAAAATCTTGATATGTAGAGTTTACATTATCTAACATTGACTTTAATTGATTTAAATTACTATATTCAACGTCATTAATGTTTGAAACGTAATTTGATATTTTTTCAAATGTTTCAATACCTAAAGTGTTTGGGTCTGAATTATTATTACCAACTATTTGACCTAATAAATTGTAAAAAAATACTGGGTTATCATTTAATACAGGTTGTGTAGCTAAACTTAAATATGCAGCTGTTTGATTAAAGTTTTCATTAATTTTGCGTAACTGATAAACACCACCCGAAGGGTAAATAGAAAATGTATTTGAAAACCCTGTTAAATTTAAATTGTTAGTGTTTAAAACTGCAACTAATACAACACTTAGTGCTGATGTTACGCTTGTGAATGTACCTTTAAAGAATCCACCTTGAGATAATGAACTTAAAGTACCAAAATTAGAACTGAATGTAACTCCAGGCACTATTTGTGACCCGTTTAATTGTTGTAAGTAAAAATAAAAATTGTTCTGTTGCAGTAATGGGTAATCTTTTACATTGTTACCATAAGAGTCTTGTAAAGTTACAACAAAGTTAACTACTTCATTTGTATATTTTATAGGGTAGAGATAAAAGTTACCATCTGTTATACCATTACTAGTTATAACTAAAGTAGTTATTTGATTAGGGTTATGAGCTGATATGGATAACGTTTGTGAACCAGGTACTGTGTTAAAATATGTACTTACATTACCTTGACCCATTAGTTCTTGTTGCGGATCTATAATTGCCGCTGGATCAAATGAAGTAAAAACGTTTACGTTATAAGAACTCATTTATAGTATTTATCCTGTACAATTTGTTCCTAAATTCGTAACTGTACCTGTGGATGATGTAGGTGTGCTGCTAGCAAGGGCACATATTATACCGAAATTCGTTATAGGTGTATTGGTATATACTGTTCCTAAGCAATCTGTATATGATACTTGACCAGATATACCGTTTGTAGCTATAAACTGCCACGTTACGCATGTTGACGTAGGACTTGACAATGAAATTGAAGGTGTTGGGGTAGGTGTCTTGGAAGGTGTCACTGTTGGTGTTGTTGAAACTGTTTGTGATGGTGTTGCTGTTATTGATGGTGTAGGGGTAATTGATGATGTTGGTGTATGACTTGGTGTTATAGAAGGTGTACCTGTTGGAGTTGCTAATGGTACTGCTACATCTAATGTTTTAATTAACTGATCAAAGTTAGTAATCTTTATATTAGTTAAATCTGCAATTGCAGCACCAGAATTATAAAGTTTTTCAAACACTCTTGTCAATACTTGTGGTGCAGTCTTTTCATTTACATTAACATAATTGTTATTATCGTATCCGGCGTTTAAAATTTGTTTTTCTGCTCTGGTCATTGGTACAACGTCACCAGAACTAATGTTATTTGTCTGTGGGGTTAATGTGCCTGTAAATCTATAATTTAAATAGCTTGCTAATGTTTGGTTGTTAATCATTAGCTTCATTAAAGCCTTGTTTAATACTGTGTTACTTACATATTCATTACCTTTTTTGTTGTAATCTGGTACATTACTACCACCATTACTTGTAATGAACAATATTTCATTGATATCAAATATACTAAAGTTTGCAAAACCTGTATTTGATATAGGTACTGGATATGGTGTGGTGGTTGCTGTTGGGGTTGGTGTTAAAGAAGGTGTAGGTACTGGTGATTTTGAAGGTGAGACTGTTGGAGTTACTGCAGCAGAAGCTGATTGAGATGGTGTTGGTGATACAGACGGTGTTGCAGACGTTGAAGATGATGGGGTTGCTGTAGGTGTTACCGATTTTGTAGGGGTTACAGATGGTGTTGGTTGTTCAACCACTATATTATCTGTATTATTTTCAGCATTTATACCTGTGCCTGGGTAAGGACGTTCCGGAGCTAAAAAAGCTACGTTGTTTGTTGCTGTGGGTGTTGGGGTAGGCGAGTGAGATGGTGAAAAAGTTGGTGTTGGTGTAACTGAATTGGTTGGTGATAGAGAAGCTTGAGGTGTTTTTGATGGAGTAACAGTAGGTGTAACTGAAGGTGTTACAGATACTGTAGATCCTGGTGATTTTGAAGGTGTTACAGTAGGTGATACTGTCGGTGTAACTGATGCGGAAGCTGCTACTGATTGTGTTGGAGAAACTGTAGGTGTAACTGATTGTGTAGGTGTTACAGAAGCTGCTGGAGTTGCTGTAACTGAAGCGGTTGGTGTAACTGTTGGTGTGACTGATGCAGAAGCTGCTGGAGAAGCGGTAGGTGTATTAGTTGGTGTGTTTGTAGGTGTTACGGATACTGATGCAGCTGGTGTAGCTGTTACCGAAGCTGTAGGTGTAATACTTGGAGTGGCTGATGCTGATGCTCCAACTGAACTAGTAGGGGTATTTGT
>Ga0214175_1000534_pt1 | contig 10317 bp, 10 predicted proteins | sample TroBogEpilimnion_17_FD_153013 | JGI IMG/M metagenome (GOLD analysis project Ga0214175, IMG submission 153013) | Freshwater microbial communities from Trout Bog Lake, WI - 09AUG2007 epilimnion | ecosystem: Environmental > Aquatic > Freshwater > Lake > Epilimnion/Euphotic zone | place: Trout Bog...
GCAAATCCCAAAAAAGTGCAGCCCACCAACATCGTGTTGAGGAATAATTTGGCTAACTTAGACATATGGACTTTCATATTGATTGAGATCTAGATGGGCGCGATGCCAGGATTTCCTGAAACACCTTTGATTACTGGTTCATTGAGTTTGACGGCCTTGACAGTTTTAATGTCACGCAAATGCCGGGCAATCACATCCCAGATTGGCTCACCACCAAGATTTTTAGCTGCCTCACTTACAGGAGCCCAGCCTGCTACTTTGTAAGATTTATTGGCGTCAATGAGATTTCCATTGAGACGCATTTCAGAAATGCGATTACCCATTGAAGCTGCTGGATCGATGGTGTAATGCAGGCCGCCAACCCGTACCATATCGCCACCTTGCTGGTAATACGGATCTGGATTGAAGAGATTATCTGCAACGTCTTCTAAGATGGTCTTAATCGTTTCCCCCGTCATCATGTTGACGGTAGTGTACGGATATGTAATTGCTGTTTGATCCAACAAATTTTCCATCGTGATAGTTTGGCCTGGTAATAAGGTAGTTCCCCATCTAAATCCAGGTGAAAAAGCAATTTCTGCATTCTTCTGAGCCATCAAGCCATCTAATATTACCTGGTCAAAGCTGCCATTGAAGTTGCCACGACGATAAAGGAGGCTATCTGTAACTGCCAACTTCTCCTGCAACTTCGATTCATAAGGCTTCCTCATTTTTTGAATCAACGTCGACATGGATTTATCTTCTGGAATCAGGTTCGAGAAGATTGGCATGAGTTTGTATCTAAAGTCGACGGGCTTACCACCTTTGACATCAAAATCTAATACACCGAGGTATTTGCCGTTTGAGCCAGCATTGGTCACTAAGGTCATGCCGCCAGGATTCTTAACCTGGACTGGGATAGGAACACCATCATGGGTATGGCCACCCAAAATGGCGTGCAACCCACTTACTCGTGAGGCTAGCTTCAAATCCACGTCCATGCCGTTGTGGGACAAGAGGACGACTACTTTTGCACCTTTCCCTTTAGCCTCATCAATCGTCTTCTGCAGGTTCTCTTCCTGAATGCCAAAAGTCCAGTTCGGAACCATATAACCAGGGTTTGCAATTGGGGTGTATGGGAAGGCCTGTCCAATAATCGCCACAGGAATACCATTCATTTTCCGAATCGTATAAGCCGGAAAAACGGGATCACCAAAATCAGATGTCTTAATATTCTGAGCTAAGAATTCAATCTTGCCCTTGAAGTCTTTGTTTACAATCTCCATGACGCGCTCTTCACCGAGCGTCATTTCCCAGTGAGCCGTCATGATATCAACGCCAAGACCTAAAGCAGCATCGGCCATATCCTGGCCATTGGTCCACAAGGCAGTTCCTGAGCCCTGCCATGTATCACCACCATCCAATAGCAATGAACCTGGTCGGGAAGCCTTCATCTGCTTAACGAGTGTCGATAGATGTGCAAACCCACCTACTTTTCCATAAGTCTTTGCTGCTTCTGTGAAGTTTAGGTACGTAAATGCGTGCGCATCTCTTGTTCCCGCAGGGATGCCATTTGCTTTTAGGAAATATTCGCCAACTAAATGGGGTGTACGACCTTGTTGAATCCCAATTCCTAAATTAACATTCGGTTCGCGAAAGTAAATCGGCAATAGCTGCGCATGACAATCAGTAAAGTGCAGTAAATGAACATTGCCAAATTTAGGCAGCTCATAAAACTTCTTAGCCGATTCCTGGGCAAAAGCAAAATCAGAGTTGAGACTCAAACCACCAGCCGAAGCGATAGCGAGAGTTTGCAAAAACTCCCTACGATTAATTGACATGATGTAAAGCCTATTGATTAACTGGTGATTGTGGATCCAATAGCAGTGCCATAAGATCTTGTATTTGTTTTTCGTTCAAAAGTTTGAAGTGTGCAAACCTGGGCATATTGCTACAGGCGTTGTATGCCTTGGAATTATTAATGCGATTCCACGTATAGGTCATCACTTCCTGAGAGTAGCCCCTGTTCTTGCCGTAATTCCACAAACTTGGTCCAATATTTCCATATGAAATCTCTTTTTTATCAATCTCATGGCAGTTATAGCAGCCACCACCGATAGGGGTTGTAGCCGTATCTGTCCACGTTGCCCCACGTCCGCTTTGGGCAATAGCCTCACCGCTTTTCCAATCGCCTACGTATTTGCCATCCGTCGGTTGTTTAATCGTTGCCATATTGATTTTCTGGATCTCAATAGCTTTAGCAGCGCCAGCCTTACTGGATGCAAAAATTGGATCCGAACAAAACTTTTGCGTTGCATCTTGATCAATGCGATCAAGACCGGCGATGCCTTCAGCTCGGAAACTATTCTTCATCATCTTTTCAAACTGGGGATCAGCTTTCTGTTGCGCGGAAACATTAGCGGAAATAGCCAATGCACCACAACCAAGAAATACCAAGAAAAGGTGTTTTGTCGATGTCATCATGAGTGTCTTCATATTCTTAGCGCTTCAATCCAGGGGTTTGAATCATTCCACCATTGGCGTTCTTTGCCATATACATTGATAGAGCAATGGTTACGTCAGAGCCATAAATTGGGAATGGGAAGCGTTGTTGTCTAAAGCAGTCATTTAACCTTTGCTGCATAGTCCAAAATTGACCGCTTGAAACACGATAAGCAGGCCAGTATCCCCAGCCAAGTGCGGCTCCTTCTTGAGTCGTTATGTTTGGTAGATCTTGCAAACGAATCCGCTTACCGCTTGCTCCATGGCAGGAGGCGCAAGAAAAATCAAAAGGACCGCCCTGAGAGAAGAATGCACGTTTACCCATGGCATACATTTCTTTTTCTTTTGGATGGGCAGTACTAACGTTAATTTTTTTGCCTTTTGAATGGGTAACGATGTAAGCAACAATCGCATCCATATCCTTTTTAGGGCCAGCCCCAAACTTAGCATCAATAATGCCCTGTGAAGGTATGCCTTGCAGCTTATCCATGCAAGTCATCAAGCGAGATTCAAGATCCTGCACACGGTTGGTGTCCTTGAAGTACTTTGGTAGTACTGCTGCTGCGCCATCGACCACTCCAGGGCCAAGACCTAAGTCACATTTTTCTAATGTGGCATTTTTCGGGCCAGCAGGTTTTTTCCATAACTCCTCGCCAGACATCTCATATAACTCAGATGGATTGCCGTCCGCAATCATTTCTCGGTATTTGGCGATGTCATCAGCGGCAGTTTGCGCAAATGCGCCTTGACCAAACGCAATCAACAGCGATGACATAAGACATCTCTTTAATAAAGCGGATACAGGAGCCATGGATATACCTATTATTCTTTAATCATTAAGAAACGGTTGCTTCGTCGGTGCGCTTATCGCCTTTAGTGTCAACCCAATTGACAACCAACTTATCCCCTTTGGCACCCTTGTACTTGAAATTCAAAAATGGGTCCTTTGAGACTGCTGGGCCAAACTGAGCATTGAATACATCTTTGCCTTGGGCTTTTACATTGAGTGCACTGATAAACCACGCTGGAATGACTTTTCCAGAAGCGTCTTTACGTTGCCCTGATTCCATATCATGCTTCATCAAAATTTTTACATCGACGATACCGTCTTTTTCGGTTGCTCTAACGCGCATTGGATCTGACATTTTTATTCCTTAATATTTTATAAATAGATATTCTGATTTGGCTTAATTAACCGCCACAACCACCAAGAGTCACTTTGATCTCTTTAACGGCCATTGACCATTTACCATCAGCTTTGACTAAAGCATAAACATTCGATGTTTGACCCATCTTGATGCGGGTGGTCACAAAAGGTTCGGTACCTGCTGGGAGGAAAAACTGAGCAGCAAGAGTGCTTGGATTTTTCTCAACCAAAATGGCCATTTGCTCGGCCTTGAGTGTTGTTGAAATTCCCACGGGAACGACAGCACCATTTTCTGCAATATCTGGTGCATTCAATGTCACTGCGGATGACTTATCGGGACTAGAAGCTCCTAAGGATTTAAAAACATCATCGAGGCTTTTGCCTTCAAATGCTGCTTTATTCCATTCCTCTGCCTGAGCGACGCTGATCAAACCAGCCGAAGCCATTAATCCAAATACTGCTGAATACTTTATTAACGCTCTACGTTGCTGATTCATAAAAACTCCTTTTTTGAAACTTATTAATTAATTAAATTTAAATTATCTTACTTGAGTCTAATCTGTATTACTGACCTGTTAGCACCCAGTGAACCAGTGTATGAAGTGTCTCATTAGAAACGTCAGGGTGCGATGGCATAGGAATAGGTCCCCATACCCCAGAACCGCCCGCTTTTACCTTCGCAACCAGCTTATCCTCTGCTCCAGATTGGTCTTTGTATTTTTTGGCTATTTCCGAGGTAGACGGTCCCACCAGCTTTGTTGCCTTGGCATGACATGCCGAGCAGTTATTTTCCTTAAATAAGTCTTCTGGCGTCTTTGGTTTAGCAATAGCCGAATGCGCTACCGTTTGTGTGGAACCCGAGCCAGGCAACTTCTCTAGCGGTGGTTTGGTGGAGTCAGAACCCCTAAAAGGACCATATTCACGATTTTGCTCTGCAATATTGCCGTGTGCGCTTCTCGCATAGTCAGGCAAAACAGAGCCAATTTGCACAAACGCTACGCAGTTATGCATACAAGCACTGGCTTGAACATCGGGCTTGCCTTTTGCATTCCATAAACCATGCTTCAGTGTCATTCCGTTACGATTGGGCATCCGTTTTTGCACCTCAGCAATATTGGCATCCGAGAGCACAAAGTCATCCGGAACAACTTCAGCCATGCTTAAGAGGTAGGCTACTACCGCAAAAGTATCGTCAGCCGATAATGATCTTGGTGAATTCCAAGGCATTGCGCGGTATATATAGTCCCACAGCGAAGAAACGGTGGCAACCTTCATGATGGTTGTTCTTTGTGGTTGTTTTCTATCCGAAAGCGAAGCTACCCTACCTGTTTTAATGTCGTCTTGAGTTGTGCCGCCAATGATTGGAGTGAAGATTTCATTGGATTCGCCGAAGGTTCCATGACAGACAGCGCATTTGGATTCCCAAAGCTGTTGCCCTTTTTCTACTGAGCCAGATCCCTTTGGTAATCCTTTGAAGTCAGGTCGCACATCAATATCCCAGGCTGCGACTTCTGCAGGAGTGGCATCCCTACCAATTCCCGGAAATTTAGTATTCGATTTTTGTGCAATAGCGGAAGTAGCGACTGCTAGCGTTACGCAGAGAAGAATTGCGGAAGTAGCAAACTTAACCAACCTGAACATTGCTAACCTCCCCGTTTGAATCTACTTTCCAAGATTGAATTGCATTGTTGTGATAAATCGATCTTGTGCCGCGTGCATCTCTTAACAACTTAATAGGTGGTTGAACATAACCCGTTTCATCAATGGCTCTGGACTGAAGTATTGCGGGTGATCCATCCCATACCCAATCAATATTGAAGCGTGTTAATGCTTTGGTAAGAACTGGGGTCTCTAATCGAGCCGTTTTCCAGTTATTGCCGCCGTCAAACGAAACGTCGACACGCTTTACCTTTCCTCGACCAGACCAAGCTAAACCGCTCACGTTGTAAAAGCCTTTATCCAACAACTGTTGACCGCCTGATGGCGTTGTAATCACTGATTTGCATTCTTGAATGGAGGTGTATTGACGAGCCAGACCATCCGGCATTAGATCGTTGTAATGAACTGCCTCATCTTTAGTGGCATATGGCATATCGCCAACCTCTAAACGGCGCAACCATTTAACCCAACTAACACCCTGAACACCAGGAACGACTAGGCGAAGCGGAAAACCATTTTCTGGGCGCAACATTTCACCATTCATGCCCCAAGCAACGATGGCATCATTTAGTACGTCGTCTAAATTGACGGTACGAGTCATGCCCGAACCATCACCGCCCTCAGCCAAGAGATACTTGCCTTTTTTAAGATCTGCGCCGCACTCTTCTAAAAGCACAGATAAAGGTACGCCAGTAAATTCACAGCAAGAAAGCATGCCATGGGTGTACTGCACAGTTGGAACTGCGACGTTACCCCACTCCAAGCCAGTATTTGCACCACACTCAATGAAGTGGATACGAGATACAGACGGTAGGCGCATTAAATCGTTCATTGTGAAAACACGATTATGTTTAACTAAGCCATTTACCATCAAGCGATGCATCTCAGGATCAATGTTGTACCAACCTTGATGCTGTCTTTCAAAATGCAAGCCGTTTGGAGTAATGATGCCAAAGAGCCCTTGCAATGGTGTGAATGCAACGGAAGCTGCTGAAACACGTGTCAAGCCTGGTGATTCACGGCGAATGAGGTTGGCTTCATAAATAGATGGAGTGCCATATGGCATCGTCGCTACATTTTTGCCTAAGGTCGTTTGCCATACTTGTTTTTCAAGAATTGCAGGATCCCCTTCTGAGGATGCCAGTGCATTCATAGAAGCGCCCAGACCAACGGCACCACCAAGGGCAGCCATAAATCCATTACGCATAAAGCCGCGACGGGTGTCATCCATACCATTTTTGTTTAAGTCTGCAATGGCATCTTGGGTTAAAAAATTCTCAGGGGCTTGCTGAATCTGGCCTCTTCGCTTTGTATCTATTCGCGTCATTGAATAAAATTTCCTCTGAATGTATGTTCTAAATATAATTTTTGTAATTTGTTACAGCGCATTAACAGGAATTTTCAGATAAGAAATCCCATTGGCTTCCTTGGGCGGGAGTTCACCAGCCCTGATATTGATTTGGATCGCCGGCAAAATGAGTACTGGCATCTCTAGCGTAGCATCTCTGGTAGTACGCATCTCGATAAACTGCTCCTCAGAAATGCCGTCATGCATATGAATATTGGATTTTCTTTCTTCTGCAACAGTCGTTTCAAAATTAACTGGCCGACCATTGGGTGGATAGTCATGGCACATAAACAAACGCGTCTGCAGCGGAAAGCTCAAAATCTTTTTCATTGATTGATACAAGGTGTGCGCATCACCACCTGGAAAGTCGCAACGTGCTGTACCAACATCTGGCATAAACATGGTGTCGCCTACGAAGATGGCATCACCTACCTGATATGCCATGCATGCAGGCGTATGTCCTGGAACAAACAGCACCTTCATGCTGAGATTGCCAAAACGAATTTCTTGATTGTCCTTAAGAAGCTGATCAAACTGGGAGCCGTTCACTGGAAAACCTGGCTCTAGGTTGAATATGCCCTTAAAAACACCCTGCACTACAGAAATATGGTCGCCAATGGCGATCTTTCCGCCGAGGTGAGATTTCAAATAAGGAGCGGCGGTAACGTGATCAGCATGCGCGTGGGTTTCTAAAATCCACTCGGTTTTAAGTTCATTGCGCCTTACAAACTCAATGACTTCATCGGCCGGTCTGGTGTGTGTACGCCCTGATTTTGGGTCATAAGCAAGTACTGAGTCAATGATGATGCAGCTAGAGCCCGGCTTTTCATAAACAACGTAAGTCACTGTCCATGTTTCTGGATCAAAAAAGCCCTTTACAACTGGATTCATCTCAAGCTCGCCTAAGTAAAATTTCTAAGTGCAATTATTTAATAAAGCTGGTAAAAACACACTAATAACTAACCCTTATATATATATTACTTTTGGTTATATAAGCGGGGTTTCTATATAACCATTGCTTTAGGAGGAGATAAAGTTGAGTGAAAAACAGCAAAACAACGTCTTTGACGTGCTCATTGCAGGTGGAGGAGCCGCTGGTATCGGCCTAGCAGCAAGTCTGAAATGTCGCGATAAAACGCTAAAAATAGCCATTATTGAGCCGTCAGATCACCACTTCTATCAACCATCATGGACCCTCGTCGGTGGCGGAGCATTTGATGTCAAAAATAGCAGGCGGAATACCAAAGATGTAATGCCCTCAGGTGTTACGTGGATCAAAGACAGGATCAGCAGTTTCAATCCTGAATTGAATGAAGTAATACTTAGTCACGAAGATCCAGTTAAATATAAGTACCTCGCTGTTGCTACCGGCCTGAAGATAAATTGGGATGCTATTCCAGGCCTAACAGACACAATTGGTAAGAATGGTGTGACTTCTAACTACAGCTATATGCACTCTCCATATACATGGGAGTTAGTCAAAAAAATGAAATCAGGTAAAGCGATCTTTACCCAGCCACCACTGCCATTCAAATGTCCTGGAGCACCACAGAAGGCCATGTATCTGTCTTGCCACGAATGGGAAAAGCAAGGGAATCTCAAGAACATTGAAGTCGAGTTAAATAATGCAGGCGGGGCATTATTCGGTGTTGCAGACTTCGTGCCATCATTGATGGAGTATGTAAAAAAATACAATGCCACATTAAATTTTAGCTGCAACCTCATATCAGTTAACGGGCCAGAACAAAAAGCAACGTTTGCCGTTAAGGATGCGCAAGGCAACATTACACAAGTTGAAAAATCATTTGATATGTTGCACGTAGTCCCACCGCAAGGCCCACAAGACTGCGTTAAAGGAAGCCCGATAGCGGATGCCGCTGGTTGGGTTGAGGTTGATCAACATACTTTGCAACACACTCGCTACCCAAATATATTTGGTCTAGGCGATTGCTGTTCCTCCCCGAACTCTAAAACTGCGGCTGCCGCTAGAAAACAAGTGGTTGTAGTGGCCGAGAATTTATTAGCCTTTAGGTCGAATCAGCCAATGCCATTGAAATATGATGGCTACGGTTCATGCCCGCTAACAGTTGAGCGAGGAAAAATTGTTTTAGCAGAATTTGGATATGGCGGAAAACTATTGCCAACATTCCCTTGGCTTATTAATCCGTTGAAGGCTACTAAACTTGCTTGGATCCTCAAAAAGGATGTCCTACCTTGGTTGTATTGGAATGCCATGCTTAAAGGCAGGGAATGGCTAGCCCGTCCTTTTGAAAACTAAATAATGGAAAGTTTTTTGACGGCACCAGCACTAGGCATTTTTGTCGGAGTGCTGATGGGTTTAACGGGAGCAGGCGGCGGCATTTTATCTGTTCCTCTCCTCATATTCGCCTTCCATATGCCTATCGCTGAAGCTGGACCGATTGCTTTATCTGCAATCGCCCTAGCGGCTAGCGTAGGGGCCTTAATCGGCTTGAAGGAAAAAGTATTGCGCTATAAAGCGGCGATATTTATGGCTAGCTTTGGATTGATATTGTCGCCACTTGGACTCTGGGTTGGACAACATGCCCCCAATACACCGTTACTAATTTTATTTAGTGCGGTTTTAATCTATGTGGCAACTCGTATGTATATTCAAGCATCTCAAACGTTGGCAGGAACAACTCCGCCAATGATGAAGCCACCGCCCTGCCAACTCGATATGTCAATTGGAAAATTGATATGGACAGTTCCCTGCGCAAGAGCCTTGATATTTGCTGGCGCAACTGCCGGCTTTCTATCAGGGCTATTGGGTGTTGGGGGCGGGTTCATCATCGTGCCTTCTTTGAAAAATTTTACCGACTTACCAATGAAGGCAATTGTTGCCACCTCTTTAGGCGTGCTTGCCATTGTCTCAGCTGGTGGCGCAACCATTTCTCTTGCCAGTGGCACACTCAATATGTCTATTGCAGGACCTTTTGCAATTGGTGCATTAATTGGACTCTTATTTGGAAAAATATTAGAAAAAAATATTAGCGGTCCAAGAGTTCAGCAAATTTTTTCTATCTTTACTTTTTTAGTTGCAATTAGTCTTATTTACAAATGTCTTTTTTAACCTGGAGAAACTATGAAAACTACCCGTCGTCAATTCATGATCATGTCAGCCGCTGGTGCTGCAACTTTGGCTCTAAACACCAAAGTACAAGCTCAAGCCATGGTTGCTGAAACAGATCCACAAGCTGCTGCATTGGGTTACAAAGCAGATGCATCTAAAGTGGATAAAGCAAAGTACGCTAAATATGCTGCGCCACAAGCTTGTAGTAATTGCGCTCTCTATCAAGGTGCTGCTGGTTCTGCTGCTGGTGGTTGTGCACTGTTTGCTGGCAAGCAAGTCGCTAGCAAAGGCTGGTGCTCTGCTTACGCTAAGAAAGGGTGATATCTTAAGACCTAACCAAAGGCTGCTTCGGCAGCCTTTTTAAATGATTACTATAAATAAATACTTCTTAGCCACCAGACCAACATTTCTAACAATTACCTTGTTGGGTTGTTTCATTGGGTTTTGGTGTAATTACAGCTCTCGCAGCGCAGGGTGGTCTATAAATACTCTTGCAGTAGGAATAGTGTTGTTGGTCCACGCATCTGCCAATGTGCTGAACGATTACTTTGATCACCTCAATGGAAGTGACTCCATAAATGTAGATAGGAT
>Ga0214175_1000535_pt1 | contig 10304 bp, 17 predicted proteins | sample TroBogEpilimnion_17_FD_153013 | JGI IMG/M metagenome (GOLD analysis project Ga0214175, IMG submission 153013) | Freshwater microbial communities from Trout Bog Lake, WI - 09AUG2007 epilimnion | ecosystem: Environmental > Aquatic > Freshwater > Lake > Epilimnion/Euphotic zone | place: Trout Bog...
GCGTAAAGGCTATGAATAAATTTGTAATCTTTTTGTACTTCTTGCAAAGGTTTATTAGCCCATGACATAGCAGTACCAATTGCTTTACCAACTACTGGAAGGCTAGTAACTGCTTTAACTGCTTCGCCTGGTAGGTTTTTAATATCGTTCCAAAAACCACCTTGATTTGGTGCAGGCGTTGGAGCAGGGGCTGGTGGAAGTGGTTGAATATTACTCACCGATTCATCCCACCCATCATTTTTTCAAAAGCATTTGGAATAAGCGCACTAGAAATATCTTTAGTATCTTTAAGGGCATTGTTAAGCCATGTACTAGAATTGTATGTGGCAATATGATCATCTAAAGCATTAGCAATCGCAATCATGTGCGAAGTCGCAGCAAGTGTATTAAAAGTATCTTGACTTCCAGATGCAACACCAACGGCTGCTAATGCTGGATTTTGCTTAACAAACATTTGATTGCCTTGAACCATGTCATTTGCTGTATTAACATTTGGTCCACCAGCAATATTTGCCTGAGCAGTAGGTTGCACTTGTGGCATCGGTTGCATTGATGACATTAATTACTTCCCTAATTTAGCGGCAAGGGCCTGCAATTCAGGAGAAGCGTCACGATTTGAAGCAAGAGCCTGCACAAGATTTTTTGCAGATTGTCCACCTTGTGTAACTTGACCTGGCATAATGCCAATGGCTTCTGGACCTGCTCCAGCACCGAGTGGTGAACCTGTAGTTACTGGCTCATTTGGGCGTTGAGTAGGTGCAGATAAAGGTGTAACTGGTTGTTGTGGTTGTGCTTGTTGTTGCTGTGGCTGTCCACCTTGTTGAGCCATTTGCGCCATGGCGCTAGGTGAAGGTGGATTGCTGCCGATGCGTGTTTGGGACATTGGTGCTTGTGCTTGCAGGTTCATTAAGTCTTGGCCATCACCATAACTAGGCATACCAGAGATATAACGTTGTGCTTGCTTTGATGCTGGTCCACCATCGGTGCGTCGGCTTAAAGCCCCTGGGCCTGATGACATTGCTGGCTTATTTGCCTGTGGCATAGTCAGTCTCCCTTGTTTAGTGTCTCAATGGTTCGAGCGGCATACTCGTGAAAGTGTTTTTCATCTTCCACGAAACTTGCTTCTGTATCAAACATACCTGTTAGAGCATTTGCAAAATTAGCAAAGGCTATAAAAATATTAGAAATTAGATCAGCAAAAAGGGCAAACATGTCCCACTTGTTAAAACGAGTAGGAATCCGCTCGCCCTCTTGCATGAAGGTTACTTAGCGCCTGGGTTTGTTCCGCGTGTTGCAGAAGGCTGTACTGTGTACTTAATGTCAGACTTTCCAGTTGACTTAACTGAAGGAGCATCTTGGATGCTTGTCTTTTGTGTTGTTGCTTCTGATGAGCCATGTCCACCTTGCATAGCAACCTTAACAGGTGCTGATTGCAGGCTAGACTTAAAGGCTGGTGCTACTTTTGCCATTTATTTTCTCCTATAGGTTTTGTTTTTCTCACTCGTAACGTTAGGCGGGTGAGCGTCTGGCTACATTCGCAGATAATTGCGGTGAGCCAGAAGACGAAAGTCCTGCAAGTAGATTTTGCAGTGCAGATGATTTTGCACCTTGCGGTGGTTGTGGCATACCTTGCGGCATTCCTTGCGGAGTAGGTTCCCCGCCAGGAGCCTCGCCTGGTTGACCAGGGGCTGCAACTTGCGGGGAGACTTGTTGTGCAAAGGCTTGAGCCAAAACATCTTCAATAGCATCGCCATTTTGACGACCTTTAATTGCGGCAGCGAGTGCTACAATTGCTTTTGTTGGATCTTGTCCTTGCATTGCCATTTGAGGAATTGCATTTGCGTATGATGCAACTGCTTGCATGAGTGAATCACGCAGTTCTTCAACTTCAACTTTTTCTTCTTCTTGGGTAACGTTCATATCCCAAGGCATCTGACGACGCAAAAAGTCGCGGCTAATTAACTTATCTCCACGAGCCTGTAAACCAAATACTAATGCGCGGTTTGGATCTAGACCCGCCATCATTCCGTAACTTACATCACACCAGTAATCACCATCAATATCTTTTTTAGGTGTGTAGGTAATTTCGTAAGGTGCGCCAGCGGTTACGCCGCGTACTTCCTTTTCAACATCACCAAATAATTGTTCATCCATTTTAAAGCATAGGCGCATGACATGACGGAATGTGTCAGCCAATACTGCTTGTGCTGTTTTGACTTGTGTGTCAAAGCCGCCCATAAGTGCTTCTACACCACGGCCTGTAACGATAGAACCTGATTGCTGTCCTAGACGACCTTGTGGGTAACGTGAGCCTACACGAAGTTCTTGATCTAATTCGCTAGTCTCTTGAAATATTCCATTAGGAATCTCAAGGCCAACACGACGAATCTTTTCTGGATTGGCAGAGCGGATAGTTGCATCTGGACCAATCTCAATAACGTTTACATCTGAAGGCAAAGCAAAAGGAGCCTGTACAGACTTTTGTGCCGCTTCAAGTTGAAATGTTGCCATACGTGCGCGAGCAACTTGTACCCACATGATGTCGTCAAATTGTCCACGTTGGTTTTCATCAGAGTCAACGCCAGGACGAATAGCAATAGCAATTGGTAGTTCATCAAGAAGATTCTTAGCACGCTCAAGAACAAGGTTGCCCTTTTCAGGAACAAACAAAACTAGTTCTTCTTTGTCCTGATAGCGATAAACTTCAAGGATACGCTCAGAATTGCGACTCTCGTATTGTGTACGGATTTGTGATTCGTACTCAGGAAAATCATTGATAAGTTCGCGTACTGTTTTTTGGTAGCGCTTGGTGTATGAGAGCAACTTGCCAAAACGGTCAAATTCAGGATAGGCATTCATTGGGTTGTCAATGCGAATCATTGGACGATTGTTTTCATAATCAGGCTCAATGATGAAAGGCAACATACCAAAGGTAAGGTAACGATCAGCACCTGTATACATCATGGTCTGAAGGTTGCAAGAGTCGCGGTAGCCAGCAACAATCATGGTGCGCTTATCGGCACGCTTTCTTGCACGATCTGAAATAGAATCTGTTGTGTCGCAGTTAAAGGCAGGAAGTGGGGCAATAACTTCCGCTACATCGCGGGCAGCCACATCAATAAAGTTTGCCACCATAGGCTTTGGATATTCTTCGGAAAATGCGCCAGGAAATACCTGTTGAATGTCGCCTTGGCGAATAGCCATAAGGTCAGAGTAGCGAGCGTCACGAGTATGGAATCTATCTCGTAACTTGCGCACCTTGACGCTAAGTACATCAATATCTATTGCCACTTATGTATCCCCCGTTAGCCGCAAGTTTTTCTTGCGTGCGTTGCCATTCTTCTAAGTTAATAACCTTGCGGTTCATTGTCTGATAGCGTGAAGCAAATGGATTCTTCACGAATGATCCGCCGTAAGCGCCTGACTGATTGATATAGTCACGCATCTGAGTCTCTGCAAACCAGAGGGCCATTGGACCGTCTTGCTTATTCTTTGTTCCTGCTGACCAAGTAATCAATTGCTCAATCAGTGCCTTGATATGTTCGTTGTCGGCTCGTGGCAATTCCAGAAGATTATTCTTCATGTATTTGCCCTGGTTGTCGCACGAGCCGAATAGTGGCGCCATAGAGGCAACACCGAATTCAAGATCCATTTTGTTGGAACCTGTATAGTGCTGCACGAGGCGAATACCGCGTGTTGCTAAAAAGTTGTTGATTTGTTCGTCTTGAGTCAAGAATAACTGGAAAGCATTCTTCTCAATAACCCAGACCTTTGGATTGTATTTCTCAGTCCAAGTAAAAATTAAGTCACGAATCTGTTGAGGCGTAGGTGCTGGCATCCGTGATGCCTCTAGCAAGTAACGCTTGCCTGTGGTTCTATCTCCTGAGATAATGACAGAGAAGGTGTCACCAGACATGGCTGGATCCATAGCAGCGACAATATATTGCGATTGGATATTGCCAGGATGTCCTGGTGCGCCAGGGATGATAGGGCCAATAGCACGCATACCGCTGACAGAACCGCGTACACATTCAGGTGAGAAGATGGCAGTAGACTCAACATCTTGCTGCTGATAAACCATTGCCCATGTCTTTGGGTCAATCAAGCCGCGACGGCGGCGAAGATGCGGTCCATTCCAGCGCGGGTAAAGTCCATCGTTATCTGCTGGGGTAGTATCAGTATCCCAAGGACGATCTGATTTAGGCCAGAGGGTAATCCAGTCTTTTGGATCATCTTTAAATTCTAAAACTGCTGGCATAGCCAAATATGTCCAAGGGCTGACGTTATCTGGGTAACGCTCAGGGTTGCGCATCTCGCGGTAAAGATCCATTGGATCTACACGAGTACCGACAACGAGAATCTTTCCAGTAGGACCGACACGAGTCAGTACTTCCTGTTGGATCCAGCGGATCTGCTTTTCATACTCACCAGCGTTGGCAAGGGTGACGCAGTCATCCAAAATAATAAGATCGGCACGTGCGCCGTAAATCTGTCCACCAATACCAAGGGCTTGGACGGTAGGATCCTTTTCACCTGATTCACGTTCTAGGTAGATCGTGTCGGCTGTCCACTTCTCAGCGGTGGCTTTAAAACCTTCCACTGGCGCGTAGCGCCTTTGAAGTTCTGCCCATTGGGGTGATGTAAGTCTTTGCTTGATGGCGTAGAGGAATTCTTTAGCCATTGCCTGAGTCTTTGAAACCAACTTGATACGAACGTTGGGATTGGTGACAATCCGATAGGTTACATAGTCAATGGAGACTGTCATGCTCTTGGCGTGTTCGGGCGGCATATTGACCAGGACGTAATTAGGAAATCCCTTTTCGTAGGTCATATTGCCGTGGAGCCAAGCAGGCTCCCCTTCTTCTAGCAACGAGGTAATGTTGCGTTGATGGGGGAAGGTCTTGCTCATCATATACTTCTCGCGAAAGTCTTCAAACGAGATTTCGGCGTCTTCAGTACTTACGACGCCTTTTCTTTTTTGGATGACCCTAGAAAGGTCAATCGCCTCTTTAAACTGAGGATCGGACGTTCTGTAATACTCGTATGACTTGACGCTCTTGCCGACTGCGCGGCAAGCGTCTTCCACCGTCACTCCATCGGCAATCAGCGCGATGAGACGCTTCTTTGCCTCTGGAGCGGATAAGGTAGCCTCTGGGGCTAACTTATACGCATTAGACTTTGGTTTAGCCATAAACCTATTTCTCCTACCGCGAAGCGTTGCCTATGGGCAACACTTGGGTTATCTTTAGGGGGCGCCTGCAGCGCCTAACCCTATGGGTTAAAGGCAGCCCGTAAAGGCTGCCATTGGGTAGTTAGTAGTTCGTCTCAGCGGCAACCTCGCTGTGAGGCTCGGTGTGCCTAGAGCCGAACGTAACCTGTGTAGATTATTTATATCCCTATATATACTAAGGCGGGATAAAGTCGGTTTATCCCTACTTGGGGTGTGTGATGTTCGTCACACTGTCTAAAGTCAGTATTTTACGCTTACTTTGTAAAAAAGATTTTTGTCACACTGCCCGTTTTGGGTGCCTATATTTAGAAAAAATACTTTGGTGGATAGTAATAGTGATACACCCCCACAGTTAAAAACCCTCGGGTTGAACGACCCACGAAACGGGTTTGGAATTGTAGATTTAACGCCAGCGCAATCGCACGACATAAGACGGCAAGAATTAGCGGGCGATTAACGGGACTTTGATTGTCTTCTATAGGGCTTTGAGTGGCATAATCGGGCGAACTTGGGGCATTACGGGGCGTTGTGACGTGAATGTGGGGGGACTATGGATACGCCTCATTCCTCCCCTCAATCCTCAATTAAGGGCGAACAATCCTCCGACAATCCTCAATCCCTAATCCAATCCTCAACCCTCAAACCGCTTCACAAGTGATTCAACCCTTGCCCCTTTGGCTCTCAAATCGTTATCAAATCGTTATAAACTCACGCTCAAATTGACCCGCGAAACTAGCGAAATGGATTTGACACGCGACGCTAAGCGTCTGATTTACTTCTCCTAGTGAGAAACTCTCACGCTCTTGGAAGGGGCAAAAAATGAACGTAACAACTTTCTCGGAAGGTAATGGCAAGTCCATTGTCACCAACTATGACGAGGGCAATTTCAGACTCCAAGTCAAAACAGTTTGGTGTGGATACGCCTCCTCTCGTCAGTATCGTTCTTCACTTTATGAATTCAGAACTGAAACCAACGCCGAGGGATACACATATGAGTACCCTCTCAACTACGGCAAGGGCATTGAATTAGTAACTCCAGCACCACGCAGAAATCAAAACAAAATGGAGGCACACCACGCCCAAGCCGTAGAACTAGCCCAGCAAATGATTAAGGAAGTGGCTTAAATGGCTAAGACGGCAACAGGAAGCAAAAAGGGCTTAGAAGCCTTCAATGTTCTTCAACAATGGAGAAGCGAGGGAGTGCCTAGCCTCATCACAGGGCGCGAGGCTTGGAACTTAACGGGTGGAATAGTGGGCAATTCTAACGACTACTCACACCCTCACCGCCTTGTTGATGTCGCAGTTGATTACACAATCAGAGGCGGAAGCCTTAAAGATTACCTAGCAATTAAGGAAGGTGAATAAATGAAACTCACTAGGCGCGGAAAGGGTGCGCTAGCGCTTACGCTATTGGCAGCACTTGTTGGCTTGTTCTACCTTGTAGACCATATCAACTACATGGGCGCGGGGAAATGGTGCTTTCATAGCCTTATTGCTTGCGATTTCCCTAACGGCTAGACTCTTTCTATCTTGCTTACAATTGCGAGGCGATTGTGAGCGGGGTAGTGAGTGGCTAACAATGGCAACTCAAAAAAACCTCTTGGAAGGGGTAAATATGTGCGAGGAATATAACGGCTGGAGCAACCGCGAAACGTGGGCAACTGCTCTATGGATAGGCAATGACCAATGGATGTGTGAATTGGCGTATGAATACACCAGACACGCGCTAAACGAGTGCGACTCCGACCCTGTAATGTGCTTGGAAGAGTCGCTTGAAAATTGGATAACAGAAGACCTGCTCACGCTTGAAAATATCGCAGGCAATCAAGAACTATTTAATATGCTCACCGATATTGGGAGCCTCTACCGCGTGAATTGGCGCGAGATAGCAGAAAACTACCTATCCGAAGCGAAGCAGGAGGCTAACGCATAATGAGCGATTACAAGGACTACAGGGTAAGCGTTACCTATGACGGGGGAATAAGTATCTCCGCCATAGATGAGGCAGAAGCGGAGCAAATCGCCCGTGACATAATGCTAGAAGAAACTAATCCAGACATGGCTAAATATTTAACCTACACAGTAGAGAGGATAACAATATGAGCGACGTTAGAAATTGCCTAGAGTGTGGCTACAAATTAGACGACGGCTACACGCTAGAGGAAACGCTTTGCGGAGCGTGCTACAACATAGAAAACAACATAGACCAAGAGGAGATAACATTATGAGCCAGAAATCCATGTCATGGGGCGAACTAGCCCTATTAACCCACGAAACGCAAGTGGAGCAGTTTAACTTCTGCACGTGTGAGGAGCAGGAATACTTCCCCTTTGCAGATTGTCCACGCCCCGCCCCCGTTTGTGGCGATTGCCTCTATCCATTGCAAGTGGGGTGTACATGTCGCGCCTAGAGTATTGGAAAGAAAAAGCACGACAGGCAGAGGCGGATTTCTACGCCGTAACGGATGACCATAACAAGGCAGATGAGCAAGTGATACATCTCGCCGACATGATACGGGCCAACAGGGAGATTGACCGAATTACTCACGGGGTGGACTTTCCCTCATGGCTTTGAGGGGCGACTCCTGCTATCAGCACGACACAAACGCGGGTGAGTGGATTACCACTTGCCCCTGTTGTCGTGATGTTATCTATACGCCGACACTTAAAGAGGCGCTGAGGCAATTTCTCAAACACACCCGCACGCAGTGCCTTAACGGGTACTAACTACGCCCGCGCAAACGCTATTGGTAGCGTGTCGGCTATTGACTTTCAATCAAATTTAATAAATACTCCTATTACCGCCCGCGTAATCGCACGGGCAACTCTGAAAGGTATACCATGACTCAAACAGTTACCGAGCGACTAGGGCAAGGCGCCGTAGACGCTCTACACCAAGCAATTCAAATAGCATGGCAGGCGGGCTATGATCAAGCCGTCTCAGACATGAATACAGATAAAGATCTAGGTGGCGGACGTACGTTACGTCTTGCCGTTGTCTCAAATATTGAGATGGATGATAGAGAATGAGTACTATACATTTAGCCCTAGTTGTCTTATCCATGTGTGTCGTCGGTGGGCTAATGGCCCTTTCGCTTGTTTATATGCTAGAAAAGAAAGAAGATAATGAGTATTAAGCCAGGAGATAAACCCCTATGCGCCGAGTATGATCCTGAATTGTGGTTCCCTGATGCCACTTCCCTACGCACACACAGTGATAATGATAGGCAAGAATTTGTAGACAAAGCGATATTTGCCATCCGTACATGTCAGCGTTGCCCACTATTTGCCAACGATAAGTGTATAGAATACGCTATGGATGACGCTGCAACCATAGATCATGGCATTTATGCCGCATCTCTACCCTTTGAAAGGCGCAAGGCAGTTGGATTAAGACCAGAAGATTCTAACAAGTGGGAATTTATTGTAAGGCAAGCCGCGGACGATGAGGGAATTATTCCCACCTATATCGCCAAGAGAGAAAGGCCAAACCAATTACACGTCACATATTTCTCAAGGACAAAAAATACATTCACAGACGACGAACAATCGGGGCTGGCTTCCTAATACTAGTCGGTGTACTTGCGGGTTTCTTCTGCCCTTGTGAGGCTGTTCATGACCATCTGGAGACGCCTAAGCACTACGCCAGAGCCTTGTATAACCAGCAAGGCGCCACGCGTGAGCAGTGGGTATGTCTGGATAAACTCTGGACGGCTGAAAGCCACTGGAATTACAAGGCACGCAATACAAACGGCGGTGCGCTGGGCATAGCACAGGCTTGGCCAGCAGAGAAGTATCAAGTAATGGGTACTGATTACAAGACTAATTGGCAGACACAAATCCGATGGGGCTTGCTTTATATCAAACTTCACTGGCATAATGATGCTTGCGCGGCATTGCGCAACGAAAACAGGAAGGGATACTACTGATGGAATTACAAAAGCCAAAGGTGTTGATACATATCTTGGCAAAGGATAAAGAAAAGATCCTGCCTGAATGGCTTAAACAGAACCTAGACAACATAGACTACCCACGCGACAGGATCTATCTATACTTTAGAACCAATAACAATAACGATGCAACTGCGAATGTTATCCACAGTTGGATAGATGATCAGCAAGTGCGTCGTGAAAGCCCATTTACCTATGAAAGCGACAGATCATTGTATGAGTGGGCTTCAATTGAAGTAGATGACTCCGACATAGCCACGCCTGTACAAGACTTTGGCGTACATGAATGGAATCCAACTCGGTTTAAAGCGCTGGGAGCGCTTCGCCAGGAAGGCATAGATAAGGCACGCTTCTGGGAGACAGACTTTTACTACACCTGCGACGTGGACAACTTTGTATTACCCCACACGCTTAAGAAACTAGTATCATATAATCAACCAGTGGTGGCACCCCTTATCCGCTACGCTTTAGGGAAAGAGGAACATAAGCCTTATGCCAACTACCACAACATTGCAAACCCATTTGGTTACTACCAAGATAACTTCGCGTATTATCGTATCCTTAACGGCGAAGTCAGAGGGCTTATCAAGTGTGACGTCGTTCACTGTACATATCTCATCCGTAAAGACACACTCCCAAAGATCAAGTATGTTGATGGAACAGATGACTACGAATATGTTATCTTCAGTAGAAGACTACGCGAACTTGGCATTACCCAATGGCTAGATAACACAGAACTGTATGGCTATCTCACGTTAGATGAAGACGTGGATGCTTGTATAGAATGGATGAACAAACTAAGGTCTGCCGCTCGCTAACCCTTCCAGGCTTGAAGCGGCAAACAGAAAGCCCGTCTCGGAGATTTATCCGCGGCGGGCTTTTTGTATTGCCAACTTCCCCTTTGGCAAACTTATCTCTTAGGATTATCGGTGCTATAAAAGCCCGATGCATTAAACCTAACAGGCGGTGCTGAGTATACTCTGTTCATAGGCGTATCACAACATATCGGATCCGATGCCTCGGCATGGATACTACGCTCTACCTCATATTGCGTGGCGCACTTGGCGCATCTGTATTCATAACTAGGCATTACTTAGTCCAAATCTCAAAGCCAATGTACCAACG
>Ga0214175_1000536_pt1 | contig 10272 bp, 12 predicted proteins | sample TroBogEpilimnion_17_FD_153013 | JGI IMG/M metagenome (GOLD analysis project Ga0214175, IMG submission 153013) | Freshwater microbial communities from Trout Bog Lake, WI - 09AUG2007 epilimnion | ecosystem: Environmental > Aquatic > Freshwater > Lake > Epilimnion/Euphotic zone | place: Trout Bog...
AGCATCTCTTCATAGATGTAGTCCTGGTTATCTTGAGTATACTGGAACAGTTGTAGTAGTGATGCTAGGTCGTCCTTGAGTCCCTCTACACCGACGTGAACATGAAGATTAGCTCGATAGAAACTAACAGGGTTGAGAAGATCACGAAGTTCCGTGACGATCTCCTTTTGCTCTTGTATCGTGTCTGTAGGCCTAGTATTGATCTCACCACCGTAGATGTTTTTCTTGAGAGTAGGGTCATTGGCTCTGCCATCGCTATTGACCAGAGTGGCATCTTCTTTGTTCCACTTACCACAATGAGCCGGGATCTCAATACGACGGTCTACGTCACTCCACTCGAGTTCTACTCCGTAACTGAACTTACCGAGCATTCTTAGTGCCTCCGTTGAAGTCGGGGATCTCTTCGCCGTTGTACTCGAACTGACGGATCATAGAGTTGCCCTGACCCACTTCGATGACCTTGGCCGGTTCATAGTCAGTACCGATCTTCTTGGTAAAGAGAATGCACTTGTCACCGACCTCACCGAGACGAGCCCCACCACCGTTGAGTGAAAACTCTCCATCATACCCGTAGAGTACATAAGTCTCCCAGCGTAGACCGTTGCTGGCATTAACCACATAAATCCATTCATACTCGTCGATGTCTAGCATACGACAGAATACCTCGGGAATAGTTACGCTACCGTGGTAGTCGAGGCTCTTGCCCGTTACTCTCAGGCCGTGCAGTTTGGCCCCTACGTACTGTTTCATCGTGGCTCCTTCTTTGGTCTTGGTACGCTTGTCTAAGACCTTGGTACAGTTACATTATAATGTCACAAGGCTTCTGTAAACAACATTTTCGATGAAACGATCACGAGCCAAGTTTTTGGCTTTGCTCTCGGTCTGTATGTCGAACTCGGGTAGGAAGCTGGCTGCCCACTCGTTACTGGCCTGGTTCCAGAAGTAGTCGCTATGGGCCCTAAGACTAGTACGACTATGACCCGAGGCAAGGAGAGAGGCATGATCAGGTAACTGTGACGGATCGTGGTAGGGAAGTCGGTCTCGACGACTTTGACTATAGTGGATAACCGGACGACGGCCTCGCCAACTATCACGGACTCGAGCCACTCGAGGGTCATCGGGTTGGATATACTCGCCGGTTTTGACCCAGTGGTGATGGATATCGAGCACTAAAGCCAAGTCATCGGCCAACTCGAGACTAGCCTCAATGCCCCAGTTCATCTCGCTGTTCTCGATGGTAATACTGTTACGAGCTTCGACGGACAGCTGGGGTAGTACAAGACGGATACCGTTGGGGCCTTGACGGCCACTAATATGGACATTGCACTTGATGTCTTGGAAGTCACGACCGTAGCCCATATAACGAATCATATCGGCATGGTACTCGAACTCTTCGATGCTACGTTTGACAACGTCGGGACGGTCACTGGCTAGGACCGTAAACTCACCCGGGTGGAAGCTTAGACGTACATCGAGCTCACGTGCCAAGTCACCGACACGAGCAAACTCACGAAACATAAAGCTTCGAATATTGTGGCCCTCGTAGAAATGCTGCCAGGTAGGCTCGGTATACATGGGCAGGATATCACTGCCGATACGAACCATACGTCGTAGAGGGTCTAGACCGCCTACACGCTCTACTAGGAGTCGCATGCTTTCGATGTTATGAGCTACGATATACTCGAGGCGCTCGTAGGCCTCGGACTTGGACTGACGGTTAAGCCACGCTACGGTAGTGCCTCGGGTACTAAGAGGCCTACAGTTGTCGTTTTCACGAATACCGTTGATTTGATCGTCACTATCAATCCACTTACAGCAGAAACCTACTCGCATAATGTCCTTACTTAGAGGCCTTGGCTTCTTCTCTTTCGGCCTGCCCGTCTCTAATAGTATAGGACCCCTTTTTGATTTTAACAAAATAATCGGGGTTATCTTTGACCACGGTTAGGGCCGTGTCGTAACTGACGCCCAAACCTTTGCTGAGTTCCCACGGACTCGTGGCCTCTCCGAGATGAGCCAAGACCCATTCTCGAAGTTTGGCATCTTTGTTCTCTCGAACCTTCTTCTCGAAGACCGGGAGTGCACCCGTGAGTTCTTCTATGAGTGTCTTGCTTACTTGGTGGCCTACTAGATAGTCTACAGGGTTATTGGAACCGGCCTTCTCGATCACATAGAGTGCTCGTTGACGCTCTTGGTATTTGTAGAGCATCTCTCGTTGTGCCGGATCGGTCCACTTGAACTCGCTCCAGTCTACTTCTTCCATTTCTTCACTTCCTTGTCAAAGAACTCTCGCATCTCTTCGAGTTCTGTAGGGATCGTTTTGACCTTAGAGCTTAGACTAGTGCTCTTCAAACTATAACGGATCAGTTCATCGATCTCGGTTTGATACCGTACATCCGTAGGACGAGTACCGTCATTCTCGATCTCTCGTCCACTAAGCGGAATATAGTAGACGGTATCCCAGTAGTTCTCCAACTCCCAACGCATCTCCATCTGACATACTCGCAGAGTGTCCGTGGCTTCGTTGGTTCGGTTTTCTCGAACCTTATACATCTGGTAGGCCGTCTCGTCCATGGCCCATCTCTCGCTGATTAGGTAATCGGCTCGCAGAGAAGAGACATCCAGCATCTTGTGTCTACGTTCGTAGATGCACGCTAGTTGGAACGAGTTTGATTCCGGGGTGAGTTTTGGACCACTACTTCGAGAATTACCACCCCAATCGAGAACATTGCGAGTAACACTTCCAAGAACCACCACAAGGCCATTCTTCTTTTCGTCACGGATTGCCTCCCATAATACTCTGGAGGCGGTGGTCTTACCGACTCCATGTGCTCCTGTAAATGCTACCCTCACGGGTTATCTCCTTTGCGGTACCTACGTCTATGCTTCTTAATGGGCTCTCGGAAGGCATCCACTCTTAGTACGATTAACCGTAGTTGTCTATCGGTCATCTTATTGAGTCTACGTAAAGAGTGAGCCATTCGTAGTATGTCGTTGAGACTATACTTGCGAGTACCCTTAGTCCCCACTCTATGTATTATAAGTGGATTACCATCACGATCAAGAAAGTAGGGTTCTTTCCTACGAAGGTTCTCGGCAGTGGTATCAAAGAAGGCCGCAGCCATGCTTTGAGTGAACACAGGATCGTCATCCCTACGTATGTGTCTACGTCTACTTGATGTCTCGGACGTAGAAGGCTGTTCGGGACTTGCCGGGTCGGGTTGCACTAAGGATTTGCTCCATGCCGATATTGCCGAGGTTAAGTTGACGCTCGAGAGCATCTTCGTTAAGCTCGTAGATGGTCTCTTCTTCGTGGACCGTCTTGCCACCGGGGTAGGTGGTCTTCTTGACGATCTCGACAACATTAACTACGGAGTAGAACTGATCATCCTCGAGAACCTCTCGAAGCAAGTCCACTTCGACGTTGAGCTTGCCGCCGCTAACTTCTTTGCTCAGCTTGACGCCGAACTCGGTACTAATAAGAACGCCACTAGTGGCGTTGGGGTCGTTGCCTTCTCGAGCAATACGGTTGTTAATGACTTCAGTGGCATATGTCTTAAGGGCACTCTCTCGTCCTTCGACCACGTCCTTGGCCTTGCGAACTGCAAGAACTTCAGCAGCAAGAACATCGATCTCGGTAGGGTCAAGATTACGAGTGGAGTCCGAGATGTCGGTGGTACCGAGCACTTCGAAGAGTCCCGTAAAGACTCCATCGATGTCTACGGCATTGACATTTTCGGCACTGTTCCTACGAACTTCTGCTCGACTAGGAGACTTGACTATTTCACCGAAGGTCGGTTCGGTAACCTCTCGGAGGACTTCCTTGGGCTTAGGGGCAATATAACGCATACTCTCTCCTTTTGGGGGGACTTACTACTTACTATTATAGAAGGGGTCTAGAGTTTCTTCAACTCTTCGAGATACCTTTGGCAATACTCTACGTTTTCTTCACGGTGAGTAAGACAACCATATATTTTGCGATTGTCCAGTATTTGTGGAATCCCGTTAATCCGTAGATTATAGGGGAACACAATATATTCCCAACCCCCGGGGTTACCGTTTTGATAGGTGATTCTAGAGAATACCTCACGGCTGACTAGGTAAGTGCAGTGTACTAGTTCTACTTGGTACAGACCACGGAATTCTTGTAAAAGTAGTTGGTAGTACTCCAACGGGAATTCCCCCGTAGAGTTTTGAGAGTCTCCACAGTCCATAACTTTGGTAGTAAAGTTGCTATAGGTCCAGTTACTAGGCAACGGTCCGAATTCTTCCTCGGGGCTAGCCGCGTACCTTAGCATAGGAGACACTACCGGTAGATCAAGGTCTACTAGAGTCTCTAAGGTCTCAGGGACTAGGTAGTTGTCTACATCGCTGGTGAAGTAGAAGTCACAACCCTCTTCGAAGGCAACTATAAAGCCCTTGCCTCGTATATTGCGCATTACTGCATGTCTATGTGGATTGTCCCATTCATGAGCTTTGTATTGTGTAATGGGTACATTGAGATCATAGCTCTCGTAGATGACTTTGTGGTAATACGTAGAATTGACACTAAGCCACTGCTCCAAGATCTCTTGTGTACGATCTTGATTATTGTTGGTTTTGACATAGAGAATGATCCTATCCTTGGGATAGGACCACTGCTCTAGTGTTTCGAGATAGTAGGGTAGTGTTAGTTCTTTGTCTTTGGCCAAGACATGAACTAGTACTAGTGGCTTAGTATTCGTCATCATCCGTAACTGGAGGTGCCTCACTGTCGGGGTCACGTTCGGCCTTAGGAGCGCTCTGCTCTGCGATAAGCTCCACTACTACACTCTGGAACTGGGGACCCACTACTTCATTCCACATCTTGTCAAAGTATTGCTGGAGACCCATGGGTAGCTTGTCGATCTCATCATTGTTCATGGAGATTTCGGCGCCTACTTCCGGCTTAATCCAGTCCCACTCTCCACGAGCATTTTTGACTTGGAGAGTTGCTCCGATGTTTACACTGAGCTTTAATTCCATTACTTGGCTTCCTTTTGAGTTTCTGGGGACAACATCCACTTGACCATGTCTTCTAGTTGCTCGAGATCATCGAGCTCCAACTCGTTGAGTTCTGCTCTATGCAAGATGTGGTTAAGAGCCTTGGCCACGGTCTCAACGGCATATTGAGTAAACACGAACTCGAGTTCTGAATCACTCTTGTCTTCTACTTCTTGCAGCTTTTCCTGGACTCTCTTTTCCATTCTTCTCTCCCTCTCGTAGTTTAAGTAGAGTGCACTAAGACCTACGGCTGCTGTTTCTTTGAGTAGTGCCCTACTGGACTTGTGTATACTATCCATGACGTGGCCTTCACCAAGCATGCTATTCCTTTCTTACTAGGAGTGGACATTGAGGGACTCGAACCCCCGACCCTCTCGGTGTAAACGAGATGCTCTAACCAACTGAGCTAAATGTCCGTGGTACCCCTAGAGAGAATCGAACTCCCATCTGGTCGGTAGAAACGACTAGCTCTATCCATTAAGCTATAGGGGCTTTACTCTTACTATTATAGAAGTCCCCTTCGAGTCAAACAACTCTAGTAACCGTAGAGGTTGACGCTTATGCCGTTCTGCTTTAGTATCTCTACGGCCTGGTTATAGACCTCTATGGAGTCACTATTGCAGTGACTGGCTCCTCGTACTACCGCCTTGACCCATTGACGATTTTCGTCGTAGTGGTAGAAGGCACTGACATACCACGGACTTACCGGTATGTTGTTGAGCTCTAGTAGAGTCTTAATGGCCCAGTCTAGGCTGTGTAGGGGGACGTAGGCGGGTACCGAGTTAGTGACTCCCTGTCTATTGCCTGGAAATGCCCCACTGCCCTTGGCAAAGTAGGGTCTTGTAGTATTCTCTCTAAAGACACTCACTAGTAGTTGCCCTGTACTGTTATGAATGCTTGTGGTGCCCAGTTAAGTGTCTGATATGAGTTTCCGTAGTCCGTCCCAGTAACATAGGTGTACCATGGAGCAGCAGTGGCTGGCAGTGTGTTCCCCCATGTCTGTGCTGACTGAATATAGCAGGTTCCATCTGGAGCACCTTCAGAATCTAAGTTGGCGATACGGGGGTCATTCCCATAAACTGCCCCAACTCTTAAAGCATTGGACATGGTGAGTCCGTAAGTGTATATAGCTAACCAGTAAAGTCCGGGGTAGCTAATAGTTACTGGAGAAGAGCTTACATCTACAACCTTATTACCGGTAGTAGTAGCGGGAGTAGTTCCAGCGTCATAGAGTAGAGCGTTCGGTAGACCCTGCCAGTCATAGTACAGGCCAAAGCCTATAGTAGAAGTGGGGTTTGATGGAGCTCCCGTTGTTGACACTAGTGTAAACTTAGTGATACTACAAGGTTCTGGGATTAGTATCGGGATATAGTAGCAAACTAGATTGGAAAGCTCTACATAAGTAGAGTTTAGGGTAGCCTGACCCGTAGCAGTCCCTGTACCCGAAGATACGTTGCTACTTGGTGGCATATTAGTAAAAGTAGCGGTAAACTGGGTCGGACTAGTTGTGGTAACTAATGCAGAGTTTGTATTGAAGCTGCCACTTGATGCCCCAGTAAGTCCAGTTACTCCCAACATAGTTCCAACTTGGAAAGTATTGTTGGCAGTAAATACTACACTAGACCCAGTACTACTGGCGGTAGTGACACTAGCGACATTGGTGGCGCTTATAGACCCAGCGGTAGCTACTCCAGTTTGCCCGATCGTCATAGACTGTGTATTGCCCCACTTGAAGCCACCATTGTCTACGATTTGTCTAGAGCGTCTAAGATTAGCCATTGGGAAACTTGGCAGTCCTACCATTGCGTAGTCAGTAGCAGAAGAGACAAACCCTCGTAGGGGCACACTCATTCGAGTATATGACTTACGTATTTCTTCTGCTATATAGATCCCACCAAGTTCACTTGGGTGGATTAGGTCATTTGGTGAGAGCTTATTGATACCAGATGTTGGTACATAGAGTAGGTCTTGTATATTTGCTACCGCAATGGGTTTGGGGAACTCTGATACTACTGAGTTAATAGCGGTATTCCAGTTTACTACATTAGAGTAACTAGAGTTAGAGCCGAACACATTGGCTATGTTTGCTATGATAATGGGGTTGGGAGAAGAACTCTCTATCTGATAACTGTCTAGGTCTACGGTCCCTCCAGGAGTATTAGTACTGGTAACTGTGATACTTATAGTATGACCACCTGCTGACAGTCCGCCTATTCTAGCAACTTGGCCTACCCTAGGAGTCATACTCTGCCCATATCCACTAACGGTAAAGTTACTAGTTGCTACACCGTTAATAGTAAAACCTACTGCAGAACTGTCTACTTGTATACTGACAGTTCCACCAGTACCACTAGGCCCACCCCCTATAAAGTTGATGCCTACTACTCCGCCACTACTAGGGTTGTCCCAAGCACTCTGCCCTTCGAAGTCCAAAGGCACTGTGGCCACTACGGTACTGCCAGAACTTAGAGTGAGGTAACCGTTGTCAGTGTTGATGGTAGTACTATTGACGGACTCTACAGTACCCCCAACATACACAAAAGATTGGTACCCTGAAACTGTAGACGCCCTAAAGCGTGAAATGACGGTGCGTAGTGCATCTTTAAAGGCCGGTAGATACACAGTACTTGAGTAACCACCAAAGCCCATATCATTGATGCCCCACAACCCTATGCAAAGTCCGTTGTCACTTGTATAGGGGTACCTTGCTCTAGTGGGGACTACGTTTCTAAGTATACTGACCCACCCTCCCATGCCGTTGAAGACTCCCGAGGAAGTAGCTAGGTCAAACTGCAAAACAGTGCCGGGAAAACCCAAATAGCGCAACCTAGTAGGGTCAAAGCCCAGAGCACTTAGTATGTGATTAGTGGTGGACTGAGTAGAGTTGACGTATTTGCCATCGGTCCCAGGTCCCGATACAGTTTGATCAGTATAGCCCGAAGTATTATCAGTGTATGAGTGTCCACCGATGGTGACCTTTTGTATATTTACCTGTGCGGGGAAATAGCTTACACCAATCCCAGAAGAAGGTATTACAGATAGTGACTCTCCTTCATTGCCCGTTGGCAGTCTAGTACCACTAGTCGAGTAGGCAAAGATGTCACCCTGGGTAGTAAGGGGCGATATGTAGCCTTGGTAACCTTGATTACCCTGATAGCCCTGGAAACCCTGACTACCTTGATAACCCTGTGGGCCTATGATTGCGGGTACCCATGCTCCAGCACCGCCACTAGCTGTAGAATCCCATATATTTGCTATTGCCATTGGTTGCCCTTTGTGCTGTCTTGATGCTTTTTGTGCTGTGTCATTATTTGAGGCCTACTACATTTAGGTTTATATTACTAATTGCGAAAGTACTACTACCAGTAGCATTTACTAAATCTAAGTAAATTGTAATTGGCCCAGTGCCACCAGGAGTAACAATGCTACTACCGTTAATTGCATAGAATTGACCCGAAGGGATTTTGAAGACCAAAAATGGATATGGCGGCCAAAATGCGTAACCACCATTTGTAATAGTATGATTTACCGACTGTGCAGCTGTTGGAGCTGTACTAACATAAAAATACCAAGTAGCAAGATAAGTAGTATACCCACTAATAGCAATGTTTGTAACAAAATTTGCGGTAGATCCTCCCCCTGATATAGTAAATGGGCCAGGTACCACTGTTGCAGTCCAAGTGGAGCTACTGATGCCTGCTGCTCCCTGCACACCCTGCACCCCCTGGGACCCTTGAACACCTTGAGAGCCTTGATTGCCTTGGTAACCTTGAGGACCTATGAAACTCTGTGTAGTAGCACTGGTATTGACCCAGATACTACTGTGATATGCTGGACCAGGATCTGTGGCACTATACACTACTCCCTGAGTACCTTGATTGCCCTGATAGCCCTGGTAACCCTGACTTCCCTGGTAACCTTGACTGCCTTGATAACCTTGAGTACCCTGGTAGCCTTGATAGCCCTGATTTCCCTGGCTTCCCTGGTAACCCTGACTTCCCTGGTAACCCTGAGGACCTTGTACGCCTTGAACTCCTTGGAGGCCTTGATTACCCTGATAACCTTGATTGCCTTGATAGCCTTGAGGACCCTGTACGCCTTGAACTCCTTGGAGGCCTTGATTACCCTGATAACCTTGATTGCCTTGATACCCTCTTGGGATGCCAAAGTAGAGTTGTGAGTTGCCAGGAGTACCACTATCTACTACATAAGCACCACTACCAGGCGCTAGAGTGGTAGTTCCTTGGATTGTTAGTCCGCCTTGATTGCCCTGGTAACCTTGAGCTCCACCGGGGCTACCAGCCGTCCCCTGGTATCCCTGAGCTCCGACCACAGCACTGACCCAGGTGCCAATGTTAAGAACTGTACCGTTGGTTATACCCGTAGCATTGGCTACAGTAAATCGACTAGTATCTACTATAGAAGTGACAATGGTATTGACACTTAGTCCAGTATTGGCTACTGACATGCCAGAAACTATGGTACTGGTATTGACAGTGGCTATGGTAATGGTAGAGCTACTAACTGACAGTACAGTAAACGGACTGTTGACTGCTGGCTGGAAGTATTTGAGTTGTGTCATTAACTGAGACCTACTGCACTTACGTACGAATTATTAAATATAAAAGAACTACCGGAAAGACGACGTAACTCTAGGTATAGTGTCCATACATTAGTATTAGCACCGGTTACTGTTACGATCGTTGTGCCAGTGAGTATCGGAGTTTGTCCACTGCCGATAGTAACATTGAAAAAATTAGTGGGGTATCGATATAGACTACCATCGTAGAGTTCAAAAATTGCAGTGGTAGTGGAAGTTGGCGCTGAAGTTACGTTACCGTATACTGTAAACAAGTAGTTTGTAAACCCGCTGACACTAACTGTGTAAGAAGCTTGATTTAGTCCCGTAGTAGTTGTTGTGACTCCTGAAGACCATACTGCAGTTTGCCATGAAGTATTAGTGGCCGGCAACTGCCCAAAGGTTGCAGCGTCTGTACTAGCCGTACCATTAGCCAGCCCAGTAATTTTAGTATTGTTCATTGCTAGTGTGCCACTGATCGTAGCATTGTTTTGTACTGTTAGACCACTGGCCGTAAGTAGTCCTGCGTCTACCTCACTGGCTACAGTTAGTGCACCACTTATACCAACAGAACCACTAAAAGTTGCAGCACCAATCTGGGTACTAGTTCCACTAACAGTAAAACCACTAGCAACTACTAGGTTACCATTTATGGTGCCACCAGATGTTGG
>Ga0214175_1000537_pt1 | contig 10251 bp, 12 predicted proteins | sample TroBogEpilimnion_17_FD_153013 | JGI IMG/M metagenome (GOLD analysis project Ga0214175, IMG submission 153013) | Freshwater microbial communities from Trout Bog Lake, WI - 09AUG2007 epilimnion | ecosystem: Environmental > Aquatic > Freshwater > Lake > Epilimnion/Euphotic zone | place: Trout Bog...
AGGAGAGCCATTACTGAGGATATCCGTTAACCTGAATGGCGTTAGCCTGCTGAACGGCGGTGGTTGTTGCGAGTGCCCCGTTTGCGGCCTGGCATTCGGTTAAAAACGCGACAAGCTGACCAACGGTGATGGGCGGTCGGCCATCGTTCAGACTGCCATCGTCAATCACTGCCGTCTGATCGGCGGCTTGCAGCGTGGCCAGAATGCCTTGAGCCTGGACCACCGCCATCACTTTGGCGACGGCCACGGCCAGGCGGGTCACATCATCAGCCAACGGCCTGATGGTCTGGTTGCAGAAGCGGATAATCTGAGGATTTGCGAAAACGGACATCCTGTTTGTTCTCCTTGGCTGATGTGGTGGACGATTCGCAATCGGTGAAATCCTGGCGGTTAACCCGGATAACGGTGAGCCCCGAAGCATTCACGGTCGCTGGCACGAGGGATGTTGGTCGGCGTGTATGCATTCGCAAGGTCACAGTACACATACCGACCGTCGTACATAGCGGACCATGAATTGGCGGGTCGGCTACAGATTGCCGCAAGAGCCGATTGAATGTAATTCGAGACGTTGGGCCGAGAGTTGAAATTGATCGGGCCAGTCAGGACTACGGAGTTTTTGTCCGCGTCCGTAGCCGCCGACCAGCTTTCAAACGTCAACGATTGTGCGTTCAGGCAGAAATCGGTTTTCTCGCCTGAAGGCAGATAGGCGTTGTAGTCCCAAACGCGCGATGGTGGCAGGCAATCCTGGGGCCGACCCTGCGTGATGATCGCCGACCGTAACCCGTGCTTATTGCGATCGGTTCCCAGCCCTGGCTCATTCAGAATGAAGTTGTAGCGAACGTCCAGGATGCGATTTGGAAACGTGGTCCCCATCGAGATCCCGCCCGCATTGATGGCGGTTTCGTGTCGAACCATCACCGCGTCATAGTCGTACGGACCCGTCGTGTCATGGTGGAACGTATAGAGGCCGTCAAACGTGTTGACCGCTTTGCGATTCTGATCCAGACCGTTGGTGCCAAACGTGATGTTGTAGTCATGGATCGCCGTACAACCGAACGAGTGCGTACCGCTGGCAATGTGGTTGTAGATTCCAACCTGATTGAACGTGTTCTTGTAGAACGTGTGGGTATCGTTGGAACTGAGATGCGAGGGGTTGCCGCTGAACACCGAATAGGCCACCACGCCACCACCGCGAAGTTGCAAACCTGAAAGACAACCGTTGATTGACCATCCCGAGTGAAACACGACGTTCCGGTCCATCGCGCTCAGGTAGATGTTGTGATTGAACTCGTCATTGGCGGATGCATCCTTTGATCGCCAGCCGTTGGTCACAAACGCAGTCTGGGAGAACAACCAGTCTCCGCAATGACCGATAAAGATTCCCGAGACATGAGGTTCAAACGTCGGCGAACCGGAAGCATTCTGGATCAAGCAACGATGGAACATGCAACCGATCGGTGCAATGTGTTCGGGCGCACCAAACGGCACCAAGCAGATGTTATTGAACACGCAATCACTGAAAACGATCGAGTCTTGCGGTGTGTTCGTCGGCCAAGTGTTCCCGCTGATCGGCAAGTTCGGATCACGCCGGAATTCAAGTCCTCGGAAATACTGATAGGGCCAGCGGCCGTAGTACGCCTTGCCGTGTTCTCCCTGCTGGAACCACGACGAACCCGGCTTGAGTTCTGGCGAGTCCATCAAGACCGGTCGCTTGCCAGGGTCCGTTCCGTAGGAATAATTCCAGTAGCTTTCGTACAGTGTGGGCCTGAACCGGGACTCGCCCCAGTTGGCAACCTTCCACGGTTCATAGGGGAAAACATCGCCCCGCAAAAATCGGAAGTTTACCGAACGTACGTCACTTCCGACCTCCTTGTCGGCTCGCCCCTTGGTTTGGAATGGTCTCTCTTGAGAGCCATCTCCCGATTCGTCGCTTCCGTAAGACGATGAAATATAAACAATGCGGCTGAACTGCATCGCCATTGTTGCCAGGAATCCAGTCCCGGCCACCAACGACTGATTCTGGATCGGTTGTTCGTAGATTGCTTCGGTAGCGAACCCACGATCATCGGCAACCAGTCCCTCTGTGGCCGAGATCACTACAGGCATGGTTGCCGGCAACACATCACGAACCAAGCAAGTGACGGTCACGCAAACCGATTGTGGTTGCCACTTGCGATCAAACGACCCAAAGGACGAGAGAACGAAACTGGTTGCACCCTCGGATGCGTACGATGCCACCATTGAGAGGTTGCTCGCAACCGGCGACTGCGTTGCTGCGTACACTCGCAACGTCTGGCCTGCTGCCAGGGGTTGCCGCCAGGAGAGAGTAACCTGTCCCTGGTCAGGAATGGCCACACCCTGTTCATTGCTGTAACCAAAGATGGGGGGAGACGTGAAAATCTCGTTCCCGTACTTATCCGCGATCGCCAACAGGAACACATACTGGCCGCCTGGAATGGACCCCCCGGTTGTGGGAGGTTCAACCCAAGGCAACATCATGTTCCAGTCTTCGGGCTGAAGGCCGATGATCTCCGCTACCTGCCCATTCACGCTCGCCATCTTTCCGACCGTGCGGCCTGGAAGATAATCGAACTTTCCACAATCCACGCGACGGTTGATCGCGGGTTGCCCCACGGCCAGTCCACCTTCAAAGCGAAGGCGAACCACCAATCCGTCACTGAGAACCTGGGCGGAAGTGAGCGTGAGGTTATTCATGATTCTCAGGTGAAGGAAATTTGCGGATAGATGGTCAAAGACGAGGGATTGACCAGCGAGATCGGGGAACTAAATCGTTCGGCGTAGATCAGCGTGCCCGATACCGCACCCACGACGTAGTAGCCGTAGACGGTCTGAGCCGACGTGCTGTTCCAGGTGAGCCCGGTGCCGCTGTTATAGTTGCTCACGCTGGGAGTTGCCGTGCTTGGCGTACTCCATGTGCCGCTGGTGATCGAGCGGGTTAGCGTTTTTGAAGCGTAACCCGTAAACGACGCTTCGGTGTAAGTGGCGGCCGTGTCAGATGCGGCTGGAGTCGTGTTGCTGCTGTACAGTTTGATCGTCCAGTTTTCGCCGTTGCTCAGGAAGTCACTGAGCGCTTTCTGATCACCGACCTGTGGAAAGAAAATCGCCATGAGACTCCCCCTCAAAAGTTATTCGACGCCATCAACCCAATGCTTTGATGCCCGCATCATCAACCGGCACATCGCGTGCGCCAGGTGGTCTTCGTCGGTTTGACCTTCGTAACCCTGAACGACGTGTTCAATCGTGTGAGCGAAGCAAACTCGCTCAGGCAATCCCTTGTGCCAGTTGTTGTAGCCGTGCTTTGCTGCGCCCTCGGTCATCACCACGGCCATCCGCCGTAAGACTTCCCAGTCGAGCAACGCCCAATCGGCTTCCATCTCGCTTGCCGTCGCGCCCGTGGAATAGCTCACGAGGCTTGGCAATCTCGCCTCAACCGCTTTGCATCCACACTCGCCACAATACGGATTGCCCGATATCTGAATCGCAACCGGTTTTCCGCCACATTCCGAGCAGGGCATTTCGTATCCTTGGGGGTTAACGTGTACCGGACGGGAAGGAACCACAACTCCCCGCCCGGCCCGATCTGCCCGAGAGCAGATTCACACAATGATCGGTGGAACGGTGTTCATCGGGCTTTCAATTGGCGTGGCAATCACCCAAGCTTCACGCATCGACTGCAACTCCCAGTGCTGGCGTGTGTACCATGCGTAGCCATGATCGCCCCACTGGTTCGTCCAGCTATTCTGCCACTTGATCGCCCACTCGCCGTTCTTGAGTTTCTTCGCGCCATGCCCGGCTGAAATCGCATGATTGCCGCCCCCACGATACGCTGGAACCACGCCTTCACCGTCCAGGTTCCAGCGGAATAACCGGGGTACGTGAACGCTCAGGTTCACCGCGCACATCCGAGACTGCACCGCCGACATGATCTCTTCCCATGTTGCCAGCGGAATGCCGATCTCGCACCGATAGTTGGTGGCGATATCGTAGGCTTCCCGCGTCAGCTTTGTGGGGTTGATCGTGCCATAAGCCACTTGCGTTTCAGGTGCGAGTCCGGTTTTCTGAATCAATGAAAGGGCTTCGCTGATCGTCGAGCCTGTGTCCAGGCCACCGCAAAGGATGGCATAAGGGAACCAGCCGGAAAGCGGCACATGGGGCTGGCCATGCAACCAGCGGGACAACTCCATCGACGTTGCCGTGGCGTGACCATTGCAAGCGCCGTAACCATTCTGGTCTTTGACCACCAGCGGATAGCTCGGGTCCGATGTCAGATCGAATTCCTGCCACTCCGATTCTGGAATCAGTGGCGTGGAAAACATCCCACGGGGCAATTCACTGGTCGGTTTGATTTCAACCAGACCAAGAGGCCGAACGATTCCTAATGAGTCAATGTGACGATCCAGCATCACAGCCCCTTGAACGCTTTGATTGCGTCCGCGATCGCTTGTGCTTCATGCCCTTTCAATGTCTTCAGAATCTTTCCGTCCGCATTCTGAAAGACCGTCACGGGTACGCCTGCTGCCACAATGTCATCGAACTTACGCCTGGCTAGTTCAGCATCGCCCACCGACTGAACACGCCACGAAGCATTTTTGCCATCGGCCAGCTTGTGAATGATCGGGTCCGATATTGGCGCGCTGTCTTCCGGTGTCCGAGTGACGGGCACAATGTAAGTGACCCAGAGCATCCCGGTAATCGGGGTAGGCTTGGGATCGGGGATCGGTGGAGCCGGTTCTGGCATGGGTGGCACAACAGGATTGATTCCACCGCCCACGGCAATAACAACCGTGTTGGGATCAATGCTCAAGATCGTAGCGCCGCCCAGCGCCTGCTTGATGGCGACCCGGCCACCAGTCAGATCGAGGACCACAATCGAAGGACCGGATTGTGGGACGGCTAACTGAAGCGTCAGTGCCATCGCAAGTGCCGAAATCATGATCAAGGTTCCTGTTGACGATCCAACCTGATTCGTAGTCAAGGGTGAAGGACTTGCACCTTCAACCTCCGGGTTATTAGTCCGGTGCTCTACTAATTGAGCTAACTACTGATGAACCGCCGTCCCTGGCGGTCTTCCCCCAGGACGTGCATCCTTACTGTGCGGGTGGTGGCGTCGGCGCGGGCGTCGAACCATCGGGTGCGATGCCGTTCAGTTTGTCGATCACGCCCTGCAACTGAGCCGAATCGGCAACGGCCGTTGTCAGTTGAGCCGACAGGTCTTGTACCTGCTGGTTCAGCTTGGCGACTTCGGCGCGGAGCGAGTCGATCTGAGTGTTCAGACCGGCAACCATCGCGGAAATTCGCTTCTCCGCTTCAACTTCGGCCGCGACCAGTTTGTCCACTTGCGTGTGTACACTTTCCGACATGGGTTTCTCCACCAGTTTCAGACTAACCACGAGAAAAGTGAGCAGCAGGCCAATCAGCACCACACAAGCGATCATCACGACGACAATATCTTGGGCGGTTGCTGAAATGCTCATGATGTGTGTGTCAGTTTCCCCAGAACGGTTTTGACCACTGCATACAACTCGGGAGCGTACAGCGCCAGGGTTCTGAGGACGCGGTAAGCCAGAATCAGTTCTGGTAACGCCATCACCTGTCCGTGTTCATCGGCCTGCGACAAGGCCGCGAGTTCGGCTTCCGTGAACGGCTGGGCCGCGTGAACGTAGCCTTCACTGTAAGTACGACCGCCATCCATCGGATTTTCGGCGTGGACGGCGGGGGGTGCCGGGTCGGGCTTGGTGTTGTCGCCACCGAAAATCCCGAACAGCCATCCTTCCACATGGTAGAAGGGCTTGAGTGTTGCCGAAATGTTCCCTTGCTTGGCGTCGGTCACAATGTCCGACAAAGCGCGGAAATCGAGAGACGGCGGGAATTGTTCTGATCGGTAATCGTAAGGCATCGTCATGGTCCTTTGGTTTGACCAGCCATCAGGGGCAAAAAGCAGGGCGAGGTTGGCCCGCGATCGGCACGAGCGACAAGCCCGGCCGACGCCCCACGCAACGACACTCACGCCTTGTCTGGTGTGCGCGGGCATCCGACTCGGCACGCATCAAGATCCAGTCACGCGGGCAAGTGAAACCGTCCATCGGCCAGCCAGGCCGCTGGGTGGTTCCGATCCACTCCGCGAGGTAAAAACAATCGGGGCCGGAAAATATACGTCCTTGCCACTGAACCGGTGTGCGATCCAGAGAATCCGTTGCCCTGGCGTTGTGATCTGGGGGTCTTCGGCAAACAGTGCGTCGTACAGCCCCTCGGAATTAAACGCAGCCCCACCGAACGCGACCGGGTTGGGCCGGGACGTTTGCGATAATCGCGGCCGTTGAATCGCGGCCATGAGCCGCAAGCCCAGGCCAGGATCATCCCAATTTGGTGCGCCCGAAGTATCCAGATCACTGGATAGCGGAAGGATCAGCACCGTATCTGTGAGAAGTTTGGGGTTCGGCGTGCGCATCAGGGATTGAATGTTCCTGAAGGACCATACGGTCCACGATACGTTCCTGGTGGCCAGGGTGGTGTGCTGGCAGGTGGAGGCGGGAGGCTCGGCCATATCGAACCGGCAACCATGCGGTTTACTCGTGGAGTTCTTCGCTGGCGATAACCGAACCCGTAACGATTCTTCAGGTCTTCCTGGTAATCGTCGATCGCCTGCTGGACACGCTTGCCAAAGTCATCCCAGCTTTGCTTGTCGGTTCCCGCCCACTCGTCTACATCGCTGAACCGGCCCAGAATCGAACGCATGGTGAACAGGGTCGCAACCGATAGTGCCTGTTCGTAGCTTGTCGAAGGAATCGCTGTGAAATCGGCATCCGATGGGTTGATCGGGTCATTCATCACGTACCCGATCGAACGCATCATCTGACCGATCGGATCGGCGAGGTCTACGTTGGAACCGTCTCGCGTGGAGCCATCCATGCCCACGGCGCGCATCCAGCCACCAACGCGGCTGATGATCACCGTTTCACACTGTGCGCGTGTCATGGACATGGAAAGGATTCCTTAACCGAAAACAGGGACCAAAGCGTTCACACTGACAAGCCGTGTAATCGCGGATTCGATCGCTTCGCCTTCCAACCCCTTGCTCTTGAAGTGGTCGGCAAGTTCATCGGGGTTGATCTTGGCGTTCTTGTGCCAGACCGTATGCCCGTCACCAACACCGTCGTGATTGACGATGTAGCCGGTTGGCGTTTTGGTCTTGCCCTGTTCGAGCTTCGTTGCAAGCTCTTGGGCTTCCAGGATCTCTGGGCGAAGATTGCTGTCAAGTTCGGACTGGCTTGGCATCTGCAATTCGGTCGGCAGGTCTTTGTTCGGCATTCCGTAAGTTCTCCGCTTCGGTCGGCCCATGATTGATCAGTTCGGAAAGAAAAGAAAAGAAAAGGCCGTCCCTGGCCTTCCGCAAGGAGTGAATCAGACGTTCAACTGAAGAACGGCGCTGGGGAAGTACAGCGCGTTACCGCCGTTGACACCCCGATGGATTTCGACGGTCGGCGGGACCGAATACTCGGGCGAGAACACGCGGTAGTATGGGCCAGGGGCCATACCTGCGTTGTTCGCGTTCCGGGTGTTGATCCACTGGCCAATCGGCGCGGCGTCAAGACGCTTGCCAACGATGATCACGGTGTTGTTCTTGATATCGAGGTTGTTATTCCCCGAATCGTCCTGCCACACTCCGTCCCACTCAATGAAGGTGGGCAGATCGTTGGCAGCCATGATGCCGTTGATCTCGGCGAGACTGTTGAAGGTCGCGCCCATATCACGCCGCTTGCCGCCCAGGTCGGCCTGATTGCTGTTGTTCAGCAGGTTGTTAATGGTTGTGGTGTTGGCGTAGGCTCGGGCTTGCGAGCCAAACGTCACACTGAAACCTCGGGCAAACGTCTTGAGGTAACGCATATCGGCCAAAGGTGTCGCCGTCGCGGTGGTTGCCCACGAAACGGACGGAGTATAGTTGCGAAACGTCACGCTGTCGGCGTGCTGAAGCACACCCTGCGGGTCCGTCACCACAAAATAACCGTTGGTGAGCAACTGCCATCCCAACCATGCTTCACGCTTCAGCTGGCGGTGAAGCAACTGGTTGCCACGCTGGGTGACAATGCCGGTCACGTCGATCGGCTGGTTGAAAGAGCCGAACTCACGAGAGATCGTGATTTCACGTTCTTCGACGGTCATGTGCTCGCCATACACGCCCGGTTGCATCTGGTAGAGCTTGCTACCAACAGCGCGGACGTTGGTCGGCTTGCCGGCATAGCCACGAGGGGACATCATGCCGGTAAAGTTGTCCAACTGCTCCCACATGACAAGGGGAGTATCCTTGTTCACGCTGGGAAAGATATCGAAGATCGGGTTATCGGCGCGCAGGGTCGGCAGTAATTGCTGCTCGACCATCTGAAGTTCTGCGGCGCTTGGGTACGTGAACTGAATCGCCATCTGTGTAATCCCTCAAGTCCAAAAGTGTAAGATCGGATCAAACCGATTCGGAGACTGAACCGGGGATTACCCGATTTCGATGATCCCGTTGGTCACGGTGCCTTCCACAAGGTGGCCGCCCAGGCTGGTAACGGCATTGGCATCCAAGCCAACCAACTGAGAAGTCTGGAAGATCCCCTTGAAGTAAGCCGGTGCCGTGGCGCGACGTTCGCCCCACCAGCCGCCCACTTGGCCAGAAGTGCTGGAGAAGGTGATCAGTCCGGATGCATCAACGACGCAACCGATCGACAGGATCACGCGGGCGGCCTGGGAACCATCGCTGTTACCCGCCGCATAGGCCGTGTACTGGCCAGCAGTCACACCTGCCGTGGTGTTGGCAATGGCCGCCGTGGGGCTCGAACCGGTCAGAGACGAAGTTGTGGTCATCAGCGGAATCGGACGATTGGCGAGTATCCCGCCAAACGTGATCACGAAGGGACCAGAACCGGTGACGGTGACGTTGGCCGAACCGAACATGGTCTGCAACGCGGCCTGAATCGTGGCAGCATTGGCGTTGTAAGCCAGGGCCACGGAGGTCAGCGTGTTGTTGTACGGCCACTGGCCGTTAATCACGAACGTGCCACCCGTGGCGTTGGAAATGGTCAAGGTCTGGACAGCGCTCGCGCTGGTTGTGACCTGACCGAGAATGGTGCCCTGGCTGTATGTGCCAGGAGACAGGTTGACGTTGTACTCCACCGCCATGTGAGGATTCATGTACGGCTGAAGTTTGGCCTGAGAAAACTGATAGACCGGCGTATCCAGAGGCATGTTCAAAGACTCCGTAGGTCAGAGCAAATTCACAAATGTACGAATAGAAGAACGCGGAACCGTCTTACTGAGTCTTCAACTTCTCAAAGACTTCACGGCCCAGCATTCCGCTGTTGACCAGCCCCTCTTCGATGAGCTTGTTGATCCGATCCTTGGTCGGAACAGCATCCTGCTTGGACTGAGGAGGCGGGACCGAATCGAGTGTGCGGAGCGAACCGGCAACCAGAGAGGTTGTTCGCATGTCGCCTTCTGCCAGCATCTCTTGACCGAACGTGTGCGGTGTGCGGTTGCTGTACAGACCAGCGATCGCAGTGGTCCGCTTCTCACCGTTGGGCAGTGGAGCGGCAAAGTCGTCACGCGATGCCTGCACGTAAGCAGCGATCGCGGCTTCCCGTTCGGCAGGGACCGACTTGTTCTCCTTGGCGATCTGAGAAAACCACGCTTCGGCCTGAGCTTGGATCGTGGCTTCACGCGCGGCCTGAAGCTGGGCCTTGGCCTCGGCCAGTTCGGCAACAAGAGCCGAAGAAACCTCGGTGTGAGTTACGGGAGCAACGGGGGCGGGGTTGGTGATCGCTTCAGGAACGATTTCCACTCCTTGCCCGTCAGCCTTTTGACGAAACACGAGATTGAACAGATTCATGGTATTCCCTCTATCGGACGACCGAACGGAAGGTTGCCGATCTTTGACGATCTGACTCACAACGCTTTCAAACGAACCAACCCGGTCGGCCATACCGACCGCCACCGCGTTAGCGCCAAGCAGTACTCCGCCCGCGCCAAAATTGGACACAACATCGGATTCACTCACACCCCGATACTCCGCAACGGCCGCGACGAACACAGCCGTCATGTCATCGACGAGGCGTTGAATCTCTTCGCGGCCCGAATCGGTCTCGGGGTCTGGCCGCTTGTTCGGACTTTGGCTCGACACAAACTCAATGCGTCGGCCGGAAGCGTCTTTCTTGGGGTAGGCCAGCACGGTTCCGATGCTGCCGAGCATGGCCG
>Ga0214175_1000538_pt1 | contig 10233 bp, 6 predicted proteins | sample TroBogEpilimnion_17_FD_153013 | JGI IMG/M metagenome (GOLD analysis project Ga0214175, IMG submission 153013) | Freshwater microbial communities from Trout Bog Lake, WI - 09AUG2007 epilimnion | ecosystem: Environmental > Aquatic > Freshwater > Lake > Epilimnion/Euphotic zone | place: Trout Bog...
GATGCTGGTTACGAGTTTCATCAAAACGAAACCTTCGTCAGAGACTTAGCCGTCAGGGGTTTTACGACGTCCACTTGCGGTTCTACTAAAGCCTGCGGTGCTATCAGAGGCTGGCATCATTAAACAAGCCCCGGTGGAAGCCGATGGGCGGCGTCTTTCCTATCACTTAACGACCAAAGGGACGGCCCTGAAACCGCTCCTCGGTGCGATGCGTGACTGGGGTCTGCAATGGCTGGATGGCACGGTGGCGGCCCGCAACTAAGGGGATAAACAGGGTCCGTTTAATTTTACGAAATCTGTACTCAATCCTATCGATTGCGACGTAGGACCAACGTTTGACCCGGCGCGAGTTTTACTCGACGTGACGCTTCTAACTTCGGGGCCGCTCCGCCAGCCAAGTCGCAACTAAAGTCAAAACCCTCTGGAACTGCTACTTCGAGTTCGCGATTAGCCGTAGTATTCATCGCGATAAAATAACCTCCAAATGACAATGCGTAGAGGTCGCACTTTCCTGCGGCGGGGTTTTCATCTCCAGCCTTGAAGGTAATGCCTTCAGGAATTTTCGCAATTGGCAGGACTTCGCCTGCATGGGCTGAATGCACGCCGTCAGGATAACGAAAACCTCCATTAGCAAAACCCCAATTCGTCCAATCCTTGCGTTGGTAGGTCATTCCAGAGGGTTCAAATTGCACCGTTTCGTACACCGTGGCGACTTGCTCCGAACGCGGGGAAACAAGGTGTACTCGTGCTAAACGATTAACTGCAGGACGAGCACGCCAATAGAGCGAGGCGTAAAGGATAACCTCTCCATCGCGTATCGCCACCACCCCATCCTCAGGATCCGCAAAAACAAAAGTCGCAGGTCCTTCCATCGGAAACCGTCCTGCACTAACTGCAAGTGCCTCGACCAAGGCTACTTCATCGGGAATCGTCAAAAGGCCATGCTCCGCGCGTAAACCGCCTTCCTTGAGTTTCTGGCGAAGGACGGGGTAAAGTTGTCCATCTTGTAACTGACGTCGGGCCAGAGCTAACAGCTCGGGATCACGCGTCAGGACGGCTAACTGAAACGGGGCTCCATCCCACGTGTTGCGTTGCACGTAAGTAATATCTCCGGGCAAGTGATTATCATCGCGCCACCCGACCACGGTTTCCGCGCGCAATGCATAATGGCCTTCGGCATCGACGGCGGGATAGCGAAACGGCAAACGGGCGCGGGCAATTTTCACCGCTTGCGCCACGAGCACTGGATCGGGCTTCCCTTTTTCATCCGTCGTCGCCTCAACCATCTGCGAAACCCAATCTAAAACTTCCCCGTAATAACCCACAAAACCCAACTCACGCGTGAGTCCCTGGTGCGTGAGTTGATAATAATGTTTTCCCTGCGACCACGCCGACCCCTGCTCGGTATCATCCCCCGACCATGGCAGAATACCTGCAGCTTCGTGAAGGTAGCGCAAAGCTTGCGACTCAGGCCAAGCCTCGGGACTACCCAACGCCCGCAACGCCCGATTACAGCGATAGATATTAAGATCCTTAATCATCGTCTGGTTGGTGTACAGACGTCGGTGGTGGCGGTGCCATTCACGACTCGCCAAGAAAATATTCGTCCACGCAGCCCGTCGTGTCGTCCCAGCCAAGGGCTCATCCAAGCGTGCCGGCGTCAAATCTGCCGCCACCAAACGCAAGGCCTCGGCCGCCATGCCAAAACCAAACCACCCTGGATTATAGGTATCGGCATCCGCGTGCTCGATATCTGGATTGGCAGCAAACTTGGTGGCGTAGTCATCGAGGCTTCGCACGATGCGATCGATGGCCTTGGGGTTATGATACGCAGGACTCCAGGCCACCTTCGTGGCCCGAGCTAATAATAATAAAGCAATCTGACCATGCGGACTATCCGCGCCGCCCTTGCCAATCAAACGCTGAGTATGACCGATGATATGTTGCCGAATGTCGGCCATGACTTGAGCATCCGCCTGCGGGGAAGCGGCCGACGGTTTCACGACAGGCGTAGAAATTTCAGGAATAAAATCTGGCTCGAGGTGTATCAACAAAGCAAGCATCGCTGCGCTGGGATGCGTCATGGGCTTTTGATACTCCTCAAAATTTCGACCATAGCCCCAAATCGTTCCCGTGGCCCGGAATTCAAGCCGCACACTGCGGTGTCCTTGGGTTGAAGCCAATGGCAAGGGCGTGGTGATGAATAAAGGTTTTCCAGGACAGGGAGGTGCTTCCACCTCGCCACGCAGCACAGGAATATCTCCTAAGTGCCGGTAGCCCACTTGTTTCCCATCAACCAACATCAAGACGCGGCCTTCCGACGCCTCTGCCCCATCAAACTGCACGGTCACATAATTCTGCTTGGTCGGATCAACCGCGACTTCGACCGAAAATTTTCCGCCTAACCAATGCGAGGTGGCTGGCGGTAACAAGCGACGCCCTGGAGTTGCCACTTCCGTCAATTCACCCTGAAAGCCATGCGCTTGCTCAGCCGCAACATCTCCCAGCGACAGCCGATCAAGCGGTGCCGCCCAAGCCATCGTCCCCCAAAGCAATCCAGACAACAAACTGCGCATCCGGCAGTTTCGACTAGGGAGAAGCCCCTGGGCAAGCGTGAGTTAACGGAGTAATTGGTAAATCCGATGGCACCCCCCTGTGGAGTTTAGAAATCACCTAAGAGCAAACGGTGGTTTGGCCTTAAATGGTTAACCTATTCCGTGTTTTACCTGAATAGGGGAAGTTGCTGGGGTTCTTGGCTGCTCAACGCATGATTTCCCAACGGCCATCGCGATGGAGGATTATCTGGATGGGCGCATGCGAACCGGTGGGGCCAACCTTCACTTCGGTGTGTTCAGCGTCCGCTACTAGACTAATACCGACGGCGATGGCCTGAGGGTCTTGGTCTAAAGCATGAGGCACCACCACCTGTGCAAACGTTGTCTCCTCCCCTGCCCGCACGGCACGGCGACTGCCCGTGGTGAAAAATTTATCCTGCGGACGTTTCTTAGGATTGGGTGCAAGGTAAGGTTGATCAACCTGCTCGACGAAAGTTTCCGTGCCGACGGGAGTGGCGTATTTGACGAGCATACGACGAGCCACGGCCTTGGTCTCGCCTTTGTCATCAGGGACTTGAAAAGCACCATCGTCCTCACTGCAGAACCAGTCTTGGCCGCGTTCTTTGAGGGCGTAGAATTGCCAGAGTTGCCCAGCGGTCCAACGTGGTCGGCTGGCACTCGCAGACCAACGGTCGCAAATCACGAGGTAACCTTCGGCCGTTAAAATCAGTCGACGAGTGAGTTGCGCATCACTGGCAACGTAACGATTAAAAACAACTTCTCCCAAAACATCGTGGCCATGCTGTTCAACCCGCGCCCGCTCTACTGTATAAGGTAACGCTTGGTCCCCGAGGTCGATTTGCTGACAGAGGTCGCGTAAGTGCAAGTAAGGCCGAACGCCTTCGTATTTCACATCTAACTTCAAAGCATCAAATTCACTGGGCGGAAACGCAAAGTCGTGATTATCGGCCAACATTCGCGCATAGGCTCCAGCTTTGAGCACGCCCCAATTAAGGGCCTGGGAGGCCATTCCTTCCGTGTGCTCCGTCGAGGTGGTAACTTTTATGCCAGGGGCATTCGTCAGAACTCGATGCCAACTTTTGGGACTTTCAAAACCGTCGATCAATTTAACTCCATGGGGTCCTTCGAGCCTTAGATTATCAAACCAAAGTTGGCGAGTGCCGCGGTTTTCAAAATTACGGAGGCTCACCCGATCTCCGATGGTGACAAGGCCATCAGGGCGTTGGTTTAACATCTCCACCGGAATCGACATCGTAAACCACTCGTTGGGCTTCCAAATGCCCGGAAAAGCACGGTCGCCATCCAAGGCCCAAAAACTATTACCGGTGATGGCAGAGCGGGTGCGGTGACGACCGAGGTTGTGAAAAAGCGGCACGCCATCTACTTCGTAATAAGCAACCGAGGGACCCTTGGCGGGGTGGGCGTGACTGCCCGATGCATAAAGATCCAGCATCACCATGGCACTGCCGACCTCCGTACCCGTCCGCAGAATCATCTTATCCACGAGGGGCTGAGGGGCGGTGCGGTTAACACGATAACTGACGACTGAGGCCGCGGGGAGTGGCGCGGGCGGGCGTTGCAAGAGTTCTAAATTAATCAGAGCGGTGGCCCGGCACCATTCATCCGTGGCACCTTTGGCAAAGCTGGTCGGGTCATACAAACGTCGTGCTACCGTCAAAAAGGTAGGGTCATCAAAAACCTTGGCCGCATACTCACAGAGGTAAAGGAAGTCGAAGGCATCACGGTCCAAATGAAAAAAACCGTCGCCAAATTCAGGCAAAACTCCAGTCGTCGAAATCAGGTCGCGTTGGCGTTCGAACATGCGCCGAAAGCTCGGCGATTGTAGGTCCGCTTCATGCCCGAGGGCTTGAGCTAATTCAATCGCATGAACAATCCCGAGAGCGGTGTAATTACTTGCGTCTTCATTGAGGTCCCCGGTTCGCTTAATTTTTTCCCAATAACTCGCTAGGCGCACGCGTATCGCTTGGCTTTCGGCCGACTTATCATCGGGGAAAAAGTTTGCGAGGGCCGCACAACCATGGGCCTCGGCTAAGTGGATATTATGATCCACATCGCCAGCAACGGAGCCATCTGGATTCGCCAAAAACTCTTTCCACGTCCGCAGGGCAATGGTTTGAACCAGCGACTTAGTCGCGGGTTTAATCAGGTCTTTCTGCCCTAGGGGACGAACCAAGAGCGCGATGATTCGCAACGTGTGGAAGTCCGTGGGCTTGCTCGCCACATCAGGCACCGCGGCTTCAAAAAGGGCGGCGGCTTTACCTAAATACTCCGCCTTGCCCGTGCGTCGTTCTAGTCGCACCGCAACATCCGCCAAACATAGCTTATCGTGCGTCGAGAGTTTAACGCCTAGCACTTCGCTATGAGCGAAGATTTTCTCGTAGAGGGTCACATAGCGATCTGGTCCATCCGCCGCTTCTCCCGCCTGCAAGGTAGGCAGGACGCCGCTCCCGAGGGCCAGCATCGTCAGATAAATAAAGAGCAAACGCATGAGCGAGAAAGTCGACATGCTAGCCGCTCGCCCGACCTTGCCAACTTATTCTCAACGTAAACCTACTTCGTCGGCTCAGCACTCACGCGGCGTTGAACCGCTTGCAGGATTTCGGCTGCCGAAGTGGTATGCCGCTCCAGCATCGGTCGCAGCTCAGCCTCCCACGCCTCCGCCGTAAGCTGGCTAGTCCGGTTACGCTCCGTCTTCACACCCTGCGAAGCTTCTACGCGAACGACTTCTACCCCAGAAGGTGCTGCCAGGTTACCTGCGACCTCGCCGCCTTGTGCGTGCTTAAGTTTAAAAGCGGCCAACTCAGAGGCCTTACGGCCACTGGTCTTACTGAGAACCTCAGCCCCCATCATAGGCCGAATCGCTATATTGTCTCGCACTACCGCACCTTCGCTGGACTCCACCCTCACCGCTCCGGCACCGGTACCGATAAAAAGGTTATGACTAATTTCGAGATTCCGAATGGGAGCACCGTTGCCTCGAACGCGGATGGCCTGCAAAGTAGGCGCCAAAGCGGTATCCACAAAAACATTATCGCGAATCACTACTCCATGCGGATCGCCGCCTTCGATATCAATTGGCCGACCATTCCCTAAAGTCAGCCCGGCACCTACCCGCTCGAGTCGGTTGCCTTCAAATAAACCCGGACCGCAATTGAGGCAGATACGCTGATAACTGTCCGTAAAGATACTATTCCGAATGACCCAACCAGCGTTTTGGAATGCCGTAAAAATCACGGCCGACGTGGCAAACTGATTACCCAGCGGTTCACGAAAAACGACCGTCTTCCCCTCGACGGCTTCCACAGTCAACCGGCCTAGATACTGATCCGTCTTCACATCATAAGCCTCGGCTAAATGTCCGGCAGCGAGTTCCGTCGGCAAATTTTCTTTAAAAGTCATGCGGTGCTCAACCACGGATACCACATGCTTCCAGTGACCATGGTTATTAAACGCATCATCAGTCGTCCGTTGCAGCACCCAATGATCAAAGGTCGAACCATGCCTACACGCACTCATCACCCCATCACCCCCGAGCAATTGATTGGTCCCTGGGCGGGCTATAAAATGACAATTAATCCAATGGTGATCACCATAACCATCGGTCTCGTCGAGGCCGGCCTTGGCGGCAAAGAAGCGCGCATCGCGCACGGTGATTTGTTGACAGCGTAGGAGTGAAATCGCCGCCGAAGTGCTGTAGACAAAACCCAGCATGTCGCCGACCTCTAACGTTCCCGCGGTTCCATAAGCCGTCTGCCAGGTCCCCCGCTGAATGGTCTCGAGCAGTTTCCGGTTCTTCAACGTGAACCAATAAAACCCGTCCGCGGTCTGCTCCATTTTATCATAGAAGAAATTTCCCGGCCCCCACCCTTCATCGATTTGATAAAGCGCCGCGATGTGTCGACCATTCGCTTTAAAAGGAATAAAGCGACCTTCACCCGCAGGCATCCGCTGCATCAAACGCGTCCCTGCCACCGGCCGAACTTGAATTCGATTACCCACGAAGTCGAATGCGGTGATGCGAGCGTCCATCGAACCCCGCGGGTCACTATCGACCGTAAAGCCTTCGAGCGATAAGTAACTGCAATCGACGACCTTGATCATCTGGTGATAATGTGGTGCTGGTATGTCCGAAATCCCGAACCAAAAAGTCGCCCCATAGGCCACGATGCGAAACGGTTTGGCTGGATTGCCATGCATCCCTTGTAAGGCAAAGGACCGGCCGCCCATCGCCTGATACACGGCGTCAAACCGATAGTCACCGGCGGGAATGACGTAAGAATCTTGGCCCGCTTGAAAGGCCGCTTTGATGCCAGCGAGGATTTGCGCTCCCGCCGTAAACTGACGCTCTTTCTCTGCGACCGTAAAGGTTGGCCCGGGCGGGTTGTCAGCCGAGTAAGGAAGATCAAGGTCCGCCGCAGACGGAGGGTTCGACGCAACCTGTGCCTCAAGCGGCAGGATGCCTATAATAAGCAATAACCCCAACCCAAGGCCCATCCTGCTAGCAGCACGCCGCACCCACTTCATGGCAAAGTTACGAATCACGTCCCGTACCAAAACCAAACCCCTCCCTAAGTCGAACCTACAAGTAAACCCAAGCATACCTAGGAAACGCTTGCCCCATGGAGGCGTTAATTTTTCATCTCCCCATGCGCCCCTTCATTTCCCTGCTGCTTGCCACGACGGCCTTATGGTGCGGAGCCGACACGATGGTTGTGGTTAAAGTGCAAAGCAATCAACCGGGGCTCACAATCCCTACGGATTTCCTGGGTTTGAGTTACGAAAAGACCGCCCTCGCCGAAAAACACTTCACCCCCAACAACCACACACTCATCAACCTGCACCGCAACTTAGGCAACGGGGTCTTACGTATCGGCGGAAATAAAGTTGAACTCAGCCAGTGGCAGCCGGACGAATCCAATAATAAAGAAACCAAGGCCTTCACCGCCATCACTCCGACTCAAGTCGACCAATTCTACGCCTTTCTCCAAGCCATTAACTGGAAAGTAATTTATGGGGTCAACTTTGCTAGCAACGATCCCGCGAATTCGGCCGCAGAAATCAACTACGCAACCAAAGTAGGCGGCAAGACGACCTTGGCGTTCGAAATTGGCAATGAGCCCGACCACTACTACCTGCCTCCTAAAAAGACTTTTCGCGAAAAGGGCTATAACTACGCCCAGTATAAAAACGAATTAAACGAAGCCCTTCGCGTCATTCAGGCCAAAAACCCTGAAGCGCCTCTCACTGGTCCTGCCAATACTTCAGGTGGTAATAAATCATTTTTTGAACCCTGCTTGAACGATTTTAAAAGCAAGTTCGCGTTCGCGACTTCACACTTCTACCCCACCTCCAACAAAGAACCCTTCCCTACCCTCGAAACACTTTTATCCAATAAAACCAAGGCCAAAACCATCAAGATGGTCGAAGCGAATATGGACGTCGCTCGCAAAGCAGGCATCGCTTGGCGTCTCGCCGAATGCAACTCCGCCTCCCTGGGCGGCACGGCTGGCGTGAGCGATGTTTATGCGGCCGCGATCTGGGGCAGTGACTTCCTGTTCGACGTCGCAGAACGTGGTGTCGCGGGTATCAACTTCCACACAATCCTCGGGACCAATGGTTACACCGCCATCGCTTTCGATAAAAAGACGGGGAAGTATAGCGTACGTCCGCTTTATTACGCGTTGCTCTTGTTTAAGGACGCGGGACAAGGTCAGGTCTTGCCGACTGAAATCAGTTCATCTGCCAATGTTACTGCACACGCCACGCTGGGGGCAGATCATAAAATCCGCGTCGTCGTCATCAATAAAGAGCTCACGCAAACGGCCACCGTCAACATCAACGCCGGAACCCATCAAGGCACGGGGACGCTGCGACGCCTTGTCGGCAAATCGCCTTCTGAAAAAGAAGCCATCACGTATGCGGGGATGACCGTAACCCCCGAAGGCGAACTTCCCCCTGCGCAAAGCGAGTCTCTGCAAAACCATGAAGGAAAGTTTGAAGTCAGCCTCCCCGCCTGCAGCGCCATCGTCCTAACGATTGATTAAGAATTAACCCACCGCCTCGGGTAGGGACGACGCTGCCTCGTCGTCCTTGATGACGCGTGAATACGCCTTTCAGCATCTTAGATGGGATGGTAATCGCCTGCATCAGGTAGGGACGGTGCTGCGTCACCGTCCTTGAATCCTTTGGGTAGGGACGACATTACCATGTCGTCCGTTTTCACCGACCGACGTGCGTCTGCAAATTCATTCCATACGCACCGATTAATTCAGAACATCCAATCAGCGATTAAAAAGAATACAAGGAGGCTGACGCAGCAGCCTCCCTACCTAAGGCCATGCACGGATGGGATGGTAATCCCCTCCCTACCCAAGACAGCAAATACCCCCTCAGCGTTGGGGGACGCGACGAAGCTTGGAAACGTCATGACCAGTTGCGGCGAGCATCGCGACCAATTCCTGATAACGTTTCTCTGGCAGGGTCTTCGAACGCGACATGATCCAGACATAACTGCGATCGGGCACGCCGATGATCGTCGTCTCGTAGGCATCGTCTAGATAGACAATCAGGTAGGCCGATTTGAAAGGCCAGAGGAACTGCATGCGCCACTCGGCCTTGGTCTGAAGATTGTAAACGAAACCGCGCGGGTGATAGGTTTTCCGAGGTCCATCAAAACCCGCATCATTGAAAGTGTAAGTCGTCGCAATGGTGCCATCTTCATCCAGTCGGTAGCTCTCGATACCATTATAGGCCTCGTCCTCGATGAACGCGGGGATGTGGGCGATCACATACCAGTCCCCCATGAAGCGCGGCAATTCGACAGGCCTATCGATGGCTCGCAGCGGCTGCTGCTGGGGCGACGAATGACAACCAGCCAGCAAGGCACCAAAAGTTAGCACCAGGGCGGCATAAACTCCGAGAGTTTCCAGCGAAGCAAAAAACTTCATTTCTCCAACGTAATGGCGATGTACCTATCCGCAAGTGGAAGGACACATTTGGCATGCACCCCCAGGGAGCAAACACTTCGCTCATTTGCACTTTAAACTTTCCGACTTAAAATACTGGAGCATGCCTAAGCCCAACAAAAATGACGTCGAAAAGCTCAGTCGCGGGGAAGCGACCCGGGGCCGCATCGGCCATCGTGGGGTCGGGCATCGACTAACCCAGAAAGAACGTATCCTTTTCGAGGCAGCCAAACGTCAGGGCTTTCTCAAAATACCCGTCGCCGGAATCCGTAAAAACGTCATCAACGTTTACCGTCTTTGGTGCCAGGCCTCCGACCGCGAATTTATCACCCGACAAGGCTAAGACACGCAAGATTGGGTAGGGACGACGCTGCGTCGTCGTCCTTTTTCGACGTTACGCGTCAATACCCCTTTCCGTATCTTACGTCCCCACAACGTCGCACTCTGCCAACGGATGGGATGGTAATCCCCTCCCTACCCACAACATCATCGGCCTCGGGTAGGGACGACGCTGCGTCGTCGTCCTTGGGTCGGTAGGTAGGGACGACATTACCATGTCGTCCGTTCGCGCCGACCGACGCACGTCTGCGAATCCATTCCATACGCACAGACAATTCAGAACATCCCATCGGCGATTTAAAAATGGATACAAGGAGGCTGACGCAGCAGCC
>Ga0214175_1000541_pt1 | contig 10213 bp, 9 predicted proteins | sample TroBogEpilimnion_17_FD_153013 | JGI IMG/M metagenome (GOLD analysis project Ga0214175, IMG submission 153013) | Freshwater microbial communities from Trout Bog Lake, WI - 09AUG2007 epilimnion | ecosystem: Environmental > Aquatic > Freshwater > Lake > Epilimnion/Euphotic zone | place: Trout Bog...
GATTCGCTGCTGCGGTATTGGTAATCCAACATCGCAATCCAGTTCTTCGTCGCGGGCGGAGTGACGGCCTCTTCGGCTTGCAACGCGGTCATCGAGAGCAACCCAGCTAAAGCCAAAATTTTCCACGAAGAGTTCATGCAGGGAGAAATGGTTTAATTGGTTCTGATGGCAAGTGATGACCCGCCACGGGGGAGGACTTCCGCACAGAAAACTCTGGCTCCCCCCGAAAGCCCCCACCGTTTTGACCAAAAAAGGCAGATTTAACCCGCTTTATGTTTATTTTTAAACATCAAGCATCGCGCGTTTTCTTAATCACTAGGTCACTTGGTTAATTTTAACGATTAAGGGACAACTCTTAGCGATGGTCCTCTGCATTGGGTTCTCGTTGGCCCTAACTTGGGGTATTACCCTCCTCGTGGCGAAAACCGTCGGCCTGCGTCCTACCGAAGAAGAAGAATCGCAAGGGCTCGATATTGCGGATCACGGCGAGGAAGGCTACCAGCACAGCTGAGGATTTTTGGGTTTAAGCGGTATCTTTAGGGTGTTTTCTGTTCAAAAAACAGCAGGGTCGCCCCCTGAAAAGGTGTATTTTGAACAAAAAAACCTGAAGCCTTAAAGTCTTAGCGATTGGCACATCGGTTGCTCCAGCGAAGGTGCCATGAAATCCCTGCTACGAACTCTAACCATCTTAACCCTCGCGGCGTTACCCTTTGTAGCGTCCGCGCAAAACGCTCCCGCACCTGCCGCACCTGCTGCAGCGGAGCCGGCTAAAACGCCGCCGCCGCCCCAGCCGACGCTGGAGATGCGTGTGGCCGGCATCGAAGCCTACCTCACCAACTCCGATCCTACGGTGCCCCTCCAAGTCGGCCCCAAGGACAAAGATGGTAAGCCTACCATCCCAACTGGTTTGACCACGCCCGCCGCGGGCACCTCGGGTCCAGGCCACAACAGCTTCATGATGGTCAGCGCCGCCTTGGTGCTCTTCATGACGCTCCCCGGTCTCTTCCTCTTCTACGGCGGTTTAGTGCGCTCGAAGAACGTGCTCTCCGTGGTCGCGCAATGCTTCGGCCTCGCCGGCATGGTGACGATCCTCTGGTGGGCCTTCGGTTACTCGCTCGTTTTCGGTAAGAGCTTTGCCGGTACGGGTCTCGGTCACCTCTTCGGCGGTAGCGAGTTCTTCTTCCTCAAGGATGTAACCTCGGCTCCTAATTCGGATTACTCCTTCTGGGTTTCGCAAAATGTCTTCGCGATGTATCAGCTGATGTTCGCGATCATCACCCCCGCCTTGATCGTGGGTGCGATCGCCGAGCGCATGAAGTTCTCCGCACTGATGCTCTTCATGGTCGGCTGGATGTTCCTCGTCTACTTCCCCATGGCCCACGCGATCTGGGGTGCTACGGGTGACATGAATGGGGTTGCTAACGCCAGCGCCGCCATCAAGGCGATCGACTTCGCGGGTGGTACGGTGGTGCACATGACGTCGGGTTGGTCGGCTCTCTTGCTCTGTATCATCCTCGGGCCTCGCTTAGGTTTCGGTAAGCAAACCATGGCTCCTCACAGCATGGTGCTCTGCGCCGTGGGTACGGGTATGCTCTGGGTAGGTTGGTACGGCTTCAACGCCGGTTCGGCTGTGGCTGCTGACGGTATCGCCGCTCAAGCCTTCACGACCACCACGCTCGCTGCTGCGGTCGCCGCCTTCACCTGGGGTGCTCTCGAGTGGATCATCCGCAAACACGCCAGCGTCCTCGGGATGTGCTCGGGTGCAGTCGCCGGCCTGGTCGTTATCACGCCTGCCTCGGGCTTCGTCACCGCCAACGGTGCCGTGCTCATCGGGGTCCTCGCTGCAGTGGTGCCCTTCTTGGCGGTGGTTTACCTCAAGTCGAAGCTCGGTTATGACGACGCCCTCGACACCTTCGGCGTGCACGCTGTGGGTGGTACCTTAGGCGCCATCATGACGGGTCTCCTCGCGGCCAACGAAGCCAACGGTAACTTGGCCACGAACCTCAAAGACCTCGTGGGCAAGACGCTGGTCAACGAACAATTAAAAGCGGTCGCGGTGACCTTAGTCCTCTCGCTCGTCGCCACGGGCATCTTGGCCTACGTGGTCAAGGCTCTCATCGGCCTCCGCCCCTCGGAAGAAGACGAAGCCCGCGGTTTGGACATCACCGACCACGGCGAAGAAGGCTACACCCGCTAAGGGTCCTTCCTCCCAGGGATTTCTCCCCACAGGCCGCCCACCCGGGCGGCCTGTTTCTTTTGGTGGGGTTCTCGCTTAATTATTTAAGAAATTCACGCTTTCGACCCCCGATGGTCACGGGGCGAGTTTTTCGGGCTTTTGATTGCCCAATTTCGGCCCAAAGTCTAAACCCTCCGCTGTCTTGTTTATGCGTCGCGTCTTCCGCTTTTTCCTCTGGGCCCTCGGTATCTTTATCCTACTCATCGGTGGCACGGTCCTGTGGGTCGAATCCCAACTGCGCCCCGAGCCGCTTGGCGTCCGCGTCAAAGACGCCCTCGCCCAAGCACACATCGGCGGTGGCATCGCCCGCGTCGAAGCTTCGCTCGATGGTTCGTTCTCGGCGGAAGGAGTCGACCTGACCTTGGAAGACGGCACGCAAGTGAAACTGGCGAGCGTGAAAGGCGCGGTGAAATTGCTGCCCTCGATCAAGGGGACCTACACGTTGGAGAGTATTGATATTAAAAATATCGAACTCGACCTCAGCCATCGTCACGCGGTGAAAACGGCCGAGCCCGTCAAAGCCGCTCCGGCCACCAAGCCCACGCTGCCACCCTTTGCCCTCGGGCCTTATTCCGTCACGGGTCGCGTGACGCTTGCGGATGGGACGTTACTGCGCTTCACGGTGCGCGGGGATCAATTTGCTTCGCAAGGTAATGCCGACCTGCGCGCCGGCGTGGCTTGGCCAGGTTTTACGGTAGGCACGACCACCACCGACCCCCGCGGTGAAGTGGTGCTGAAAGCGAACTTCCGCCGTCCACTCGGTGGCGCAGGTTTAAGCATCGAAGAACTGACGCGCGATATCGGGAGTTTGGAACTGAATTTAACCGCGAAAGACGCGAGTCCGGTCGCCGCGGGAGCGATGGAATTTAACCTGACGGGCAAGCCAGGCAAAGATGACTTGTTTGGTTTCACGGGCGTGCTACTCGACTCGGGTCGCCACGAAGCGATTAAATTCCAAGGCTCTACGCACGCGGGGGTGTTTGACCTCACCGAGGCCAACCTCGACATCGACCCCACGCGCTTTGGGATTTTGAGCGCCAGCCTCCCCGACTTCCACATCGCAGGTTCTTTCACGGCGTCGGCCAACACGCATTCGTCGCAATGGAAGACGAACTTGAATTTGAAAGTGCTGTGGGCTGACTTGCATCGTTTCTCGGCCTCGGTCCCCGCAGGCACGAAATCGGAATGGGCCATTCAAGCCGAAGCGCAAAGCACGGCCGAAGGTTTCTCGCTCGATCACTTATCGGTCGCGGGCAATGGGATTCAACTGACGATTCCCAAGGCGTTACAATGGAAAGGTGGCGTAATGCCCGAAGAATCGCCCGATGCGACGGTGAGCATCGTCGCTCAAGATGCGAATTTGATCACGCTGACGCCCTTCTCGGCCATCGCCAAAATCACGCCCACGGAAGGCACTTGGACCGGTGCAGCGGAATTATCGTTTAAAGACGGCCAGCCAATCGTGAACAATGTGAAGACGCATTCGTTCAAGGGCCTCACGATTGAACGCGATGGTAAAGTGCTTTTGAAATCCATCGACGCCGAAGTGCCCTTAGTTTCCAAAGACGGCACGATTTCAATCAAGGGTCTCAGTGTCTCGAGCCCTGCAGGGGCCATCGCCCGCGGTGATGTGGAGTTTCATCCTGGCAAAGACGGCTCTTGGAACGCGGCCGCCGATGTCGATGTAGGGATTGCCGAATTAGCGGCCCAACCGGGCTGGGAAGACCTGCCGATTGAAAAGCTCAAAGGTATCCGTGTGGTCGCCCAAACCGCCCTCTCAGCGGCGGCGAATCAAAACCCCGTCGTGAATAGCCTGACGGCCAAGATCTCGCGCGCTGGCACGGACTTGCTCACGCTGAAATTACGCCAGCCTTACGTCGTCGGGGGTCCTAAACCCACGGGCGTCCTCGTCGAAGCGTCCGCCGCTAATTTACCCCTCGAATCCGTCGCCGCCGTGGTGCCTGGTTTGAAAGTCACCGGCAATCTGGATCGTGCCGAAATCGTCGCGGGCTTCAAAGCCGAAGGGCTCTTTGTGCGCACCGAAGGTGCTCCGATGGCCTTCGTAGGCACGAGCGTGACGTGGAACAACAAGACCTGGGTGCAGACGTGTGATTTGAACGCGAGCCTCGACCTGCTCATCGGCGAAAAATCCACCGTGCTCGGTTTCCAAAAAGCCGAACTGAAAAATAAAGGTCGCATCCTCGCCGCAGGTGATATCTCGCTGGGCTTGGGCGAAGCTTCGACCACGCTCAAACTCTCGGGCAACTTAGCCGCCTTGGGCGAACAGCCCTTCGCCGCCCAACTCGCTATCATCGGCAACGGCACCTACAATGCGGTGGTAGAACGCAATCCCGCAGGCGATGTCGACCTGGGCTTGGACCTCAAAGAGGTGCGTCTGAAAAACAGCACGGGCCAAGTGAAGTCGGCCTCGGTACGCGGCAAGTATCACCCGCTCAGCAATGGTCTTTCTGCCGAGGGTCAATTGAACGTCATCGTGAACAACGTGACCTCGGGTCATTTCAGTGTGACGCAAAAAGTCTCCGGGGCAAAAACCGACTGGAAGGCCGACATCACGCTCGATAACATCGATGCCGACGACTTGCTGACGCTTGCGCCCCAAGAAAAGGACGTGAGCAAAACGCCGCCGCCTCCCGCGAAGAAACCCGTTCCCGATAAAGCTCCCATTTGGGAAAACCAATCGGGCGAGATCTCGCTCGCCATCAACAAAGCGAACGCCAAAGGCATCATCGCCAAAAAAGTCGTACTCCAAATTTCCATCGACGAAAAAGCTGTCCACCTCGACAAGTTTACTGGTCAGTTAGCCGAAGGGACCTTGAGCGGACGTGGCCAATTGGGCTTCAACCCCAAGACCATCAACGGTCCTTACACCTTGGCGACCACGGTGAGTCTTCATCAATTCGAGATCGGCAGCTTAGCCGACGCGTTCCCTGATTTGAAAAAATACGCCCAAGGCAAAGCCGATGTTGGCGTGAGCGCCAGCAGTGTCAGCCCCACGGTCGACACGCTTGCTAACACCCTCCAACTCGACCTCGACCTCCTCGCTAAAAACGGCCACGTGCGCGCCTTTGGCGGCAATCAAGGGGCCACCGAATTCACCACCACCGCCGGACAAGTGGGTGAAATCGTCGGAGGTCTGGCGATTATTGGGGGCGTGTTTACCAAGAACCAACCAGGCAACAATGCGATTTCCAAAACCGGGGCGGCGCTGGCGGCGGCTTCGAAATTACAAAAAGCCTTTGCCGACTTCGCTTACGACACGGCCGAGGTCAAAGCCTCGCGCTTGCCCACGGGCACGCTCAAAATTGATAAAGCCGACATCCGCAACAAGCTCCTGCACTTCACCATCAACGGCGGCATCGGCTACCGTCCTAACATGGACATGCTCGATTGGCCTATGATTCTCAAAGGCCAGTTGCGCGGTAGCGGCGAGTTTGCGAATTACTTCACCATCCTCGGCTTCAGCTCGGGTAAACCCGAAGCCGATGGCCTTTCCAGTGGCCCGACGATTTCCGTCACGGGCTCGATGAATAATGTTAAGACCGATTTGAACGAAACCATCCAGGCCGCGATCAATCGCGCCACCGGGACGGGGACTTCTTCTAATCTGACGAATGGCAATAATGCTTCGCCCGATTCCACGCCCAAGACTGCTCCCACCAATCGCAATCCCTTGGGCGACTTGTTTAAAGAACTCGGTCGATGAATCGGCCTTTCCTGATTTACGGACTTAGCGGTTTATGCCTCGGCGGTCTCATCTTGCTAGCGCTCTCGCTAGGAGTCGCGGGCTTTGGTTGGGGTGATCACCACACGCTGCTCATCCTCCGCGCCCCGCGCGTGGTGGCTGCGTTGGCCGCAGGATTGGCCCTCGGGGTGGGTGGCGGAGCGCAACAAGGGTTGTTTCGTAATCCCCTCGCCGACCCCGGTTTAACGGGCGTTTTTGGTGGAGCGTTGGCGGGCATTGCGGTGCTACTGACTTTCCAATCCGAAATCGCGTGGCGCCAAACTTCAGTCCTCCCGCTCGCCGCTTTTGGCGGAGCGCTCTTGGCCTCCGTGGCGTTGGTTATTTTAGGTAATAACAAGAGCCCGGGTCGCTTGCTCCTCACCGGACTCGGCATCAACGCGTTCACCGCCGCGATTGTCATCGTTCTCGCCACGCTCTCGCCCACCTCGCGCGAACTGCTCACCAATGGAGCTTACGGCGATTGGCTAGGCTTAGCAGCGTTTCGGTTCACGTGGTTGCCCTGCACGCTATGCGTGATTGCGAGTTTGTGCTTATTCCGCTTCGGCACCGTGTGGGATTATTTATCCTTCGGACCCGAAGTCGCCCAAACCCTCGGCATCAACCTCCTCCGCACGCAACGCTGGTCGATTTTACTCACCGCTCTCGCCGCCGCGGCGGCCACGTGCCTCGTGGGTCAAATCGCTTTCATCGGACTCCTCGCCCCGCACCTCGCCCGCACGCTGATTGGTCCGCGTCATCGCTTAATGCTACCGCTCGCGGGAATTCTTGGAGCAACGTTGCTGCTCGCAGCGGACACGGCTGGACGCACGCTATGGACGAGTACGCCGCTCTCGGCCGCGGGAGTGATGGCACTCATCGGCGCGCCGCTTTTCATTTGGATTGCCCGACAACACCATGTCTAACCCCTTGGTCCAGTTAACGGCGGTGAGCCTTGAGATTAAAGGCCGGCGGATTTTGGATGGCGTTTCGCTGACGGCTCATGCGGGCGAAATCGTTTCACTGCTGGGACCCAATGGAGCAGGCAAATCCACGTTGCTCAAAACCATCGCGGGACTCCTCCCCCAAGCCACGGGCACCCTGCACGTCCACGAACACGACCCGCGCACCACCTCGCCCGCCACGCTGGCAGCCCAGCGTGTTTATGCCCCGCAAAATCCGCAGTCGACCTGGGATTATCGACTCAGCGATTTGCCCATCCTCTTGCACCCACGCATCGCCTCGATCGATTGGTTCGCCCACTTCCAACTCGCGGGCCTGATGTCCAAAAAGTTTTCCGAACTCTCGGGCGGCGAACAAAAGGCGGCGCACCTCGCCTTCTCACTCAGCTCTTTAGGCGACCCTTATCAGAAAATTATTTTGTGGGATGAGCCGACCAATGGACTCGACCTTTCCCGTCAGCACTTAGTTCGCACCACCTTGACCCAACTCGCTCAAGCCGGGGCTTGCGTGTTGGTCGCCACACACGACCTCACCCTCGCCTATGCCACGACGCAAACCGCCGTGCTGGAGGAAGGTCGGCTGATTGCTTATGGACGTCCGCAGGCCACGCTCACGCCCGAGATCATTCAAAGCACTTGGGGTATTGATTTGAGCCTCTTGGCGTCTAAGTAGCGCTCGACTGACCTAGTCGACCTTGGCGCATGGCCGAGAACAAATACTGCTGAGCCAAGCCCGCGGCGGGACCGAAGTGCACCTGACCGAATTTTTCCAATTGGGCAGGCTTCCAACCCTTGAGCCCATAGGCCTCCGACATCGCTTGCACCACCCAGGTGTCGACCGGGAACGATTCGAGGCGCGCAAACCCAAACAACGCCACGCACGAGGCTACTTTGGGGCCGACGCCGGGCAGGCTTTGCAACCGCTCCAGCAAGGCAGGCGTCGACAACGTCGACCACTCCTGAGCCCACTGCGGTTGGCGGACGAGCACTTGCGCCGTCCCTTGAATATAAGCCGCACGGTAGCCCAGCGCGCATTGCTTTAAAACGCTGGCTGGAGCTTCGGCCAGTGCGAACCACGTCGGCCACGCGTGATGACCATCGCCCAACGGCTCGCCCAAGTGTTGAGCCAAGTGGGCCACCATCTGCCGGATTTGCAGAATCCGTTTATTCGAACTGCACAAAAAACCCAAGAGCACTTCGTCCGCTGGCTGACGCAAAATTCGCAGCCCGGGGTAGAGTCTTAAAGCCTCGGCCAGCACCGCATCGGAACGCCACGGTAAGTTCGCCAGCAAGTCTCCCTGCGCCCCCACCGCATCAAAATAATCGTGCAAGCGCGTTGCTTGGTTCGGTTGCGAAGCCCGCCACTGCAAGCCGGTGGGAGCGGGACGCAGCTGATAAACCACGTTGCCCACCACCCCTTCCCAATCCCCTGTCGACGTCAGCGACCAGCGGAAACATTGCCCGCCGTCTAACTGTTCGGCCCAAGTCTCAGATGGGATTGCGTATTTTAAAGCCAGCGGATGCCAAGACGTCCACGGCACTCGCATCATAGTTTCGCGGGAGGCAGCGGATCTTTATCTTTCGACCAAAGGAAGCTGTGTTGCGAAGCCAGGACCTTACCCGTCGCATCGACGATGGAAAGGCGCCAGGCGATCGGACGCCAATTAGCGGCTCCGCTTTCAGGGCCCGTTAAGCCGATGATGTATTCACCCAACCAACCCTTTGGCTGGAAATTCAGGGCGAAGTCATAGCGCTCGGTGGGAGCCGTCTCGCTCCGAACCACTTCGAGAATAATGCGCCCATCTTTAGGAGGCGTAAAATCTAGGCGGAAGTTATAGTAGAACCCCGCGCGCTCCTTTTCCGTCGTCCGGAAAATCACGTCATTCCCGTGGCTCTCGTCGGCATTAAACGCTTCGGAGATCCGGGCGACGTCAGCGGGCGTGCGGCGCTTCTCCTTGATGTAAGAAATCCCGGGGACTTCTACCGTAGAAGGAGGGGCGTCAGCGCAACCCACCAATAACAAAACAGCGAGGGCCAACGACCACAGGGCCTGACTCGCTGTTCGACTCACTTCTTCGCCTTCTTTTTGCTGGCCGCAATGCGCGTGGCCTTGATGCGATCCTTCTTGCGCTGCAAGTAGGCACGGCGACGACGACGTTTGATAACTTTGTTGTATTGTTGACCCATAGGAGTCCCTGCATCCTTCGAGAAGGACCCTGCGGGTCAAGGCGAAGGTTTGGCCTTGGGGAGGGGCAAAAGTCGGGCGGTTCGCCCCGCAAACGTCCCCAAACACCACCTTTTAGGCCGACCCACCCCACCGCCGGTGCCCTCCGCCGCCTCTCCCCGAGGAAGAAAAGGTACACTAGCCAAGTACGTCGATGGGGCCCATAGTCAGCGACGTCCAACCCCTGACTGCCATGCCTGCTGACTCTGCTGAGCCCGTGCCGCCACCGATTGTCCCTTTGCCGGCACCGCCCTTACCTAAGCCACCCGCGTTGCCCGAGCTCCGGTATCGACATGAGACCTTGGCCAAGTCGCTCTGCCTCGGGCTAGGGCTCGGTCTGGTCCTTTTAGGCCTGCCGCTCATTGAGCACTACCCGCAACTCTCGGCGGCCCTTGGCGCGGCGCTCGGTACTGGCATGGTGGCCGCGTATTGGTTCACCGTGCGATCAGCACGTGCGCAGGGCAATGCCATCCTCATTTCCGAGCACCAATGGCCCGAGTTGCATCAAGTCGTACTCGATTGTCAGCGCCGCCTCCAACTCCAGAACATTCGGGCGTATGTCGTGCAAGACTTGGTCTTAGAACAATCCGGCATGCGATTGGGCGACGACCACCGCATCCTCCTCCGTGCCAGTTTGGTGGATGCCGCGCTCAGCAAGGGCGACCTTGAAATCCTGCGGTTTCACATTGGCCGAAAGTGTGGCCAAATCGCGTTGGGCCACCACCACTTCAGTTCCACCACCCTTGTCCAAATTGCCCGACTCGTCTACCCCCTCTACGCGTGGTATCGACGTTGTCAGGAGCGATCCGCCGATCGAGCCGGACTTTGGGCGTCGGGCTCACGTCAACCCGCGCACCAAGGCCTCTCCGTGATGGCCGCCGGCGTGCAGATTGGCAATCGACTCTCCCCGCAGGCCATTCGGGTGCAGAATCAAGAAATCATCCCCAGCCTCCTCGTGAAGATTATCAGCTGGAACACCGAGCGCACGTTCTACCCCCAACGCCTCCTCGCCCTCGACACCGACGCCGACGAACTCGGACTGAAGTAGGGGG
>Ga0214175_1000547_pt1 | contig 10120 bp, 3 predicted proteins | sample TroBogEpilimnion_17_FD_153013 | JGI IMG/M metagenome (GOLD analysis project Ga0214175, IMG submission 153013) | Freshwater microbial communities from Trout Bog Lake, WI - 09AUG2007 epilimnion | ecosystem: Environmental > Aquatic > Freshwater > Lake > Epilimnion/Euphotic zone | place: Trout Bog...
AGTCATTTCATTAGAAAACGGTCTAGTCTAAGTAGCACGGTAACAGTGTCGTTGCTTAGTAACAGCGAAAGTACAACGCTGACGGTTAGGGTTGGGGCAACTTTTATAAATTTGGCATAGCAACGACACTCGTCTTTCAAAATTACAAGTAAATACCTGATTAGATCTAAGTGCGATCTAAAACGGGTGCCATACTTATTTTTTGTTACTATGGCAACTTAGAGCACTAGACTTAAGTAGATTTTTCCTTATTAAGCACAAGCGTTAAGATAAGTGCAAGCAAGCCGGAAGTAATTCGGATTGCTAAGACGAATCAAACGCGTGCGCTTAAAGGGGCAGATTTGCAAGCAATGGTGATTGTAAAATCCCATATAGCTTGTAAATTTGTAAATTTACTGGTCGACAGATTAAATCACCTCATTTTCTTATATTTGTAATAAGTTTACAAGTTGACCTAGGTTTTATTGCACTGACCCTAGAGGTCAAGCTCAACGGCTGAATGGCAGGCGGTTGGCTTGGCAGCTGGGGCTGGGGCATGTGGGCGTGCCAAACAGGGGAGAGGGAGGAAGTGGTTGGCGTCGTTCTTTTACTTCGTCACCTCAAACCATTCGGACGTCTTAAAAATCTTCTTCAACTTCTAAATTATTTTCTTGCTTAAAAACTTTTCGAAAGTTTGAAAAGTTAGTATAAGTTAGGAAAGTGTTACAAATATTTCAAAGTGTTACACTAGAACTAATCTAGTAAGCGTCGACAAGTTTGATTGCTTGTCGAGGGACGCCCAACGGTTAGGGAAAGTGTCTGGTGGTGGTCTGGAACTCGGGGTCCTTCAGCCTGCGGTTAGTACATGTTTTACTTTTACAAGTTTGCTTCCGAAAGTTGGCTACTTTTGGATATTTTTATTGTAAAAGGTACCCTAATAGTAGACATGCACCTTTATATAGCTTGAATCGGAAGATATTAAGCTGTATTTTAGGCCGCGTCGCTATTGTTAGAGTATCTCGTGCATTAAAACAAACATTTTTTGTTGTAACGTGTACTTATTGCCTTAGTTAGATTATGTTTAACGTTGTTTTAAGCATAAAAATTCAACGTAACCTAAAAAACGGAAACAGTAGTAGAAGATCTCGTCGAGGTCGAGACCTTTTACGAATGTGTTTCTGTAACTGGTTGTGCCGGATTTTGTCTAACTAAAGTTAATATAATGCTGAAGAAGAAAGAAAATCTATCGAAGTACCCTAGGATAAAAGGTAACCAGGCAAGAGGCAACTCGAGCTAGGTAGGCTGACTACACTAGGGGAAAAGAAAGAAGAAGTCCTGGGGAGAAACACAGGTACAATTTTGTGTTCTGTCGAGAACTTTCTATCTATGTGTGGCACATAAGATGGAAAAAGTATTTTAAATTTCACATTGTTGGTTTTTCTTTTTGGTTTTTCACATTAGTACTTTTACAATTTCAAGGTAGTTTATCAGACAATGACGTTTTATGTTTAACAAGGAAGTACTTTATAAAGATTCAGCGTATTTCGGATACGTTGAACCCTTATAAGTCTCCGATTTAGCTTAAAATAGAGTCTGTAGAAGGTTACTTTCTAATTTGGTTAGACTAATTGATCCCATTATAATGCTACAAGTCATGTCAGTGACAAATGTGGTAAATAATGTGATCAGGGTTTAAACAAATTAGAAGAGGAACATTTCTGTTTTGCTTTCGTTTCTATTCGTGATCCTGATAGCTTTGGCAGAATAAAGCCCGAGCCAAAGGGATCAAGAAAGAGCCGAAAGTGAAAACCGAAATAGATGTCGGTATTCAGGGCTGGCAAGACCTTGATGTTGAACAACTTCCCGAAAGCGAGAGCTGGAGAGAGGTTGGACGTCATCAAGTTCGTGGCAGGCTTGAAGAAATATGGAAAAGACACTGTATTAGAAAGGGTCATTTCCATATAAGAGATTGTCAGCTTCAATGCCATCATTACCGGAGGGATTGAAGTCAGCATTCTCTCGACATCTCTCAGATGATTAATAACGTATAACGTTTTGATCGGGGGTGCCGAAGAGGCAGAGGAATTTCTTGAAGCCGAAGAGGTGGACGAGTTTCTCGAAGCCGCAGAGGTGGATGAATTCCTTGATGCCTCAGAAGCATTCACGGTTTAGAATTTTATATTTTATTAATTAGATCTAACAAGATCAGGTTTGGAAGTATTCGTGCCGTTCAACTTTGAATTTGGGAAGCGATACATCCAAACTTTCTGGGTCTTCCTCTTTTCCTTTACATACTGGCTCATCTATTACACCTGTGATAGAGCGCGGCCAGAATGCCAAGGAAAAAAGTAATAACTGGAAGACGCTTCTCATCGCAGGGCTTAATCTGGAACTTCCCAGATCAAGTTCCTGGAATGAGTAACGTTTTCCAACCCTTGGGGCAAGTCCACATGCATGGTGCCTATTGAGGGCCATGTATTGCTGGCCTTGTTCTTCAAGAAGTTAAGTTTGGCCATTGGGCAAAAACTGTAATAGGCTTTTAGGTTAAGTTGGTTAGCCATTTTACTAGCATCAGTCCATGCTAGTTCTAGTCAGGCTAATCAGCGTAGCCGCTCCATCGAGCCCACGAGGTAAGAAGTTTCCCGACATGGCCCAAACAATCTTCGGAACAACCTAAGTGTTTCTATTCCCAACCTCAGGTAAATTCCTTCCAAAACTTAGTAAATGTTAACTCCGGTTAATATTAATTAAGAAAAGTTCCTTACGAACATTTGGAAGACGTATGTGAATTTTTATGCATTTTTGTAAACACTGGCAAAAGTTATAGAAATCGAGCAATCGATATGCTATAATTTAGGCCGATTGGCCTAAAATATTAAATAATCGGGCTTAATTTGCGAACGATTTCAATATATTAGGCTAGGTTTCCATTTTATGCAATTTTTGTGCTGTTCATGAAATTTTTTAACATTTTGCGTGCTCAGTATGTATCAGTTAAGCTAGATCATTTTAGAACGCCATTTTCTTAAAATGTTCATATAAAGCTTAAAGCCAACTGAGTAAAAATGTTAAACATTCTCGCTATTAACTTAACGATGCTATAAGCTATTACGTTTAGTTAGGAAGAAAAAATTATGCTTAAAATGTTCTAATCTAATTTACTTTAGGCCGAAAATATAAGCTAAGTTGTTTACGAACGACATAGCTTATATCGAAGCTAAATTAGATAACGACTGGCCTTAAATGTACGCATTGAGGGCAGCCCTTCTCTATAAATAAAGTAAATTAGAATGGCTGTTTGTAATGTTTCATGTTTCGAAACAAGTCCAATTAAATCATGGGGGGAAAGTAAAATTATGACAGGGCTAGTGAAGTCTCTTGACTAGTTTTAATTTTCATAACCGGATTGGTTTGACTTGTTTGCGAAACATTAAAATATTATAAATGGAAAACTAAGTGCGAAGCTACCCAGGAAACTGGACAGCTTAGCAATTAGACCATTATATTAGAGTGTGATAAGCATAACGAGAATAAAAATAACAAACTAACGCTAAGACTAAAAATTAGATACATTCCGCTTAGCGTATGTAGTTGTTTTGTATAGAAATAACTAACGTAGTTCATGAGCGGAAACAATTTAAATATTAGTCTTATAGACAATTTTAGACGTAACGATTAGTGTTTAACACTACTAACACACAAACTTGGTGCAAAACACATCTTAATACTGGTCTACTTCACATGTTTTCAGCATCAGATTGTCAAACTCAGGCTGCCGTTTGAGTACGGAGGAGCGTCTGGACATCTGACAAGCAGGGCCAGGGTTAAATTGTGTCAACGGATCTCAGGTGATTATCCTCAAGTTTACTAAGATAAATAAGTAAAGAAGGGGAATTTCACTAATCTGCTTTAAGGTACATGTGAAGATACCTGCACCCCGCAGAGAGATTTGTTGCCCGTTAGAGGGTCTGTAGCTTTTAGTCACTTGTTCGGTATACAGTCCGTAGTTGGACTTCGGTAAGTCCAAGGGGGGAACATCACCCTCACAAGTCGACTTAGAAAGCCAGCGAGCAGCTAACCACTGTTTCGGACCCACTAAGGGTTAATTGGCGATTCAACCATAGCTGTAAAATTGAAAAATTGTGTTTGCAAACAAGCTTTGATAGAAAGCTATCACGATTAAGTGTCCTATTTACATTAAAATTAATAAAAGACGAACTAATTGTAACCTTAAAGGACAAAGGTTTACTTAAATTAGAAAATGCAAGTTCGCATTTTGTGAAATAAGCTTATTAGTGAAGCTTATTAAAGTCACGAGTTGTTTTGTTTTGTTTGTTCAAGTCGCAACGGTAGCCTAAATCCTTAGCTTTGGTAAGCTAGATCGTTCTTGTTTAAGGACCTAGGACTAGGTGCCAATTGGCGATAGAGCGAACAAGTAGGAATTTGACTGTCAGACTAAAGTGGAATAGTCTTAAATTACTCATAAAAAGTCAATGTTGTTTGCATTTTGTTATTTAACGCGACGAGCAGTGAATAAGTCGTACGGGTACTAAGCTAACACGTTTATGGTTAATAGCATAGTTTGCTATCTATATCAAAACGTTCATACTTGTTACTCGCACTCTTAAACTAACGAGGGCTCGCTAAAACTAAAACGTTTGGACAAGTACTAAATAGTACGAATCGGTTTAACTTATTGTACTAAAGAAACTAGTTCGATAGTACGATAAGACTCCGAGGCAGTACTACGGCTTATGAGTTTAAACAGTACGTTGGGCGTGTCTCCGTTAGCGAGGGAGCGTTAAATTAATACAATTAAAATAACGTACTTTAAGGCCGGAAGAAACGTTCGCTTGAAATTTCTTCACACACCGGTCGTTTAAAATTGACATTTTCTGAGTTAATTCCACAAATAGAAACATCTCAAATAAAATTTTGTCTTTAAGTGTCCAAAAATAAGCTAGAGCCTTGTCGTCGAGGTTTAAGTAATTTTTGTAAAGATAGAATTTTCCATACAAGTAAAAATTAAAACTTACGAGACCACGAAACATTCTACAGTGAAATTTCGTTGAGTCAATTTGTGTTTGCAAGTTAAGACGAATTTCGGCAAGCTTTAGGCATGTCAACTACAGATCCGGATGGCAATCCGGAGCTGGCTAACATTGGTAACGCCTTAGACGGTACTCTCGACATCTCCACTGAAGATGTTGAAGAAGTTCCATCTGAGGACGAGGCCATTGCTGGCGCCGCAGCTCTTGATGCCGATGGAGATGGTCTCTTGGCATGGCTAAAGAAAAAGAGAACTAAGGTCTACCGAGTTGTAACGAGGTTGAACAGGTCGGCTCAGACTGATCAGAACTCTGCCGAAAAGTGGAACATCTTAACAAGGGGAGCTATTCAAAATCTGTCTGACCTACATAGAGTAGAAAAAGAGATTGCTAAAATTCATACGCCAACCAAAAAAGAGACTGAAACTATGAAGGCTTACAAAAAGGTAGCTAAGGCGACAATAGCTACGCTGGAGAAACGCCGAGACAGTCAGGCTAAAGTAGAAACTGCTGGGACTGAGGAAGGTGAAGGAGCAGGGGTGCTTCCAGATCCGGAATCAGATGTTGATCCTGATGGGGAACCTAACTTAGATAACCCTGAGGGAGACAACGACGATGAGACTGTTGTTCCGGCTACTGGAGCCATCTCGAAGAAAACACCCGCCAAGGTGCACTTCGAGGAGGCAAAGGTCACCAAGCAACAGCCTCTACCCCCTACGGTAGAGAAAGGTCCGGGGAAAGTAATTCCGGAGAGGCAAAAGCCTGGAGAAGAATCAGAATCTGGTTCTGGTTCAGACTCAGACTCTAGCGACGACGAAGTTACTTTTCTTAAAAAGTTAGTTAGCGCAAATGCTTTCACTGAAGCTGCTTTGAGAGAAGAGTTAGCTAGAAAGGACCAAGAGTTGAAGAAAGCTGATTTCAGACAAGACGATTTGAGGCAGAAAGTTGACAGAGAAAAGAGGATAAACTTTAATCTGACAGCTGAGCTTCAAAGAGAACAAGTCCGAAATCAGCCAGACTTAACTAAGCCCAGAGGTGTGCCTCTAGATTCAGAGTCTTTGGGAGCAATTCCGAAGACACGCTCAGTTTTGGATGATCTGGATGAAGGAGGTAGAGCAAATTACGAGCGATCTAGGGCAGAAAGAAATGCCCGAAAGACCGAAAGAGATGGCGGTCCAAATTCAGCTTATACAAGGGGAGGCGATCAATTTTTTCATTCAAGCCCATCAAGTCAAGCTAGAGACAATGCCGAAGGGGGAAGCCGAGCAGCTGGCGGCGGACAGCCACCAGGTGACAAGGGTCCTCCAAAGGGATTTAGTTTCGGAGCCGGAGTTGATGGAGCTGTTGGGGGAGGAAACGTTAGTGGGCAAAACGATTCCAGCACATTCACTAACGCCAATGATCCTTTGAAAGGTCTAGACAGATATAAAATGACTAAGTTCACGGGTGATGAAAAGGAGTACGCCTTTTGGAAGCTTTCATTCCAACAGTCGTACGGAGCGAGGCAAATCACCGAAGTGGAGAAAGTTTTGTACTTGCTTCGAAGTATGGAAGGGGAACCTCACAAATTATGCAAAAGGTTTGTTAGGTACCAAATCGACCAAACGACATACGACACTATCTGGGAAGTTCTAGATGGGCGTTATGGGGGGGACATCAGGCAAGATCAGCAAGTTCAGGAGGAGTTTGAAAAAGTCAAAGCCCTTTCCGGCTACGACTTGAAGGATCTTCAAGCTCTGAATGATAGCTTTGTCACAGTCCGAGACTATTACCGAAGGGTAGACGCTCATTCAATTACTCAGAGAAGGAGTCTTTTGTCGCAGAAAGCAAGGAAAAAGTTAGGAAAAAAGGTGGGGAGTGACTATCTTCTCTACTTGGCCGAAAGCGGATTGGAAGACACATTCAATACGATTATGCGCTTCGTAAGCTTTAAACTCACATTAATCCAGAGGCTCAGGGAGTTCACCGACGAAAAGTCGGTCAGCTTGAAGTTCGCTGACACCTACCAGGTAGACGCCAGCGAGCCCGAGACTTCTGATGAAGTGGAAGAAGTAGAAGTGTCTAAACTAGAAGCCAAGCAGAGCAAGTTTAGTAAAAACCACCCACCCGCCCAAAACAAGGTTTATTCTGACGTTAAGTTAGGCAAGCGTTACGTGAAAACTGACGCTAAACCTAAGCAAACTTTAGCGATTGATTACAAGCCTAACAGGGAGGTTAGAAAGCCCGTTTTCAAACCAAAGACATCTTTCATCTCAACAGAGATGTGCCCTCTTTGTTCGACGGCACATCCTATGTTCAGATGCCGGAAGTTTTTGACTCTGGAAGTAAAGCAGAGGTTTGCGGTTGTCCAAGCAAACAGGTTGTGCTTTCACTGCCTGAATTCCGGACATCGCATTTCAAAATGCACTTACAACCAGGGAAAGCCCTGTGGGATTAAAAATTGCGTCAGATACCATCACCCACTTTTGCACGTCAACCAAAAAGGTGCAGTCTTTTACGAAGATCGAGATAGTGATTGTAGTGATCTACCTGACTTGAGCGAGATCAACTTTGAGGAGATGGACTCTAACAGTGACTCTGACGAGGTCGAGACCTTTCACGTGGATGTTTCCCACGTGGCCAGAGCCGGTGCTGTTAGTCTCCAGACTCTAGTTTGCGATGTCAAAGCAGGAGGTAAATCCCAACGAATCATTGTTCTGCTTGATTCCGGATCCAACTCCACGCTGATTGATCAGGCTTTAGCATCAAAACTGAGGGCCAAAGTTGTTCAAGGTCCAGTCACTAGAAAAGTCAATTACGTCGATAGACAGGTAGAGGTTGAGAGCAGTCTTGTCTCTTTTGTACTGACAGACGTCGACGGTAGACATTCGCAAGTTCTTGAAGCCTGGACGGTTAAAGATCTGGCGAAACGTTCCGGCGTCGTTGACTGGTCTGAACAAAAGAGAAAGTTTGAACATCTTCGAGATGTCCCATTTGTTCAACTACCAAAACCTGCCAAAATCGATGTTTTGATCGGCACAGACAATCATGCACTAATGCGGGGAATAAAAGTTGTTTCTTCTGCCAACCCAGAACACCCTTGGGCCGTGAAATCGCCTTTGGGCTGGACCTGTGTTGGCCCAAGTGAACCGAAGTTCAAGGGGGACACTTCGCACTCCGTATGGGTGCACAACATTTTGATACGTGACTGACTTTCGAAACCCTTTGAATTACCTATCCAAGAAAAAGAACAAAAGATACTAGGAAAGGACATAGTTATTTTAAACATGTCTTTTGACGGAAATCTAGATACTTTAGTTCGCAAGAGTTTTGACCTAGACGAGTTAGGCCTTAAAGATCAAATAAGAACGACAGGTTTAGGTTTTGCCAAAAACCCTAAACGACCTGAAAATGAGTGGTCACCTGAGGAAAAACTTATTGATAGTAAAATGTCGTTGCAATTTGTTTCTTTAGGATCTAACAAAGGTTATTACACTTGTAAAATTCCTTGGAAAGGTGATGGACCTGATCTTGTAAACAACATGAACGAGGTCATAGCTAGGCAATCGAGGACAAACGCTGGAGCGTATTTGTCTAAGAAAGGCACTAGCATAGACGAGGTTAATGTTAAATTACAAGACCACGTTGATAAAGGGTACATCGAGAAAATTGACACCAAAAAAGAAAATATCAAAAGAATTGACAGTTACTTTCTCAGTTATTTTCCAGTGGTGAATCGAACTAAAGACACTACTAGCTTAAGATTGGTATTTGATGCCAAAGCTAAAGATAGAAGTGGTAGATCGATGAATGGAGCAATTGAGAAAGGCCCAAACAGATTAAATGACTTATTTGCAATTCTGTTACGCTTTAGAAGGTATCGTTACGCCTTTACAGCTGACGTGAGTGAAATGTTTCTACGGATCAGACTAACTGAGTCAGACAAGAGGTACCACAGATTCTGGTGGAACGATAGCTTCTGGCAGTGGAACAGAATTTTGTTCGGAAACAGGGCTAGTCCGGATATTAGTCAAAAAGTCATTACTTCACACGCATTAAAGCTTAGAGATAGTTATCCAGAAGCTTGCGATGCTCTAATAGCCGACACATACATGGATGACACCATTGTCAGCCGTCCCAGCGAGGGGGAATGTGTGAAGCTAGTAGAGGATCTGCCAAAGGTAACTGAGGGAATGGATATGAAAATTCAAAAGTTCTATTCTAACTCTAAGTTAACGTTGAAATCACTCCCAAAAGACCTATTATCGTCTAAGATTCACTTTGAAGACAAGGAAGAAATTTTTGACTGTAACAAGGTTTTAGGAATGGTTTGGGACGCGAATACCGATTTGCTCACTTACAATGCTAAGTATAAAAGCACGATCGAATTCATTAATGCGGTAAACACACACACAAAAGTCTCTAAAAGCGAATGGACAAAGAGATTAATTTTGAGGTTAAGTGCGACCGTTTACGACCCTCTTGGTCTTATCTCACCATTCACTGTTAGAGCTAGAACAATCTTACAAACACTCTGGGGTGAAAATTTAGACTGGGATACACCAGTTCCCGATAAATATATAACTCTATGGAAAGTTTGGCTAGATGAACTGTTCGAATTACCAAAACTCATTAAAATTCCCAGGCATATCGGCCTCATGGAAAATTTAAAAGTCGAGCTACACGTATTTGTGGATGCTAGCACAAAAGTATTTGCAGCTACTGTGTATGCTAGAATTTTAAATAGACTAGAGGTAGATGGTTTTAATGAAAGTAACGTTATTGCAAGGGGGGAAAATCATGACCAAGGTCACCAAGGTCAGGTTGTTGCAGTAACGTTAATCACAGCTAAGGCTAGGGTCACGCCAACGAAAACAGAATCTGTTAGCCGCTTGGAGCTAGCAGCGTGCGTGATAGGTACTAGACTAGGGCTGACAGTTGCTAATGCAATGGACATAGATAAAAGCACTATTACTTTTTGGACTGATTCAACAAATTGTCTTTACTGGATAAACTCTCCATCCAGTGCACTTAAAACTTTTGTTGCAAACAGAGTAGGCGAAGTCCATACGCATAGCAAGCCCAGTCAATGGAGACATATACCTACAGATTTA
>Ga0214175_1000550_pt1 | contig 10064 bp, 13 predicted proteins | sample TroBogEpilimnion_17_FD_153013 | JGI IMG/M metagenome (GOLD analysis project Ga0214175, IMG submission 153013) | Freshwater microbial communities from Trout Bog Lake, WI - 09AUG2007 epilimnion | ecosystem: Environmental > Aquatic > Freshwater > Lake > Epilimnion/Euphotic zone | place: Trout Bog...
ATTGATGCGAACTTGCTTGATGTAACAGTTGACGATCTTAAGCAGTTGTCAAAAGAAATATACGATAAGAAAATTGCTAGAATTAAAAGAAAAACGACAGGTAAGTTGGTAATTAAAGAATATCCAACAGCTTGTGCTGGTTCGGCCAACTTTCGACATCTGCTAAACGAATTGAAGTTGAAAAAGAAGTTTGTGCCTGATATTATCTATATTGATTATCTAAACATTTGTATGTCATCAAGGATTAAACATGGTTCCCTCGTCAATTCTTATACCCTTATCAAGTCAATCGCGGAAGAGCTACGAGGGTTGGCAGTTGAATTCAATGTTCCTATCGTCAGTGCAACTCAGACAACTAGAAGCGGATATTCGAACAGCGACGTGGGATTGGAAGATACATCAGAATCCTTTGGACTCCCAGCCACAGCTGATTTTATGTTTGCACTCATCTCATCAGAAGAACTTCAAGACCTCGGTCAAATTATGGTTAAGCAGCTTAAGAATAGATACAATGATCCCAACATTAATCGTAGGTTTGTTCTTGGGGTTGATCGTAGCAAAATGCGTCTCTATGATGTAGAACAATCAGCACAAGAAGATATCCTTGAAGGTCCCGTAATGGATAATACTAAATTTGGCGAGGAAGATTACGAACGTTCTAAACCAAAAAATAAATTTGATAGATCTAAATTTTCGGGGTTTAAATGAGAGACATTTATATAATAAGTGATACGCACTTTGGTCATGAAAACATTCTTAAATTTACAGGTTTTGATGGCGGACCTGTACGTGAGTTTCATGATGTTCATCATATGAATGAGTATATGGTTGAACGTTGGAACAAAACGATTAAGGATAATGATATTGTATATCATCTTGGTGACGTTTATTTTGGTAAAGGTCACCAAATGCTTTCTAGATTGCGCGGAAGAAAAAGATTGATCCTTGGCAATCATGACAATGGAAAAAGTGAACATCTTCTAAACAATTTTGAGAAAATACTCATGTGGAGAGATTTCAAGGAATTTGATTGTATTCTTTCTCACGTTCCTTTGCACGAAAGCGCATTGTATAAACGTAAGTATAATCTTCATGGTCACGTTCATAAAGGCGCCCACAGAGGACTTATGCAAGATAAACGTTATATAAATTGTTGCGTTGAAGTTCGTGATTACACACCTGTTCATATTGAAGAGTTAGTCAAGTGATACATAAAATAGGCGTAACTGGAACTCGTTCCGGTATGGATGATAAACAATTAAAAGAAGTTAAAAAATATCTTGAAGGTATGATTTATCTTCTTGGCAACATTGAACTTCATCATGGAGATTGTGTTGGAGTTGATGTTGAAGTTGCTAACATAGCTCAACAATTGGGTTGTAAAATTGTTTGTCATCCGCCCATTAAATCTGAACTTAGAGCATTTCACAAATCGGACGAATATCGACCACCATACTCTTATTTTGAAAGAAATAGAAATATTGTTGATAGTTGTGACGTTTTAATGGTTGTACCATACCAAACAGAACATCAAAAGAATGGCGGAACTTGGTATACTCACGACTATGCCGTTAAAAAGAAAAAGCCTTTGGAAATTTTTTATCCGAATCGTTAAAATCCGCTTGACTTTCATAAAAATCTAAAGTATACTATAAACTGAGAAAAAAGGATGAAATCATGAATTATAAGATGAAGGTTGATAACGGTGTTCATCAGGTTTTCGAAACAGCAACAGAACAAATTATCAAAACTTTCGACAACAAAGAAGGTTGTCGCAAATTTATGCGTCAGCTCAACCTTGGTAGCGGATTCGATGGGTTCACTCCAAGTTTTTTTCTGAAAAAAATTGAAATTAAGAAAAATAAAAACAAAAGAAAGACTAAATAATACAAACGAAAATACGTATTGCGCAACGTCGCAAGAGGCAAGAGTCTATAAAGAGACACGGAATAGTTAAGAAAACATGGGTGGGGTTCCCCTTAACCGTATTTTCGTTAATTAAAGGCGGGCTGAAAAGCTCGCCTTTTTTATTATCTAAAAACTATAAATAAACCATAATCTAATATAGGAATTATAATGATAACGTTTAAAGATTTCGCTGATTTTATTGTTGAAGAAACCAATAATCCAAAGCATGAAATTCATTATTACGATCTAGACGATACTTTGGTTCATCACGATAACAGCAAGCTTAGAGTTCACGTCAAAGATTCATCAGGCAAAAGAGTTAGAACCTTGACGAGTTCTGAATTCAATACTCATCAATTGCCTCCTGGACATTCATATGATTTTGGCGAGTTCAAATCTTCAGATGTGTTTGGTAAATCAGCGAAACCTATTAAGAAAGTCATAAATAAATTGAAAGGATTGTCTGATAAAGGTCGTAAAGTAGAAATACTAACAGCGCGCCAAGATTTAGACGATCAGCCTAAATTTGCTCATCATATGATGAAGTTTGGTATCGATATCGGTAAGGTTCACGTTAGAAGATCTGGTAATCCTCCGAACGAAAAGAAAAAACCCTCAGAGGCAAAGAAAGCAATTATATCGGACGCTATTGATAAACATGGTTATAAAAGAGTTCATTTGTATGATGATTCAGCGGAGAATTTAGAAGCTATGTTGTCTTTGAAAAAGAAACATAAAGATGTAGAGTTTCACGCGCATCATGTACAACATAACCCAGAAACTGGGGAAACAACTATTACTACGAGGAAAGTTTGATGATTAATTTTAAGGATTTTTTAATTGAATCTAAAGGAGCTGACACTGCTTTTTCTGGCCATGCTAACGAACATCTTACTCATCATTTATTGCAAAAATATATTAATCATTTAAAAAATTCATTACAAAATGGTTCTAATTTAGAAAGTTCTCATTCTGCTGCTATGCAGCATATGTTAAATCAAAAATATGATCCGAATAAATTTTCGCAAATTCCTGAATTGGGAAATGCGAGAGCTCATTTCGGCGACGAAGAAATGGGAAACATGCATGAAGATTCTAAAAAAACTGCTTCTGCTATTATAAATCATCTTAGAAATAATTATAATTTGGGCGTTTCAGATTCTAGACATATTGGTAAAGAAAATGTTGGTAGGTCTGGAGGAGCTGATTTAGAAATTAGTACGCAAAATGATAGAGGAGAACCTGATAAATCTAAAGTTTATTTAGAACATTTGGGAGCTTCTTTAAAATATGCTAAATCTCCTTCTTCTACAATAAAAATACATTCTCCTAGTGTAAAAACTATGTCTGGTATAATTGATAAACATCATCAATTAATGCATGGAGAAAAAAGCGGTTTACAAGAAACTTTAAATAATATAGGAAAAGAAGGAGTTCTTTCTCAACAAACTGCTTTGGCAAAACATCATGATGTTTTATCTAAATATTTTAATGAATTAGGCGATAAAAAATTAACTTATAAACCTATGATGAATTCGAATGGTCAGGTTATTGGTGGAAATTTGAGTAAACACGCTGTGAGTCATTTAAGAGACAGTAAAGATCCTAAGTTAAGAGCAGCTTATAATGATATGGCAAATGAAAATTTAAAAATGAAAACTAGAATGGCTGCAGCTTTACATGATTCTATTTCTAAAATTTTAGATCATCCTTCAACTTCTCCAGAACACGATCAAATTAAAGAATCTTTAATTAGAGATATGGCTAATATTCATAAAGATCAAGCTCCATCTATACTTGTTTCTACAGAAAGAAATAAACCTGAAGCTTCAGTTTATGATACTAGTGATTATCTTACTAAATCAATTACAAGAAATGGTTTAAACGGTCACAGTTATTCTGGAAAATCAACTTTTAAAGTTGGCCCCATGGATTTAGCGTTAGATACTAGACCTACTACTTCTAGAAACCCTGTCAGCTCTTATCCAGTAAATGCCAGCATAAAAACTTCTGATGTTAAACAAAATGGAAGTTATCCGAAAACTGTAGAAACACCTCCAACAACAAAAAAAGTAAAGAATAGTAAATCACCTACTAAACCAACACCACAACAAGTAGCGGCTTTAAAACATCAACAGACTCATCCTATATTTGGTAATAGTACTGGAGAACATAGCGGTACAAGTTTCTATAGTCCGGCTGACACCGAACACGCTCAAAATATGCAAGCACAAGGAGCGCAATAATGCTTAATTTTAAAACTTATTTAATAGAAGCTCCTGTTAAACAAACTGAAGGTAAACCATTAACTCATCTTCGTCACTTAGAAGATAACGCGATTTACGACGGTCATGAAGGTGTTGCTAGAGCTGCTGATTTTCTAGACGACGCTCATAAAAAACTATTGGGTAAAAATTCGGCGACTCATTTTTCCACAAAGTTTGATGGTGCGCCCTCTATAGTATTTGGTCATCATCCACAAACAGGTCAGTTTTTTGTTGCAACAAAAGGCGCTTTTAATAAAACTCCAAAACTTGCATTTAGTCACGAAGATATCGATAAACACTATGGGCATGCTCCAGGATTGGCTAAAAAAATGCATGCTGCTTTTGAACATCTTCCTAAAATTATGCCACAAAACGCAAAGGCCGTAGATGTATATCAAGGCGATATGAAGTATACTAAGCCTGATATTACAACCTCTGGTGGTCGTCATAGTTTTACGCCAAACACTATTACGTATTCAACACCTACTGATTCAGCCGATGCAGCAAAAATTAAGGCGGCAAAAATGGGCGTTGTAATTCATACAAAATACAAAGGACCAAAAGGAGCTGGACTCGAAGGTATGTCAGCTGGCCCATTAGATGATAAAGAAAGAGCTAGATTAAGTAATCATCCGGATGTTCATAATATTGATCCAACAATAACAATAAATCCGGCTAATTATACGCCCGCTGAACAACAGGAATTTCTTAGTCATAGAGAAGCAGCAACAAGAACTTATCGCAGTATGAAACCAGAAGCTTTTGATGTTGTTTCTAAACATGGTCAAAATATTGAAACTCATGTAAACGATATGGTTAGACAAGGCGGAGAGCCTTCTGTTGAAGGTTATTTGGCTCATCTTCAAGCAAGACATCAAAAAGATTTAGATTCTGTAAAAACTGAAGCAGCAAAAAATAAAAAACGTCAAGCTCACGCTGCGATGATGCAAGAAATATATGACAATAAAGATCATTTTAAGAAAGCTTTGGAGCTTCATAATCATCTTCAAAAGGCCAAAGATGTATTGACTGGCGTAATGGCCAAAAACAATCAATGGGGTCATTCAATTGGTGGTGAAGGAACAAATCCGGAAGGCGTTGTTGCTGCCAATAAAAAAGGTGAAATGACTAAATTTGTCAACAGAAAAGAATTTGCCCGTCAAAATTTCTTGAAGGGCGCTTTCCAAAAACAACAGGCGGCTGCTAATGCTACGTAGTTTTCTTCAATACTTAAGAGAGTCAAATAAAGATACAAGACCAGTAGTATTGACTTACGGAAGAATGAATCCGGGTCCTACAATTGGTCATCAAAAAGTTATTGAAAAGGTTCATGATTTGGCCAACAAACAAGGTGCTCATCATGAAATTATTCTTTCTCACTCTCAAGATTCAAATAAGAATCCATTAAGTATTGATCAAAAGTTAGAGCATGCAAGAAAGTTTTTTCCACAAACCAATTTTGTTGGTTCTTCCAAAGAAACGCCAACAATTTTACATCATCTAAGTAGATTACATGCAGCTGGACACCCGGAAGCAACTGTCGTAGTTGGTTCTGATAGAGTTCCTGAATTTACTAAAATGTTAAAACAATATAACGGTGTTCCTGGTAAACATGGTTATTACAATTTCAATAAATTAAAAGTTGTGTCGGCTGGCGATAGAGATCCTGACGCCGAAGGAGTTGAGGGTATGTCTTCAAGTAAAATGAGAATGGCCGCGCAAGCAGGCGATTTTGATAGTTTCAGACATGGCGTTCCTTCTCACGTTCCAGATGAAGATGCAAAAAAACTATTCAACGATACCCAAGCAGGTATGAACGCGGGAAAATAATATGGCCGACGAAAAACTTCTTTTGGAAAAATTTGCCAAAGCTTTTGGCGTTGAAAACGTATTGGAAGATCTTAAGATAAAGAAAGCAAAAGAAACTGCCATATTAGAAAGTATGCAAAAAGCTGTAGGTAAAATTAATACCGTTCAAGAAATAGAAATAGAAACCATTGTTGAAGAAAAATCAATAACAGAATCTGAAGTTATTGTTGAAATGGGTAGACAGCCGGAACCAGTTCTTGATAAAGAACCTATTGTTAATAAGTATGTAAAAGCTTTGTCCAAAATAACAGACCAAAAGGGTTCGGCAGAACAAAATAGTATACCCGACATTTATCGTCGAGAATTAGATATTATTAAAAAATCAATTGCTGATTTTCATCGTTTTGCTCAAAGACATTCGCAACTTGGTGGCGGTGGTGAAGTCAACCTTCGCCATTTAGATGACGTCAATAGATCATCTATCGCTGACGGTCTCTATCTTCGTTACGACGCAGCCACAAAGAAGTTTGTGTTTGACGATCCAGTCTCTAGTCCAAACTTACTTAATGTAGCTTCTGATATTATACCATCAACGACTCTAACATATACTATTGGTAATACAACAAATCGCTGGGCGCAAGCATATATTGATGAAGTTATTGTTGGTGCAAATTCTATTACATTCCAAGACGTGATAGGTGGAAATCCTGATCAAACGCTTTCTCTCGCTAATCAAGTGTTTTATATCACTCAGGGCGCAGGAACTAATACACAGTTCAATGCTAACGCTGGATTCAATGCTGGCGGTATCGTTTTGCAAAACTATACTATTCAGTTAGCAAATGCATCGCAAAACTTGGTAGTTGGTTCTACTTCTGTAAACAACAGCGTTGTCTTTAACCAAAACATCAAAGCAAATACAACAATTACTTTTACTGATAATACAGTACAAAATACCGCTTATAAAGTTCCTAACGTAAGAATAGCAAACGTAATCTCGAACAGCGTTTTGATTGACTTTTCAACTGACAACTTTGTTCATATTCATACCAATCAAGGAACTGTTACAGCTAACATACAAAATTTGACAGCTGGTAAGGTGGTCGAACTGTTTATCTTTAATAATGTTGGTGGCACACAACAGTTTAATCATGGCGTAAGTTCGACACAGGCTACAGGTGGTCAGTCTTTTTATCTAAGCTCTCACAATACAATGTATGTTAAGTATTTTTGTTTAGATGGAACGGCTAACAACACCTTTGTGGCTGCGATAACATAAGCAATTTTATAAATAAAAGGTCAGCAGAAAGCTACGGCAATCCTGCAAGTTCTTTGGTCAGCCCACGGGAAACCCAAAATGCAAAATGAAGATACCAGTCTCCAATCTAGTCCTCAGCTAGCACTTCGCGAACAAAACGGGGGTGTCGTAGCCCTGTCTGGCAAACAAATCCTTTCCCTATACAAGAAATCAGAGCAGTCTGGTATTCCGTTTGATACACTTAAGGAAGTGTATAACCGAGGGTATTCAGTAGCACTATCTGAACAAGATGCATTCGGCCGAGTCAATTCATTTATAGCAGGCGGAGAAGCAATGATTATAGATAAAGATTTAATGGAAAAGCGTGGTCTTTGGGATAATATTCACGCTAAAAGAGAACGTATTAAGCACGGTTCTGGCGAACACATGCGTAAGCCTGGATCAAAAGGTGCACCAACAGATTATGCATTAAAACATTCACAGGCAAAAGAAGAGTATACTGGTTCAGAAACAGTTTCAAATAATTCAGATGATCCATCAAGTCGTTTCATTGGCACTACATCACTGACCAATGTTTATAAGAACGCAACTCCTGGACAATCTGTTACAAAAACAATTAAGAAGGTTGTCAAAGAAATGACAATCCGCGACGCAGCTGGTCATAAACAAAAAATCAGTAAGAAGCCAGTTCGTGAAGTTGATGGTAAAATTCATATGGAATATCCAGGTAAAAGCAGCAGCTCTGGTGGAGGCGGTAAATGATTGGCTTCAAAGAATTTACAGTTGAAAACTGGCAGAACAGCAAATACAAAAGCGATAAAGGTGGATTGACTAAAGCTGGTGTTATGGCTTATCGCCGCGAACATCCAGGCAGTCATCTTAAAACAGCTGTTACTACAAAACCTTCTAAGTTGAAGAAAGGTTCAAAAGCAGCTAATCGTCGTAAGTCATTCTGCGCTCGCATGAGTGGCATGAAGAAAAGATTAACATCAGCTAAAACTGCGCATGACCCAGATTCACGCATCAATAAGGCTCTTAAAAAATGGCACTGTTAACATTTAAACAGTATATTGAAGAAAGTAAAAAAGGTACACTACACGTTGTTGATATTGATGACACAATGTTTCATACAACAGCTCGTGTTCGTGTAAGAAATTCGAAGGGTAAGATAATCAAGTATTTGTCTAACGCCGAGTTTAACAATCATAAACTGAAGCCAGGACAAAGCTATGATTATAAAGAATTTAAGAATGCTAAGAAGTTTCATGATGAGTCGAAGCCTATTCATCCAATGATTAACAAGGTGAATAAGATTCAAAAGAATGTGTCGAAGCATCCAAATAGCCGAGTGATTATCAATACTGCTCGAGCTGATTTTGATGACAAGGATAAGTTCCTAGACACGTTTAGAAAGCAAGGCGTAGACATTGACAAGATACATGTTCATCGAGTTGGTAACATGACTGGACCCGATAATGCTGCATCTAAGAAAGTCAAAGTGGTTAAACAATATATCGACCAGCACAGTCATAAGAAAGTTATTATGTATGATGATAGCAAGACCAATCTTGAGGCTCTGCTAAATATGAAAAAAGAATACCCCGATGTGAAGTTTATTGCATTTCACGTCAAACCTAACGGAACTATGAAAAAGTATAATGGAGAAAAATGATGGATCAAAATGTTATTTTAATTGCAATTTTTGTTGTTGGCGCTATTGCTCTTTTTTTGGCTATGTTCCAGAAGAAAGAAGTAAAAGTCGAAACAAAAGAAGAAGAATTGAAAGCTGAAACAGCTGCCGTGATTGAAAAGATCAAAGCTCCTGCTAAGAAAAAGGCACCAGCTAAGAAGCCAGCTGCCAAAAAGAAAAAAGAAGTTGCTGCTCCAGCACCAGTTGAAGCGCCAGCTCCTGCTAAGAAGACAAAAACAAAGAAAGCAAAAGTAAATGGATGAGTTAATCGAGCAAATGAAGGTGGTTCTTGGAACCACTTTCGCTTTTTATCTTAAAGCTCATTATTTCCACTGGAACGTGGAGGGTCCACAATTCCCTGCATACCACAAGTTTTTCCAGAAAATTTACGAGGATGCTTTTGATGCTGTTGATGCAACAGCTGAAGAGATTCGTACTATGGATGCTTATGCTCCTGGATCGTTTATTCGTTTTGGCGAATTGTCTGTCATTAAAGACGAGATAAACATTCCGCCAGCTATGTCTATGGTCGCAAAACTATTAGAAGATAATGAGAAGTTGATCAAAGAGCTTGAAAAAGCTCAAGCACTTGCTTTGAAGAACAAGTGTGATGGATTAGAAAACTTCTTACAAGGTCGTATCGACGTTCACTTCAAGCACAACTGGATGCTTAAAGCAACATTAAAGGCGTAACAAATGAAAGACTTTCGCAGCTTAGAACAAAAAATTCGTCAAATTCGCATGAACGAGGCAGAAGCTCGCAACACAGCATTGCGTAAGAAAGTTGTCAATGTTGGTCGCCCAGAAGATAACGTAAAGGACGCAGAAACATCTAAGCTGGCGAAACAAGCTGAAATCAAAACAAAAATTATCGATGAAGATATTGGTTATGAGTCAAAAGATACCGCTAAAAAAATTAAAGATCAAGAATTAGATAAAAAAAACGCTAAAGAAATTAAAGGCGGTAAAACAGAAATTGAGCTTAATCCTAAAACTGACGATAAAGTTGGCGATGAATCAGATGAAACGGGTAAAGCAAAAAAAGCAACTGCAAAGGCGAACAAAGAAATTGGCGCTAAAAATGCAACTGTTAAAGAAGAAACTCTTGATGAGTTGTCAAAAGAAACTCTCC
>Ga0214175_1000556_pt1 | contig 9988 bp, 13 predicted proteins | sample TroBogEpilimnion_17_FD_153013 | JGI IMG/M metagenome (GOLD analysis project Ga0214175, IMG submission 153013) | Freshwater microbial communities from Trout Bog Lake, WI - 09AUG2007 epilimnion | ecosystem: Environmental > Aquatic > Freshwater > Lake > Epilimnion/Euphotic zone | place: Trout Bog...
CAAGAGTCGCTAGAATAGCCGTTAGCTTCTTTACCCATCCATAAGGCTAAGACGTTAGCACCCGAATAGGTTGTTTTAGATATAGGATTGTGAGGCATACCAGACGAAATGCCCTTGCGATGCCAAGGCATCTATTACAATTATTTTTGTAAATTAGTGTTATTAGATCATTAATCAAATTAGTGAGGTATTTAGATACCGCGAAGAGATCGATGGTGCCAAATACTCCCCGCGCGTTGGTCCAGAATGGTGCCAGATGGTCTATTATTCATAATCTGGTACCATAACATTAGTATCATCATTCATCATTCATTATCTATTATAGATAAGAGCAATTAGCCTATTGTGTGTAATAGCTATTAGTCATCAGATAGGCCTGCACCTTGACCTACGCATGGTCCAGGGGGGTGGCTGGAGCGTGCACCCCACAATCAGTTCCCCCCAAAAAATATTTCGGTTATAGTGTGCTTCTCGTTGCAATGGAGGTTCACATGTCATTTTCTGATCTGGTTACGAAGGTAGAAGGCTTGCTTAATCTGAAGGCTGATTGGTCTAATGCTAAGACTGCGCTTGAAGGCACGGTAGCTGAGTTGCAGGCTAAGGTTACTGATCTTGAAGCGCAGGTAGCTCAGGCTGCTCAGAATGCAGAGGCGGCTGCTGAAGCAGATGTACAGGCACTGATTGCCAAGATAGACGCTGCTTGACACATCAGGTAGTATCAGGCATATCTGGTTACGCGGGATGGAGAAGTAGTATCTCATCGCCCTCATAAGGCGAAGGTCGCGTGTGCAACTCACGCTCCCGCAACCAAAGATGCTCTCATAGCTCAACTGGATAGAGCAACGCTCTACGAAAGCGTAGGTTGGACGTTCAAATCGTTCTGAGAGCACCATCAACAGAAGGGACGCTGAGATGGCACAAGGTGGACACATACGGGCTGAAGAGCCAAAGAACGAGTTGCAGTTTAATTGCCCTGAGACAATGGTTCCGCATCTGAAGAAGGTGCTAGAGGGCGAGTACGACATCCCTTTGACCGAGGCTGACGTTGAGGGTGAACCTCTGACCGTATTGGACATTGGCGCCAACTGCGGTGCATTTACGGTGTTCGCCAAGCTCAAGTGGCCTAATTGCCGCGTGACGGCTTACGAACCGCTGTTTGCCAATTATGAGTTCTTCAAATTTAACACCCAGCGTTTTGTACATGTTACTAGCTATATGGCGGCAGTCGGTGATCCAGATCGGAACCGGCTCTACTTTGGCAAGCATAACCTTGGCGAGTGCAGTCAGTACCAAGCTCACGAACAGACGGATGAGTTTGTCGAGATTGAAGTAAAAGAGCCTCATACAATTTTGGAAAGCCACCACATCGTTAAGCTCGACTGCGAAGGTGCCGAGGTCTATGTGCTGGCTCGCCTAGACTTGTCTCAAACCAAATATGTGATGTTTGAGTATCACAGCGAGCGCAACCGCATGGCGTGCGATGCAATCCTCGCAAGCAAGGGCTTTGTTCTCTACAGCATAAACGTGACCGCTGTTGGTTACGGCGTTGCCAAGTATCAGGCTGCATAATGAAATTTAACCTTGAGCAGTTCTATCATTTCTGCCGACAGCTAAAGATAGAAACCAAAGAGCATGGTCTTCGAAAGATGGATAAGCTCTTGGGCACGCAGACCTATGTGATGGAAGAAGTTGCGAAAGGATTAGAAGATGACTGCCATTTTTTCGTTATTCTTAAGGGTCGTCAACTTGGTATTACTACCATCAGTCTTGCCTTGGATCTGTACTGGCATTTTATTAATCCTGGCCTTCAGGGGACGCTAACGACTGACACGGAAGAAAACCGTGACATGTTCAGGTCTACCCTTGGCATGTACATGGATGGCTTGCCCAAGGAATATAAGATCCCGCTGCTGGCCCATAATAGAAACCAATTAAGTCTGAAGAACCGCAGCCGCCTGTTTTATCAAGTAGCAGGCTTGCGAGCTAAGGGGAGCTTGGGGCGTGGTAAAGCTATTACTTACCTACACGGGACCGAAACCTCGTCTTGGGGGGATGAGGAAGGACTCGCTTCCCTACTTGCGTCTCTTGCGGAAACTAATCCTCTTAGACTCTACATGTTTGAATCAACAGCGCGTGGATTTAATATGTTCCACGATATGTACGTTACTGCCAAGCGAGCAAGAACCCAACGTGCTATCTTCTGCGGTTGGTGGAGGAACGAGTTCTACTCTGTCGAAGCGGACAATCCCATTTATAAAGTTTACTGGGATGGCAAAGTAACACCTGAAGAGAAAGAATGGGTGCGCGACATCAAGAAGCTCTACAATTACGAGATCAACTCTCGGCAGCTTGCTTGGTGGCGTTGGAAGCTCGCGGAAGGCATCAAAGACGAAGCCCTCATGTACCAAGAGTTTCCGCCGACAGAAGACTATGCGTTCGTGATGACCGGAAGCTCGTTCTTTTCGAACAGCAAATGCACCGACGCAATGAAAGCATCCCGCAAAGCAATTCCTGATTGTTATCGCTATGTGATGGGCCACAACTTCCAAGACACGGAAGTAATGAAGTCAAACCCTAAACTCGCAACCCTCAAAATATGGGAAGAACCAGATGATAATGGATACTACGTTATTGGAGCAGATCCTGCTTATGGCAGTTCTGATTGGGCTGACCGTTTCTGTATTCAGATCTTTAGGTGCTACGCCGACGGACTCGACCAAGTCGCAGAGTTCGCCACCTCAGAACTCAACACCTACCAGTTTGCCTGGGTCATCGCCCACCTCGCCGGAGCCTACAAAAACTCCACGCTCAACCTCGAAGTCAACGGCCCAGGCCAGCCCGTCATCCAAGAACTCCGCAACCTCAAAAGACAAGCCGTCAACATCGCCTCGCAAAGCGAAACCCGTAAGCAAGGCGAAGCGTTAATGGCCGTGCTCTCCTCCATGCAAAACTATATCTGGAGAAAGAACGATACTCTTGGTGGCCTGACCAACTCGATTGGCTGGGTCACAACCCAAGCGTCCAAAGAACGTATGCTGTCCTACTACAAGGATTACTTTGAGCGCGACATGATGATCGTCAAATCCGAGGAACTCTTGGAAGAAATGAAAACTATTCGGCGTGACGGTGGAACCATTTCCGCGCCTGGACGTTCTAAAGATGACCGCGTTATGGCCGCTGGCCTAGCAGCCGCCGCCTTTGCCGAGCAAGTGCAGCCACAGCTCATTGCACGCCGCATTACCCGTGACATGCAACTTAAAACCGAAGATCGCACAGCCGGAGAACTGGCCGTCGGCAAGAACGTATCCGATTACCTGAAACGCATAGGATTTGGGCCAAATGGATAAAGTATTAAATAAATCAGAGATTTACCGGCGCATGGATCGTTTCCAAGAAGACGACAACACGCCGTGGTCATGGCCTATGTTGGCAGAACTAGCAGGTTACGCACCTGGTCATATGCGGGATGTCTTCGTCTACAAGTCCCAACCCATGACTGAAACCATGCAGATCCGTGTCAGCCATGCCCTAGCCAAGATCGAACGCGGGGATGTCACCGTTATGCGTAATCGGGACAAGACGCGCTTCATCCAATACAACCAGAAGCCAGAACCTCGCATGGCTAGAGGCAACCGGATCATCCTTGAGAACGGCGCTTTCAAGGTAAAACCAGGCATTATCAACCGTAATGACTATTCCCAAATCACCCTAAAAGAGCAGTTGGAGGGATAAAATGGCCGTATTAAGATCATATCAATGCGTAAAACACGGGTATTTTGATGCTTGGGAGGCTGAATGCCCTCATGGATGCAAAAAGGTCACACAGGTCTTTTTAAAGCCATTTTCCATTAAATCCGACCGTACCAAGGGCGCTGACAAGACTTTGAAGGGCTTGGCGTCCGAATTTCAAATGACCAACATCAAGTCAACCCGTGAAGGCGAGTTCCAAACGGGTTACCACACCCGCAACAACAAGCCTGAACCAAACAAAGGCCATGAAGCGGCTAACGGTGGCGTGCTCTGGGGCGGCGGTGGCCGATTTGACATGGGTAGCGCTCTTGCTGGAAAGGCTGTACAATCAGGAAATGGCGAACCGGCTGGGTTTGATCCCAAGAATCTTGGCAAACTAACCGGACCGCGTGCGGCAAGTTATCAAGCTGACCATCAGGGATTAAAGATCAATGCGGATTCCAACTAAAGCAGATGAACGCGAGTTCTTTTACTTAGACCTGATTAACAAGTGCGATGTGTCCAAGCCAGAGCGTCAGGGTGATTACTCATCCTTGCGCTCTAACTTTTTGTTCGGCGCTGGTCCAGAAGAGTCACCTGCACCGTTCAACAAGATTGCCTCGCACATCGACCAGCTAACTTCGTTCCTCTACTCCGCAGAAACGACGCGCTTTAACATTGCACTTGGCGCTGGCACAAATGACATTCAACACCGTTACGTGCCGCCTCTTAATCAAGCGCTGCACGACGAATGGAACAACTCGAATGCCGATCAAGTTTTCTCTACGGCCCTTACTTGGGCCTTGGTCTATAATTCGACCTTTATCAAGCTCATACCCTTCAACACGTCTATCCATCCTTACTTGGTAGACCCAGGTTCAATGGGCGTATTGCGCGAAGACGTACCATACACCGACCGTCAACAAGCGTTGACCCAGACTTACTACATGACCAAACAGGATTTGTGGGCGCGTTTGTACAACCATCCGAAACGCGACAGCATTATTAGCCGCATTACAACCGCCAATTACGAACCAACGCATGTGCCTGAAGGCGTTGACCGCATCGTGATGTCGCAGACTAATCCAACTCTATACGGCACCGTCAACCTCGACCTTTACGGCTACAACCGCATGAAAGCGCGTATTGCCGAAGACACGGTCGAAATGACTGAGCTGTATGTCTGGAATGACGAGACACAAGACTATCAAGTCGTTACCCGCGCCGCACCGGATGTGATCATCTACGACCGGCCTAACGAAGAACTATTTCTCAAGGGCGAGCTGCCGTTCATTCAGATCTGCCCTAACCCGCAATACGATTATTACTGGGGACAATCCGAAGTTTCCAAGCTGATCTATCTTCAGCAGATGCGTAACCGGCGCATGACGGAAATTCTGGATCTACTATCCAAGCAAGTTAACCCGCCGACAGCTCTTACGGGCTTCACCGGCATCTTGGATGAAAAGAACTTTGCATTGAACCGCGCAGGTGGCTTGCTATCGTCTGACATGCCGAATGCAAAAGCAGAACGTCTGGCACCTAACATTCCGCAAGATCTTTACGCACAGCTTAAAGAAATTGATGCAATGTTCGAAGAAGTCTCAGGAATTTCGTCTGTGTTGTCTGGGCGTGGTGAGCAAGGTGTGCGTTCTGCCGGTCACGCTTCTCAGCTCGCACGTCTTGGATCATCACGCGCAAAGAAACGCGCTATGGTTGTTGAAGATTCATTAGAGAAGATGGCAACGCTGTATCTTAAGATCATGCAAGCCTACGATCCTTCTGATCTCAAAGACACTGAAGGCAACAAGTTCATCCCTGCACAGTTTACCAAAGACTATGTGGTCAAAGTGGACGCGCACTCGAACAGCCCGATCTTTATGGAAGATCTGCGCTCGTTGGCTTTCAACTTGTTCAAAGCGCAAGCCATCGACAAGGAAAGCCTCATCGACTTGCTTGACCCTCCAATGAAGCAGCTTCTTAAGGAGCGGCTCAAGAAAATGGATGCCAAAGCAGCGGCAGCTCAAGCACAAGGCGGAGGCGAAAAAGTAGTGCCAATGAGCAAAAAGCAGGGATAAAATGGCTAAAGGACAGCAAATCAACCCAGTTCGGGGCGACCAGCCAAGGGCGTCAACTACCCAGTTGTCTCGCGACGTAAAACCCGCTACTATGGATTATAGAGTAAGTGGTGTGAAGTCTTATACGCCTCGCACTACTCCACGATCACCGGCAAGGAGGCCATAATGGCTTACAAGTCTGTAAAGCGTTCGCGTCGCGGCAAGCGTCGTTGAATAAGTTGGGGACGTTAACTTTAACTGATGGAGGCCTTCAATGGCTCGCAAGTCTCGTAAGCACAAGCGCTAATTGGCGCTACCACCCCTCCCTGAAACCTTAGCACAGGAGCGCATCATGCGTCGCAAGGCTCGTAAGGCACGTCGCTAACTAATACACGGGTTAGACCCGTTATTACTGCGATTTCCCTGAAGGGGGGGAAACCTAAAAATACCCCTTCACCTATTCAAAGGGAACGGACATGGCTGATAACGCACAACTTATGGCATTGATGCAGGGCGCTGGCGGTGAAACCCCAGGTGGCGTATCTGTCGGTGAAGCTCCTCCTTCTTCGCCTCCTCCCATGCCAACCCCTATGTCTACCCCAGAACCTAAAGCCGGTGTTAAAGAAGCAGCTCTCGTCAACGTCTCAATGGCGATGGATTTGATTGAGCAAGCTCTTCCAGCTATCGGATCTGAAAGCCCAGAAGGCCAAAAACTCATTAACGCAATCTCAGCACTGACTACGGTGCTCGGCCCTAAGAAACAGAAGGCCGGTGAATTGCAAAATGCTGAAATTCTTCAGCTTCTTCAAAACCTTCCTCAAGCCGGTGGCGGCACTCCTGGTTCTCGTATGATTGCTGGTGCGCCTCCAAATCTCGGATTGATGAACCCTCCAGGCGCTCCACCTATGCCTCAGGGCGGCGGTGCTCCCGGTGCTCCTCCAATGCCTCCAATGTAAGGGAATTACTATGGAACTCTTTAAGCCAAGGGGCGCATCGGCACCCCGCAATGCTACTACCGACAAGCAGGTTAACGGCCAGATCGTTAACACGCCTCGTTTTGCCCACTTTGGTGGCCTTTCTGGCCCATCGAAAACCGGCAGCAAGAATGCAATGACGATTAAGCCACCAGGCGACGGTCGCAAAGTTATCTAAACCGAAGGATAGGGGACAACAATGCCTTCATTAGAAGATCTCACACCCGACGCCCGCGATGAATTGGCGTTATTGGCCCGTCAATTGGCCGAAAACCCTGATACACGGGACTCTTTTTTGCGTTTGACGAAGAAAGTTAAGCCAAACTTAACAATCGACGCCATCGACATTAAAGACCAAGTAGACGCTCGTTTTGCTGAATATGAGGCCAGAAATCAGGCTTTAGAAGGCAAATTAAGGGAAAAAGACGCCCTTGAAGAGCTAGAAAAGCGGCGTCAAGCCTTGGTTAAAAAGGGTAAAGCAAAGTCTGAAGAGGACGTTGCAGAGATTGAAAAGGTTATGCTCGAAAAGGGCATCACAAATCACGAAACGGCTGCGGATTATTACGAGTTCATGAGAAGTGCGGCGGTGCCTACATCGCCAAAAGTCTTTAATCACTCGTTTATGAACGAGTCAGCACGCGACACGCTGGCAAAGTTCAGAACAAATCCAACAGTAGCTGCGCGTGATGAAGCGGCAAAAGCTCTATTTGAACTGAGGAAGAATCCTCGGCCAGTAGGCTTTTGATATTGGGGACTTAACGAAGCAAAGGAACTAAGCGATGGCTATAGGTGGTGGTATCGTACCAGCAACCGGCACTTCGCAGTACAACGAATTAACGTACGTCACACGGCGTGCGTTTATTCCGAAGTTGGTGGTGCAGCTCTACAATAGCACCCCGCTTATGGCTGCGCTGATTGCCAACTCTCAAACTGCTACGGGCGGTGTCTCGTCCGTTACAGTCCCCGTACAAGGCGCTCAGTTTGTGAACGCTCAGTGGTCGGATTACTCCGGCTCGTTTGCTCAACCTGCTGTTCAGCAGGGCGCATTCAACGCTGAGTTTGATCTCAAGCTGATGATTACGCCAGTTCCGTTCCTCGGAATGGAAGGTGTTGTACAGCAAGATCACGCAATCATCCCATTGATCGAAGCTCGTATGAACGACGCTACGAACGTGATGATGGATGCGATGTCTTACTCGCTCTACAACAACACGACGAATACTCAGCAGTTCACTGGTCTTCCAGCAGCAGTTGATAACGGTAACACCGTTGCCACCTACGGCAACATCAACCGTTCAACCTACACCTGGTGGCAGTCCGGTCAGTATGCTGCTGGTTCGGTCAACCCAACCCGTCAGAACGTACTCCAGTATATCTCTGGTACGGTCAAAAAGGGTGCGGAAGTACCAACCTTCGGCGTCTGCGGCTTCGGCACTTGGACGCTTCTCGCTCAGGACTATGTTGGTCAGGAACAGTATGTCATCACCCCAGGCTCCGGCTTCGACGGCGATGCAAACGGCCCACAGGCTGCGTTCCGCGCTCTCATGGTTGCTGGCGTTCCGATCTATCCTGATCCGTACTGCCCAGAAGGTACGCTCTATCTCCTCAACACAAATTATCTCTCGCTCTACATCCATGAGCAGGGCCAGTTCGTGTTCACGGGCTTTGAGTCAACCCTTCCAAACTGGCAGATTGGTTATGTTGGCGCCGTTCTTACCATCGCTGAATTGGTAAGCACCAAGCCAAAGTCCATGACCAAGGTGACGGGCTACAACTCGCTCACGCTGTAAGGAGGCATTCATGGCTGGTGGTTTTTCTAAAATTATTGTTGCAAATACGCTAACCAACACTCCAGGTTCTACGTTTCAAACCGTAACGATCTCAAGCGTTGGCATCGGTAACGCAACTGCAATGAATGCGGGTGTTTCAACTGCTCAGTATATTCCAGCAGGTGTTTACATTTACCCTTCAACTGCAAACGTAGCTATTGAAGTTAACGTGGGCACGTCCGGTAACAACGCTTGGACAACTTGGTACGGCGCTAACACCGCTGGCTGGGTTGAGAGCGATGGCTACAACGTCCGTGCCAATGCAACGACCGGCACTCAGACGGTTACGTTGTACACGGTCAATGGTGGTCAGGCAGCTACACAATCAACCTACGCAACGTCGTAAGGAGGGTTGAATGGCTAATCCTGATTCAGTAGGCCAGAATTTACAGGACAGCTTTGGTAATTTTCGTATTGCCACTGCTGGTCCCGTATCCATAGCCGCAACTGGTAACGCTGTCGTTGCTCTGCCTTTTCTCAAAGGCGGCACCGGCGGTACAGGTTCGTACACCATCCGTCGTATCACGGTAAACAACGTGAGCAACACGGCGGGTGGTACGGCACCAAACTGTGCAACGGCCAACATCTCAGTTGGTACGACCAGTGACGGCGCAAACCTCGTTACCTCAAACACTGTTACAACCAACCTGACGGGTGCGAACACGTTCGTGGATCTCACGCTTGCGGCTGCGGCCAATTCGACGAGCTACACGGCTAACGCTTTGTTCCTCAATGTGAACACTAACGTAGCAAACGCTGCGATTTTTGTTTCCGTTTATGGTGATGTGCAGTTCTAATGGTTTGGGTAACAAACACGACAGATGAGTTCTTTGTTCAGACTTGGGACGGGAAAGCTCACAGCTTCCCTCCCAACAAAGCTACAGAATTACCTGTCGATTTGGCTCGAATTTTTTTTGGGTATGGTGTCGATGACAAGGTACCCGTATTGGCTAGGCTTGGCTGGACCAAGGTTGCAACGGACGTTCCTAAAGCTCTGGAGCGTCTCAATAAGTTTGTAATCTCGGAAACTCAGCCTCAAACCTACCACAATGCGTCCCCAGTGGTAGACCGAGTACCCTTCCCTGCGTCGCGGCAGGGCGGGGGAAAGGGCTTAAAGTGATGTTGGTGTTCGATGGTTACAACGCTTCAGTCTTACATCACGTTAACACGCAGGCTTCTGCACGACGCTAACGCTAACTTTTGGTCTGACCAAGAGCTTACCGACGACATCAATAACGCTCGTAACCGTCTCGTTCGTGATACGGGCGTTAACCGCGTCATTCAAAACACAGCAGCTATTTACAACCAAGAATTGTACTCGTTCGACAACTCGGCGGGTACAATCTCTGGTGTGTTAGTCACCAATCCAGGCTCTGGCTATACAAGCGCTCCCACCGTC
>Ga0214175_1000562_pt1 | contig 9931 bp, 14 predicted proteins | sample TroBogEpilimnion_17_FD_153013 | JGI IMG/M metagenome (GOLD analysis project Ga0214175, IMG submission 153013) | Freshwater microbial communities from Trout Bog Lake, WI - 09AUG2007 epilimnion | ecosystem: Environmental > Aquatic > Freshwater > Lake > Epilimnion/Euphotic zone | place: Trout Bog...
GATGGTCTATTAGCTCAAGCTATTTTGAATCTTGTAAAAGAGCACGAACAATTGTTAAAAGGTGCTATTTTATGGTCAGTAAAAGATATGCAGAGTTATGCTGCAAATAATCTTAGTATACCGTATGAAATGTCAGATGCATTAGCGCAAGAAGCATTAGAAGATATGATAAAACATCATGATGCTAATTATGGTATAGGATGGAGTGATGTTGAATACTATTGCGAAAAATACAGACCAAAAACAGTAGAAAATGATAACAATTTATAGCATACCAACCCGTGAATGGTGTGGTGAAGGTCCTGTACCTGATTATTGTTTAAGGGATAAAAATAGATTGACTTATAATAATGATCCATTTACAGTATTGGACAATTTAGTATATTCATTAAATCGCGATTGGGTAGACACGGAAAACAATTTTTTATACATTAAAAAAGATTAAACATGGAAGCAGTAGCAGAAATACAAACAGAAAGTCCATTAATCAAATTGGTGGAAAAATTAAAAATACAAAGGGCATTTCAGAAAGACTTAGTAGTTCCATCAGGATATATCCGTTATGATGGTTTTCAAGGTCTCTTAAATGTGGATGGTGAAGAATACGGAATGTGTGATCTTTCACACGATCAAATGGCATCTAAGTTAAACATACCATATCCTTACTATAAAAGGATGAGGCATGAATACCCGGAACTTTTAGCGCAAAATGTAAACATGTGGATGAGTCGTAAGGAGAATGTAAAGTATCTCTTACGCACCTTTAAGTTTTCAGATGAAGGTACTCAAAACATCTGTAGGGCAGTGTTGAGTGATAGGTATAACATTATTGATAATTTTGACGTACTCATTACATCTCTTCAAGCCCTTAAAGAAACAGGTGTACATGTAGAAATTACCAAAGCAGTAGTCTCTGAGAGAAAAATGCATTTACACATTGTGTGTCCAGAAATCATGCAAGAGGCTAATGAGTTGTTAGAGAATTATTTACGACATAAAGATGTCAAAAATGTGGGTAATGGTATTATAGCAGGTTTATCAATCTCTAATAGTGATGTTGGATGTGGTAGTTTTGAATGTGTTTCTCGTGCTGTTATTTTGAAGTGTAATAATGGTATGATTGATAAAAACGCACAGTTTAGGCGTGTACATTTAGGGGCAAGACTTGATGAAGGGGGAATAGAGTGGAATGAAGATGTTAAGCAAAAGAACTATGGTTTGATACTTGCTCAAACAAAACAAGCTGTTCAAACATTTCTTTCTAAAGATCATCTTGGACAACAAGTTAAAAAGTTGGAAGAAGCTCATGGTATGGAAGTTAAACATCCTACTGGTATTATAGAGCATGTTGCTAGGGAGTTAAACATTCCTGTTGAACAAAAAGATGCTATCCTTGATTTCTTTATAAAAGACGGAGACCTAACAGGTTCAGGAGTGTTTAATGCAATGACACGTCACGCACAAACTCTTGCAATAGACGATCAGTATGAAATGGAAGTAGCAGCATTTAATGTATTGCCTCTTTTACGTAAATTTGATAAACCCGCTTCAAACAACTAAAATGGAAACTGTTAATCACCCAGAACACTATCGGGGAGATACTGCTTATGAAGTAATTAAGGTTCTTGATGCTTGGGAATTAGATTTTTGTAGAAGCAATGCTATAAAGTATATAGCAAGAGCAGGAAAGAAAAATTCTCAAACAGAGGTAGAAGATCTTAAAAAAGCAATTTGGTATCTCCAACATTCGATAGAGGTTATAGAGTCAAAACAATAAACATGCAAGATAAAGTAGTGCTAATGGTTGATCAAAATGGAGAACTTCTTTTTGATGCACAAGAGTTTTTAATACTCTTTGATGAATTTGAGGAAATACAAGATGAATGGGATTATCCTTTAAATGATGACATTCATGATTAAATAACAAGAGGATATGTAGGGAGTAGACAGTTTTAGTTTGCTCCCTTGTTTTCTCTTTAAAACAGTAATATATGATGGTTACAATGATAGATGTTCCCTCTGGTTGGAAATATGGTTTTCCAAAAGAATGGACAGATACATCTTTAAGAGGTGAGGGTTTTAAAAAATGGTTAATAGAGAATGGTTATCCTGAGCAAGAATTTGAAAGTTTAGGCGATACATTTTATTATAGAACATTTGAAATAGAAAAAAATGATAGATTTACAGGAGATCATAAATAGAATAAATGAGGTTGAAAAGACTAATGTTGTTTTAAATCCAGTAGATGAGGATATTCGTACATTAGCAATAGTTTTGAAAGAAATTGTTGACCTATATGAAATTAAACCGTTTATTAAACAGCACAATGATGTAATTTGGAGTAAAAACTGGGATTCTGAAAAAGGACAAAAGATTACAGACTATTTAAAGGAAAACTAATGGATTACAATAAGTTAGCAGATAAGTTAAAAACATGGGCTCCATATTTTAAACCATGGATAGAGAGTAAAGATTGTGATGAAGTTTTTAGGGTTTTAAAAGATAGAAGTCAAAGTGGTGGAAAAAATGCACCAGTTGCTGCAAATCTTTTTAAATGTTTTGAGTTAACCCATATAAGTGATGTAAGATGTATTGTCGTAGGTTTATGCCCGGAACATGTATTTGTAAGAGAAAAAGGTAAAGAAGTTCCTTTGGCTGATGGTTTGTGTCTATCTACAGGAGATAGTTGGAAAACACGACCTCTTACACCTGCACAAGAAGCATTGTATCAAAGTTTTGAAAAGGATTTTGGGAATGGGTTTATGCCGGATATGATCAAAACAAGTGATTTTTCATATCTTGCACAACAAAAAGTATTGCTTTATAACATCGCTCTTACAACCCAGAAAGATAGACCGGGATCAGATATTGTTTTATGGAGAACTTTCAATGAGTTTTTCTTTAAGGAGGTAGTAGACAAACAGTTACAAAATGTTGTGATATTGTTTTTAGGAGCAGAAGCTAAGAAAAGTGAATCTCTTATAGACACAACAAAGAACTATTGTATATCAATACCACATCCTGCAGGAGTGCAATATGGACAGTGTTATGATAATGACAATTGTTGGCAACGAATTAACAACATTTTAGTACAAAACGATACGTCTTACATAAAATGGTTTAAAGAAGGTAAGATAGAAGAAATTCGTAGAAAAATGATTTTTGACCAACAAAAACAAGGAGTAGATATAGGGGATCTACCTTGGGAAAAAACACCTTTTTAAATATGAGATATAGATGGACACCTTCAAAAGCGCAAAGAGCTGCTTACAGGGAAAAATGTTTAGCGATAGAAAAAGCCAAATCTATTATAACTAATGATGAATATGATATATGCTGTACAGGAGATTGTTGTACAGGAGATATTATAAAGTTTTTTAATCCTGCAAAATCAGGAGAATGGTTGTATGGAACTATTATTAAAGATTCTTATGGAGAAGCAAAACAACAACATACTTTTACTATAGAAATGAGGAAAGATATGTTAGAAGATAAAATTCTCATAAAAGGAAGAAATCTTTATAAAAATGGTGTTTGGAGGCAAAAATGGGATGACGAAAATAAACGTGCAGAAATTTTAAAAGATAAACATCAAAGAGGTGATATTGCTCGAAAAAAACGAGATTATCGTAAAAAAATTAAAGAAGAGGAAGCAATGCATTTTATACCAGAATGGGCATTAACAGATTAAATTATGATACAAATAGAAAAAGAACCGTTTGAAGTAGTAAAGTACTACGGTGGGATGTATACAAATGACGAAGGTAAAAGTTTTGAGTTTACTATTATACATACACTCAGAGAGAATTTACCCAATTATTTAGAACTTACATGGTTACAATACCCTAAAAATTACAGACAATTAGAAGATAAAATACTTGAACAATATGGAGAATAGTATAAAAGAACAAGGTTATTGCATTTTAACACCAACTATTAGTGGGTTAGAATTAGTATGGAGAGTTATAGGAAATGATGAGGATGAGGATTTTCCAGAAATATTTGAAACTCTTTTAGAAGCAAGGCAGTCTATTGTGGATAGCTATATAGACTATTTAAGAGACTTTCTCTTTGTAGAAGAAGGTGGTGCTGGTAACCTTGCTTGGGAAATCTTAGACAAAGAAATTACAGATACTGTAGGGTATTTAGAACTCTTTGAAGATGGTACACTGTATGTATGGAATGTTACTGATAATGGTATAAAAGACTTTTTGGAGATAGAAACAACTTTACAAGAATGGAGAAACGATCTTTAAGAGTAAAGGAATTAAAGGAGTTTCCGGATTATGTTATTAGAGAAGATGGCAAGGTTTTCAATAAGAAACGCATGGAAACTCCTTTGGGAGTCTTTAAAGTAAAATCCGGTAAGTTTGCTTTTGTAAACATAATAACAAAAGACAGGATAGTAAAGAAAGCTAATGTAGCTCAACTTGTAGGAGAAAACTTTAAAAAGAATCCCCACAAATATCCATATGCTTACAACATGAACGGAGATGTTATGAATAATGCTGTTAATAATATTGGATGGACTGTTGTTCCTACAAACAAAAGAAAAGTTAAACAGCAGGTACAAAAAGAAGAAAAAGAATTTTTTGAACATGATAAATTTTATAACCTATGACAAACAAAGAAAAGCTTATAAATAATATAGAAGCTCTTAAAGTAGTTTTTAAAGAAGAGCCTGTAGGATATAGTGAAAGAAAACTGTTAAGAAACTTTTCAGGATGGGGCTCTTTAAAGTGTCTATTGTTAGATCCTTTTGAAGATAGTGATTGGGTTACATGTTCACAAGAAGATAAAAGTTTAAGACCTTTTGTACAAGAATTGCATGAAATTTTAATGGACAAATTGACTGTAAGTCAATACAAGTCTGCGATACAAAGTATTAAAAATTCTACTCTTACGTCTTTTTACACTCCTGCAGTAGTACCGCAAGTGTTTTATAGTGTGTTAAAAGAGTTTATGGAAGTTAATAGTATCTATGAACCGTCAGCAGGTATGGGAGTGTTTATAGATAGTGCTATAGATTTTCTTCCTCTACAAAATATTGTGGTTGCATATGAAAAAGACTTTTTAACGGAAAAAATTCTTAACACTCTTTTAGCAATAGACATTTCATATGATTATTCATATGTTTGCCACAATAAGCCTTTTGAAGAAAGTGGAAAAGAAATGTTAGCAGATCTTATAGTCTCTAACATACCATTCGGTGCATTTCCTGTGTATGATCCTACTCTTCCAAAAGATGTTACAAACAAGATACATAACTATTTCTTTGCTAAAGGATTGGAAAAAATCAAAGAAGGTGGGATACTAGCATATCTTACAACAAATGCTTTCTTAGATACTATAACCAATAAAAGTGCTAGAGAGTATCTGTTTAAAAGAGCTGACTTCATCTCTCTTACAGTGATGCCGGATAACCTTATGAAAGAAACCGGGGGAACTGAAGCTCCTAGTCATTTTCTTGTTGTTAGGAAAAACAGTAACAAAAAAGAGTTAAGTGGAGAAGAACAACAGTTGGTCAACGCTTTTAAGAGTAGTGACAATGTATCTTGGAATCAATACATCTCCAACAACAACTTTTATATATGTATAGGAGATCGTTTCTTGGGTAAAAACCAATACGGTCAACCTCATATAGAAACAAGGTGGAATAGTCCTATAAAAGAAATTGGTAACTCTTTTAAACACATTCTTGAAAGAGATTTTGAGAAACGCTTTAAGAGAGAAACTCCTTTTATTGACAGTGTAGCAGAAGCTTTTATAAAACAATCTGAAAAAGATGTTGAAAAGTTGATATGGGAATCAGATACTTCTAAGTTAGATGATAGTGTGCCTTGGGAAGAAGAAACAAACTATAGGGATTGTTATGAAAATGGTGAACAAATTCCCTATGATTTGCCAAAAATTAGTGATGAAAATGTCGTGAAAATAGACGATATTTGTAGTAAAAAAGAAGAGGTAGAAGTTGAAGGGGTTTCTCCGGGAATGTTGATAATGCACGATAAAAAGGTAGTAAAAGTGGAAAAAGTACAACAAAATAAAGCCACAGTAGTTTCACTTGAGTTATCAGCAAAAGAGATAGAAATTCTAAGCTCTTATATACCTATAAGAGACGCTTTTTTGGAGTTAGAAAAAATGGAAAGTTATGCAGATTATAAAAACAAATAAAAATGAAAATAACAGTAAAACATTATGATAATGAATACTCAGCAGAGTTTTCAGATGAAAGTTCAGTGCATGAATCACTAGAAATAGCATGTAGATTACTATCAGCAGACTATGATCAAAAAATGGTAGAAGATGCTATAAAGGTAAAAGCTATTGAGTTAGGAGAGGATATAGGTATTGAGTTTGTAAATGATGATGTTGATATGGTTAGTCCTTGGGATTTTGTAGAAAAGTATTATCCAAACTATAGTAGTTCATGTATTATAGCTCTTGCAAATGACCTAGATATGATAGTATCAGAACGTAGAACTGAGTGGTCCGAAAGTATAGTAAAACTGTTTCAAGGAGATATTATTCACGGTGACACACAAAAAGCTATAAATCTACATAATAACTACTTAGTGACAGTATATCAAGAAGCTATTAAAGGGTATATCCAAAATTTAAAAGATGCAAAATGAAAAAATACTTTATATGGAATAACACAGATGGTATTCCTGCCCATTGGGATGAGTTTGATACTATTCCCAATGCAGAAGAATGGATAAAGAATAAAAGAGAAGAGTTTAGAAAAAATCAAGGATACTATCGTACTAACAGGTTAGAAAAGATAGATCCGAATGATATTTGGTATGAAATAAAAGAAATAGAGGAGGAAAACTAATGGTAGAAGAATTAAGAAAGTCTCTTAAACAGAAATATGATGCTTTTGTGTCATCATTCGGTCAGTTAAATAAAAGTCGTAATAAGAGGGTTTTTTTAAAAGATGTTTATGGTTTTAAAGTCCTTTCTTCTCTTGAAAAGAAAATAGATGGTCAGTTTTTTGAAGCTGATGTGTTGACTAAACCTGTAGGACAACAAGAACCCTATACAACATCTTTTTCCGTAGAAGCTCTTTCATACTGTTTGGGTACATATGGAAGAGTAGATATTGACTTTATTGCCAATACGGTTGATATGGATAGGGAAAGTGTTATACAGGAATTAGAGGGGCTCATTTATTTGAACCCTTCTTCAAGAGAATGGGAAGAAAGCTCTAAGTATCTATCCGGTAATGTATATGAAAAGTATATAGTAGCTAAAGGGTTATGTGCATCTAATGATGAAACAGAATTGCATCATTTACAAAACTCTTTAAAAGCTATAGAGAATGTTCAGGTAGAAAAGATACCGTTTTCATTATTGTCTTTAAACTTGGGAGCTAGGTGGATTCCTGTAGAGTTTTACAAAAACTTTGCTCAATGGGTAATGGAGACAAAAACAACACCGGATATTGTTTATTTTATTTCTACTGATGAATATAAGATAGCATATACACAACCATCATCAAGAGTGGTGCAAGAGTTTAAAGTATGGTCATCAATGTCCAACAGGAGTCTACATGCAAGTGATCTGTTAGAACATGCTCTACAAAATACTGCTCCTATATTTACATACACTATAGGAGATCAAAAGTATAAAGACAATGAAGCAACTCAACTTGCAGCAGAAAAAATAGAAAAGCTAAGAACAAAGTTTGCTGAATGGTTGCAGTTACTACCAGATGAAGATAAAGACACTCTTGTAGACTTGTATAACAACACATACAACTGCTATCGTTTAAGAAAGTATGATGGTAGCCTTTTAAGATTACCGGATATTGATATGGAAGGTCTTTTAGCTAAGTTTGATATAAAAGAAATCAGACCGGGACAAAAAGATGTTGTGTGGCGTATTATACAGGATAAAGGTGCTATTGTAGACCATCAGGTTGGCGCAGGCAAAACACTTTGTATGGTAATAGCTGCTCATGAGATGAAAAGAATGGGAATCATCAAGAAACCTTGTATATTGGCTCTTAAAGGTAATATACAACAAGTAGCTACTACATATCAAATAGCATATCCACAAGCTAAGATATTGTTTCCATCTGAAAAAGACTTTGAAAAGAAAAATAGACAGAGACTCTTTTATGAGATGAAAAACAATGATTGGGATTGCATCATCATGACACATGATCAGTTTGGTAAAATCCCTCAAGACCCTGATATACAAAAAGAATTTATACAGGAGGAAATTGATAACTTAGAAAAAAATCTCAACGATTTAAAGTTTATGGATTGGAGTATTACAAGAGCTATGAGAAAAGGTTTGGAACAAAGGAAATCTACTCTTGAAGTTAAGCTAAGGGAATTTAATAGAAAAGTAGCTGAACAACAAGATAAAGAGTTAAGTTTTAGTGAGATACATATAGACCATTTATTTATAGATGAGGCGCACAAATTTAAAAACCTCTTCTTTACAACTCGTCATGATCGTGTGGCAGGTATAGGAAATCAACAAGGCTCACAAAAAGCGTTAAATATGTTGTTTGCTATCAGAACTCTTCAAAAAAGAGTAGGTAGAGATTTACAAGCAACGTTTTTATCCGGTACTCCTATATCCAACTCTTTGACAGAGATGTATCTGTTGTTTAGGTATTTGATACCGGGAGAGTTAGAAAAACAAAACTTGTTGAATTTTGATAGTTGGGCTGCAGTATTTGCTAAAAAGACAACAGACTTTGAGTTTTCTGTCACTAATCAGATCATAGCAAAAGAAAGGTTCAGGTATTTTGTAAATGTTCCGGAGTTAGCTCTTATGTATAATATGATTGCAGACTATAGGACTAATAGTGATCTTAACATTGATAAACCGGAAATGGCAGAAGAGTTAGTTGCTATTGATGCTACAGAGGATCAAGCTGCTTTTATAGAGAATCTTATAAAGTTTGCAGAAACAGGTGATGCAACTCTTATAGGTAGAAGGGAGCTCTCTGATAATGAAAAGAATGCTAAGATGCTAATTGCTACTAATTATGCCAAAAAGATGTCAACTGATATGAGGTTGATTGATCAGTTTAAATACGGTGATCACCCAGGCAATAAAGTATCAATTATGTGTAGAAACATTGTAAAGTTCTATGAAGACTATAAAGATGATAGAGGCACACAAATAGTTTTTTGTGATCTCGGTACTCCTAATAGTGACAAAGTAAAACAATACAATTATGCTACTTTTCAAAATGATCTTGTTCCTAAGTTTACGGTATATCAAGCTGTAAAAGACAAACTGGTACAGGAGTATTTGATACCAGAGTCTGAAATTGCTTTTATACATGATTATAATGAGAAAACAAGACCTGGACTTTTTAAACAAATGAACAATGGGGATATTCGTATTCTCTTAGGTTCTACAGATAAGCTAGGTACAGGAGTAAACATACAACAAAGAGTTGTTGCTATGCATCATATGGATATTCCATGGAAACCATCAGAACTTGAACAACGTAATGGTAGAGGTCCAAGACAAGGTAATTGGTTGGCTAAGTTAAAACAAGATAACCAAGTGTTTAGTTATATATATGCTGTTAAACAATCTCTTGATACCTATAAGTTTACTTTGTTGAAAAATAAGCAGACATTCATATCTCAAATGAAGAGGAATGAATTGCAGGTAAGAACGGTAGATGAAGGAGCATTTGATGAAGAAAACGGCATGAATTTCTCTGAATATATTGCAGTACTATCTGGTGATACAACACTCTTAGAAAAGGCTAAGATTGATAAGAAGATCACTATGTTGGAAAATCTTAGGGTTAGCCATTATAGAGAACAGGCTAATAGTAAACAATCTCTTAAAAATAAAGAGGTTCGTATAGTTGATGTAAGAGAGTATTATAACATAGTTAAACGTGACTATGATCTTTATGATAGTCAAGTAACTAAAGATGAAAGTG
>Ga0214175_1000571_pt1 | contig 9785 bp, 3 predicted proteins | sample TroBogEpilimnion_17_FD_153013 | JGI IMG/M metagenome (GOLD analysis project Ga0214175, IMG submission 153013) | Freshwater microbial communities from Trout Bog Lake, WI - 09AUG2007 epilimnion | ecosystem: Environmental > Aquatic > Freshwater > Lake > Epilimnion/Euphotic zone | place: Trout Bog...
CCACAGGCTATTAAACACACCGTAATCATCAGCCGAATTAGTAGTATACAAATTGTTTCTTGCCATATTTTGTAATTGAGCGAGAATCTGTGAGGGAGTAGCCTGCGGGTTCATTTCTGCTAGCAATGCTGACAAGCCTGTAATCTGTGGGCTAGCCATACTGGTTCCACTTAAATTAAGTTGATTGAACGCACTATTCAAGAAGTACGGTGCTGGAGTATATCCTTCTTCATAAATGCCTGCTGGATTATTGCTAGTACAGCTCAATATGCCAGTGCCCGGAGCAAATATGTTTACACCTGGACCACTGTTGCTGTATTCGGCTTTTTGGTCTCTATTAACATCGTATGGTGTGACATCTATACTACCTACAATATTAGCATGTACACTATAAGGACTAGATCCTTGATTATAGTAATAGGTGTAAGTACCATCGGTATATGAGTTTAGGTAGTCTGGGCCACCAGAGTTATCAATCTTGATAAAATCATTGCCTGCCGCTATGCTAACAATAACTCCAGCATCAATTAAATCTTCAAGAGCCACATCAGTGCTAGGATCTCTCACAGGAAAACTGTTATAATAAAGCACATCGTTTGGACCCATGCCATAATTGGTTTGAGGAAAAGTCCCAGTCCAGGGTGTGCCTCGATAATGCCCGCCTGTGATATTAGTCACAATCACAGTAAATGACAGTTGACTTGGAGTACCTTCCACAGTGGTTATTGCTGTACCACTAGCTTCTCCCAGCGCAGTTGCCGCTTGTAGTGTAAATCCATTGTTACCATTAGTAGGAGTATGGGTTACAGTAAATGAAGTTCCACTTGCTACACTAGTAGGATCATCTTGTCCAGATTCGTAATGAAACTCGAAGAAAAGATTTCCAGGAATATCATATCCACAATATAGAACTGTTCTAGTTCCAGTTACTCCTGGAGCCGTAATAGTAAATTCTCCGGGGTTAGGGTAATAATAACTGGAACCTGTGTAAGCTCCAATTATAGCTACGATAGCAGGATAATCTGTTCTAGTTACTGTATAAGAAAGATACTGACCAGCACTTTGTCCAATATCATAAACTTGATTTGTAACTAATGTATAGCTAGTAGGAGTACCAGGACGAAGAGCTGTAATAATATAGTAATTGTCTGTATTAGCGTTATAGCCGCCGAGTCCACTGTAAGCTACTGTACCTTGTACACACACCGCCATGCCTATAGCCAATGTTATCCCGGGTACATCACACCCAAATTCTCCCGAAGTTCCTATAATTGTTACATTAGTTAATGGGGATATATCGCTGACATAATTACCTTCATATCCCCAACTCATGTTGACCACCGTGGGTTTTACATAGCCGTTGACTCTAGGAGTTTTCTGTGAATGGAATAATTGTATAACTTCAAAACAGTCAGGAAACTGTATACCTGTTCCTGGATCTTCTGGACCTTCTAGCCCTGCTACTTTAACCGAATATACATAGGCATTCTTTGCCCAACCATATGTAGTACCTGCGGCAATACCAGCCACATGCGTACCATGACCCACTGTGTCCATGTAGTGTTCGGCAGGTTGGAAGTTCTGATAAAATACTGTAGTAGGGCCTGCGATTAATTCAGCACCAGTACCTTCGATAGTAACACTACTATTTGTTGTAGCATCTATCGGTCCAGTATATTCCGAATAATAAGTGAGATTTAATAAAAATTCAGTACCTGATACAGCAGTTAACATAGTAGTAGGTACAGCAATATTATTAGCAGTAGGGTCATATAGATTTGTACCTTGTACTATTCTCACATCTGTAATAGCACCATCAAATGTACTATAAGAATCCCAATTGCCCACTTGGTCAATAGCACCGTTGACTGTGAAATTAAAGTTTGAGTAATGTCCTGAACCTGATGTAGGACTTACTCCACTAATATTAGTACTCCATCCTGTGGCCGCAATGCCATTCAAGAATATCTGTAGATTACAACTAGCGTCTCGAACCACAGCACAATGATACCAGGTGCCTGTGGTCATTGTTGTGGCAAATGTAAATGTTACGCCGCCCTCTGTATAAATGTCCACACCAATTTTATTGTTTGCTGGCCCGGTACCACCACTTATAACATCTCCAGTGTATACGCTGAGAGCACGATCGTTAGCACTTCCTAAAAAAGCGTGTCTGTGACTAGCAGGATCAGTAGCTAGATTAAACCAAAACTCTATAGTAAATTCAGGTGTGCCCGTTCCTGAACTAAATGTAACAACTGATGTGCTGTCACTGTTTTCATTGATTAACGAATAGCTATTATACACAGAGTTATGATAAGGAGTATTGGCATCTAAACAATTTAATAATAATACAACTCCTGATGTTATCGATAAAGGCGCTGTAGGTACAGTAATTGATCCTACTACAGATGCGTATATTGCTGAACCAACAGATACTCGTAGATTAGCCAAATGACCTTTGAAATTGTAAACTCCGCCATAGGTACCAAACCCTTGTGAAAGATATGTAAAATTCCAAGTATTAGGGTGATTACCAGCACCGTTGCCATCCAAATACACATTCAAATAACCGATCTCTCTAGTAACTGCTAAATGATGCCATACACCTTTGCTTATAGGATAGACAAAGTCAAATGACTGTGAATCAGTGCCTTTTAGTTCAACGGTGAAAACATGACTGCTGGCTGTACCTGGTGCGGTGCCCATGTACATAGCTAGTGACCCATTAGCACCATAGTCGACAAATCCCATCTGTGTAGTGTCAAGATTGACATCTGTGTCTATCTTAAAAAAGAATTCAATTGTAAAATCACCAGAACCAAAATTGATAGCTTCACTGGCAAACTGTAGCCAATCATGTCCATTGAAGTATAGACTGTTACGATCATATACATAAGTCGATGCCACTGCGCCTGGATTTAGTGCCAAGTAAGCAGTTCCAGGCAGACCTATACTGTCAATACTGCTGTAATTTGAAAATCCAGTATGCTCATACCAATTTATAGCCTGTACGCGGCCAGCAAACTCTGGGTGGTCTATCTGTAGTCCACTGTCTTGTATAACTACATCTACACCTTGACCGGTTAAAGTATAGTCATAGCCACCGGTACCACCTGGTAGCAATGTAGCGCCTGTGCCATAGTTATTGTAGCTGGCATTCATTCTAGGTAAGCCCCAGTTGACTAGGTCGCCAGTGCTGTCTGTGATGCTTGCAGGTTTGGTAAAATTGTTGAACTGAGTAGTCTTGTGAACAGCACGGATACCTTTGTACTGTGGAGGTATGTCCACGCTGTGTACACGAGGATCCAATCTTATCTGTTCTGCTTCAGCTGGGGTCAAAGAATAGTGACAACTGCGTGGACTACCCGGACGAGCATTAAGGATCCTAGCGGCTCGGTTAGGTATTGTGGCCAAACCAGTAGTTTCTGTTTCTATTTCTGTCCAGACCTGATCATAGTTCTCTCCTTTTTTCAAACAAACAACATATTCTTGTCCGTCTGCGTGTTGTGGAGCACTTTTTGTTGTAATCTTGGACCAAGTCTTTTTTATTGAACGCATGGTCTTGTTCCGGATTAAGTTCTAGCTTTTAGTTTAGCGTTAGGATTGATTAGTGAACTAGATTTTAGTTGAGTCAGTGTGCCAACATGTGCTCCATTAATGAACACTTGTGGAGTAGTCCTAGCATTACTAGTAGCCGCTGCCATAGCTTTTCTATTCTTGCTTGAACCAGTTACCATAACTGCGTGTACTCTTACATTATTAGCCTTCAATAGTTTAACAGCATCGGCGCTGTTTTTACAATTTCTCTGTACATATACAGTGGCTTCGTCTACTGTGGTAATAGTGACGCCAGTAATTGCTCCTGTGCTGACCACTGTGGTAATTGGAGCGCCGCCTTTGGTCTTGCTCAATTGAAAAGCTGTGGTAGTTGGAGTACCTATCACATAGTAAACACCATTTGATTTTTGTCCTACAACACCACCACTGCTAAACACACCTGATATGTTGACTGCTTGTCCTACTGGTAAAGGAGCGGCTAGTGCTGTACAGGAAAATACTCCTGTAGTACTAGTAATTGCTGGTGTTGCGATTGTTATGTTTGCCATTTTTCTTTATCCTTAAATTAGTTGCTCGACTATGATACCACCTGTAGTACTTGATTGTACTGTGAATGTCACACGGTATACTGTATTGCTAGTAAGATCTTGGAAGATTGCCTGAGCATAATCACCTGGATTAGCCAATACCAATGCGCTGTTTCCAGCACTTAACGAGATTGAAGCGGTAGTGACTGGTGAACTAGTAGCATTTACAACAGTTGCCACTCCAGCAATAAAATATGTAATTGTATATGCTTGTGATAAAGTACCGCTACTGCTATTAGTTACAGTTAATATTCCTGTAGTTGAACCTATACTAAAAGTCCAATTTCCATCAGCAGATGCTTTGGGAACAGCATTTGTAGAAAAATCACTATTTGCTGGGGTTCCTGTCTTGACTTGAGCATAAGTTATTTCACCAGTTGATGAATTATAGTAAAGACTTGTTGGACCAACAGCATTTCTAACAGGTTTAATTACTAGTGTGTTAGCACCAGCATCATATAGTGGTTGGCTATGATCAGCCGTAGCGTTGATAATAATACTGTTGGCTGCCTGTGCTGTGCCACTATCTCCCCAAGCACCGGCAGCAAACGCACCGATAGCAATAGCGCCTGCGCCTTGTCCAAACTTACCAGCACGGGCTCCAAGAGCAATAGCATAATCGTCTTGATATGTTTTACCTGCTTCGTAACCTATAGCAATCATATTACCGCCAGCAGGATTAGCTCCTGCTTGTGGCCCTATAGCAATATTTGGCTCACTGGCAAGATCATCGTAGTAAGTGACAGTTATTACATTATCAGTACCACTGTCATTATTTCGAATACCAATTACACCATTGTAGGGAATAACTAGGGTACTAGGTCGTTCAGTAGGCTCGTATTGTGCGGCAAACCACCATGTAGACTCGGTATCACCGTTACCACCTACACTTATGTATATGTCAGGTAATCCGACTTCATTTTCTTGACTACTCCAATAGTTACTATTACCTATACTGGATAAGTTAGAGAGATTGGTCTCATATTGACCATAACCATATACAGTTCCCATGCCAATATTCCAAAAACCATTGTTAGGATCTACAGTTAAATATCCTTGATTTACTCCTGCTGTACCACCGGCACCAATACCAAACACATTAACATTAAGAGCTGATCCCAGGCTTAGACTGTTCATTAACCCGGATTGTTGGCTGTGTGGGAGATAGAATTCGTCCCCAGGATTGCCAGAAACATTAGGACTGCCAAGAGCATTGTTAGATGTTAGCAAGTTGTTGACATTGCCCACATCCCCGTATGCTATCTGAGCATAGAAAGTTGAGTAGAAGTCGCTATCATCAAATATGTTTGCGTCCCATGGACTATCTAACCAATCTGTAAAATTACTTCCAAATGTATAGTTCCAAGTTACAAGATCCTTAGTAGATAAGAAAGTTAGATATGGACCTGGGGTAGCTACAGCCACTAGCTTTCCATTACCATAACATAGTTCATATACAGGGAATCCTGTTGAATAAGTTACTGCTGGAGCAAAAGTTACACTATGCCCACTGCTCAAAATATCTACTAACATGTTTGAAAATGTAACAATATTATTAGTAGTATCTACGGCTGTGACTATGTTTGGAGATCCGTCATCTAATGTAGGAGAACTAGCAAATGTAATTGCCATTCCAATTAGGATTCCAGTGGTACTGGTAACTACTACTGATCGATCATCGCCTAGTGTGTTTTGTGATAAAGTAGTTGTAATTGAACTAAATGAAGCACCACTGGTTACTGCTTGACTCAACCCAACATCTGAATATAGTGCGCCACTGCCAGGATTGCCAGTAGAGTTAACATAGAATGTTCCGGAACCGCCTGTTAGTCCGCTAGCACCGGTACCAAATGTTCCGCTAGGCAAACCTGTAATAATAACTCTATTTGAATTTAGTTCGTTAGTAACAGTAATAGTAGTCGATCCTGTAGTAAAGCCTGTGATATAATCGTAACTTGGAATAGGAACAAATCCCTGCCAAGTTGCGCCGGCATCTTTTGTGGCTAGTAATCTACCATCTTCAAGACCTAAGATCCAGTAGTTGTGTCCGTTAAGCGTGCCAACAGGTGTAACGACTGTTTGTACACTAGCGTTAGAGTCACCGAAAGCTGCCAATTGTGCGGTAGCAATACTGGTTGTTGTCCATGATCCTTGAGCTGGATTAAGGCTAGGATTAGTGAAAATATTCTGTTCATAATCTGTGCCTACCCAAGCTGATCCGGTCCAAGCAATAGCACCATATTGATATTGTGCGCCGCCTGTAGAAATATGTGTGCTAGAGTTACAGGCTTGACTTAGGCTAGTAATATAAAATGCGCCTGCGTTTGAGGGAGTTCCTACCGGACTACCATCTTCTTGCCATGCTAAGGTTAACAACCAACCTACACCATTATAACTAGCACTATTAATGGCTATACCTATTAGATTGGCATCTCCAGATTCTGCGGAAATCAAGCCAGGAATAAATGTCGTGTTATCTACATTGCCCCATGTCCAGTTTTCACCATCTGTGCTAAAAGCGAAACATGGCACATCATGAGTTCCATTGTAGTAATATCCGCAAGCAACAAAATAGCCACCGGTGAACTCTAAACTGTTCCACTGGAGAGAGTATTTGTTACTGTCAGGAGTCACATAAGTACATTCTTGTGTTTGTAGTTGAGGGCTGTCTAAAGCTGTTTCTGCTGTGGCAATACCACTATTCCATGGCCAATCGCCGTACACTAGATATACAACTTTACCGTTACCGATAGCTAGAGAATATGTTTCAAACTGCCAGTACTCTTGCCCTGCTCCATAGTAAGCGCTTACAACAATAGGTGCTGTCCAGTTATCACCATCAATACTTACGGAATTAACTAGAGGAAACGCCGCTGAAATGCCAGCTACAATATTAATAAACTGACCTGAAGTTGTGCTAGTACCGTTGCTAGCATAGTTTAACGAAGCCCAAGCTGTAGTGCCATCACCAATCTTGAACTTGCCTGTGTCGGTTTCTACACCAGGTTCACCCTGTGCTAGTACTGGATTTGTGCTAGTCCAGCTACTGCTAGTATCGCGTCTTAGTTGTATTTTAGTTGCCATTTAATTCATTCTCCATACGATATTTATCTTATTCTATGATAGCTTTGTCAACATATTATTATAGTCTGCTGTTATTTCATCCGAACTTAAAGCTCTGTTGTACATTCTTAGTTGAGAGATTTTACCATCTAAGTAAGCATCACCACTCCAGTTACTACGGGCTATGTAATTATAATTGCGTGTTATACTGGTTATTCCTGAGTTAGTAGCGGTAGCAACTTGTGTTCCATTGATATAGATTAAACCTGTCGATCCTGACTGTACAGCTACCAGTTGCGCCCATTGATTTTCTGGTATTTGCTGACTGCTGTAGATATTATCAGAACCTGTAGTACTGTAAGCAGGTAATCCAGTTTGTTCTTTTGAAACTGCTACTAGCACATTATTGCTGTTAGGACCATTACCAAAATCAAACAATCTACTCCAGCTTTGATAACTGCGAACATATACCCAACTGATAGCTGTCATATCTCCACCGCTGAACATGTTGGTTGGTCCTATAACAGCAAATTGTGTGTAGGCATTATTATTAAAATCAATAGCATTACCTGTGAATGCAGGAGTATTAACCAGAGTAGCATGTCGGTTATAACCACTTAGATCATACCATGTGCCACCTGTACCTGGATAACTTAGAGGATTGCCGGCATCTAGATAAAGCAGGCAACTTGGGAGACCAATATTAATGCCTGGATTTATTGTTACACCTGGATTTATTGTTATTGCCATATTAGATTAATTTTTCAACTATGGTAGTACAATTAGTTGTAGGATTAGTGGAAGATGCTATCCAAGTTACTTTATATATGTGGCCGTTCGTATCATCGGTAAAATATGCTACAGCCTTGTCTCCTGCGTTGCCAAATGTTATACCAATACCATAAGCGGCAACGCTGGTCCATGTAGCACTTGTGCTACCATAAGTAGTAGTCACAAAACTTGTGCCATTATATACTGTAGCTTCTGCTGTCCAAGGCCCCGACCATGTTCCTGATACTGCGGCCACTGTGGGGTTACCAGCATTATTATAACTAAACTGTGCGTTGTCAATTTGAATGTTTGGACCACTAGCACCAAACGCCGACATAATAGTTTTGTATTGATAAGCTGAAGTTTGTACAGATGCATCTGGGAATGTTAGTGTGCCAGTATCGCTAAATGTCCAATTTTTTGCTGAGAGAATATGTATACTAAATTGAACACTTGAACCGCCATTTGTTGCGCTTATTACATCACCGTCGGTATATCCACTACCTGGTGTATGTATAGTAACAGAGCCTACATAGCCACTAACATCGGCTGTAACATCTACGGTTAGCCCAGAGCCTGTTCCGCCTGTCGTGCTTATGTTGGTTCCTTGATTGACATCCCAACTGCCTGAACTATAGTTAACACCTGAAACACTAGCTGGTCTACCCGAAGTTTCTAATGTTAGATTGTTGTTAGTATGGAAAGTATTGGCCGGAAGAGTTACAGCGCCATCTGGTCCAAATACCCAACGATGACCGTATCCAGGAGTTTCTGGATTTGTATCGCCTGTGCCAATAACCATAGCTCCATCAGTGCGTGTTCTTATATATTGAGCGTCATTACCTAAGAACAAACTTGTAGTGCCTAACGCACCAGTAGTCAAGTGTAAATGATTGCCTTCTCCTCCTCCGCCCGGATAAACTAGTAATTTTTGATTACCGTCAGTACCCCCAAATGGAGTAAATGTTATTGTATTGCCAACACCTGATGGACTTGTGCTTTCTGTAACAGTTCCTCCAGATGGCAATACTAGACTATTAGTAGGAGCAAACTCCCATGTATGGCTATTAGCTACGATTGTTAATCCGTTTGTGCCTGATGTTATCGATGCCGCACCACTGCCTGTTTGTGGCAATATTAAAATACCATCTGTGCCAAATGTCCAATTTAATTCAGTGCCGCCGCCTGCCGCTGATCCAAGTTGAATAGGGCCATAAGTGTTACCAATTTGAACTGCTCCAGTTCCAGCATTAGCAGGTAATACGATACCAGCTGTAGCACCTACAACTCCTGCATTACTAATAACAATGCCATTAGTGCTTTGTATAGCACCCGGAACTACTAGACTTCCACTAGGAGCAAACTCCCATGTATGGCTATTTGCTGTAATTGATAATCCGTTTACACCTGATGTTATCGATGCCGCACCACTGCCTGTTTGCGGCAATGTTAAATCTCCGCCGGTGCCAAATGTCCAAGTACGAGTTGTAGCACCATCATTGCTGTTAATAGTAACAGCACCAGTGCCTGCGGTAGAATCTATAATACTAGGAACAGTCAATAATCCACTTGAGTTCAAGGCAACTGTATAACTGCCATTAACCAACTGGTCAGTTGTGGTGTTGATAGTTCCCCAACTTACTACGCCACTACCGTTAGTTTGTAACACTTGGTTAGATGTACCATCTGCGGCTGGAAATCTGTAGTTAGGAAATAGTACATGACCATCAGAGGTTAATGTAACACTATAACTGCCATTTACTAGTCTAGTTGGATCACTACTACCGCTATAAGATAATGATA
>Ga0214175_1000579_pt1 | contig 9734 bp, 9 predicted proteins | sample TroBogEpilimnion_17_FD_153013 | JGI IMG/M metagenome (GOLD analysis project Ga0214175, IMG submission 153013) | Freshwater microbial communities from Trout Bog Lake, WI - 09AUG2007 epilimnion | ecosystem: Environmental > Aquatic > Freshwater > Lake > Epilimnion/Euphotic zone | place: Trout Bog...
CAAGTGCAGGCTCAAACATTGCTGGTGCTATGGTTGGACCAGAGACGTTGTTAAAAGGCAAAGCAATAGGCAGTCTTGCAGATAAATTAAAGTCGGCATTAAACAACTCTGGTAAAATCAAGCCTTTGGAGAAAGCATATGCAACAACACAAGACGGCCCCTTCTATCGAGTCACGCCGACAAGCGTCCATCCGAGCGAAGCAGTTGATAGCGGAACACGACAGAAAATATGGGGCACCAACGCAACGCCTGACGCCCGAACAGCAAGAGAATCTGGAAGCCGAGATGCGGCATCATTCTCACATGAGGCACTCAAAGACGTAACAAACGATCCGGTTCAGAATCTGCCTTGGTACTTGGCCAACAAGAAGGTCAACGAGATACACGGCAGGGACTATCAAGAACCGAAGATGCCTCCCTCTTCATTGGTCAAGCAAGGGCCAATCGCTAGGGCGTTCATGGCTGGCGCGAACAACGAACCCGGTTACAAAGAAGCGGTGTTCAAGGCTTATCAGGAACAGCATCCTGAACTTGTCAAGCAAGCCGGAGCCAGCAATTACGACGAACTGCTCAAGGCGAGTTATGAACAATTGGCCAAAGAAACCAAGGACCAATTCAACTCATTGCCCTATGAGTTTTCCTTCCATCGCAACGGTGAAGGCAACTATCCCAGCAGTGCGCATATGGCGGCTGATGTCCACGGCAATGGCCATATATACGTCTACCAAGGCGGCGATAAGCACGACTTCCTGCATGAAGTAGATCCAGAGACTGGCCTGAATACCAACGAGATGTTCAGGGCCGTTCACGACGTCTTTGGCCATGCTATCCACGGCAATCAGTTCGGACCTAAAGGCGAGGAGATCGCTTGGGGTGCTCACCAGCAGATGTATAGCCCACTGGCTGTGCCTGCGATGTCGGCCGAGACAAGAGGCCAGAACTCGGTGGTTAACTACAGCCCGCTCAATGCCGAACTCAAGAAGGACGTCAACAACCTTGAGGAACGCATTCAGCAGATCAAGTGGAAGGGTGATACGCCTGACCTAAGACGCCTGCAAGAAGAGAAGCGCAACCTGCTGTCTACCCAATTCCAATACGCACCACAGGCCAGCGTGCTCCTGCCGCCTGAGATGCTAAGACCCGAATACAATGGCGGCATGCCAGAATATCTCAAACCAGTGATCAAGCCTAACCCTGAAACAACAGCGGTGCAGAACCTTTATCACTTCAGCCACGAGCCTAACCTAACCGAAACGAATCCGAATCGGTATGGAACCGGTATCAAAGGAGCAGAGGCACAACGTCTTGAGGCACCCAATGCGATCAAGCCACGCACTTACTTCTATACCGACCCAAGCGTGACGCCAGAGGCTGGATTGGGGCCATACAAGTACCAATCGCAGGCCAATGACCTTTACAACTTGCAGGCTGATCCGCTGAAGTTCTACACGCTGGCTAGAGAGACTGGGCGTGAACCGTTTACGGCCAAGGTGAATGCTGGTGTACCTCCGACAGCGGCAAGTGTTGCCAACGACGTGGAGAGGCTAGCCAACGAATACGGTTACTCAGGGGTCTATGATCCATCATCCGCTAAACCAGCGGCGGCAGTTTTTAACCCAATGCCTGTCCAAAGACAAAAGCGCGGCGGGTTAGCAAAGGAGAATTTCAATGGCTGATATGCCAATCCCTCAAGACTATGGTCGGCACATTGATGGCATGCCTATCCAAGAGAATGAAGACGGTAGCGCAACGGTAGACTTGCCTGATGAATTGTCTGACGTTCAAGAGTTGCCTGACGGTTCTGCTATTGTGCAGATGGATGATCACTTCAAAGGCCCAGCAGATGACGAGGACTTCTACTCCAATCTGGCTGAGACGATGAACACATGGGACATGGAAGGCTTAGCACTCAAGTACCTTGACTTTATTGACAAAGATAAGGAAGCCCGTGAAAAAAGAGACAAACAGTATGAAGAGGGAATTCGACGCACTGGAATGGGTGATGATGCCCCCGGAGGTGCGACTTTCATGGGTGCATCTAAGGTCGTACATCCAGTCATGGCAGAGGCATGCGTTGACTTCGCCAGTAGAGCGATCAAAGAACTATTTCCGCCCGATGGCCCTGTTAAGTCAAAAATCCTTGGAGACGTTACGGATGACAAGGAAGAAATAGCCGAGCGTAAGGTTGACTGGGTGAACTGGCAACTGACCGAGCAGATCGAAGAGTTCAGAGACGAGACCGAGCAACTGCTGACCCAATTGCCTTTGGGCGGCTCTCAGTTCTTGAAACTCTGGTACGACGAAAAGAAAAAGCGCCCCTGCGCTGAGTTCGTTCCTATTGACAACGTGATCCTGCCGTTTGCTTCGGTGAACTTCTACACTGCCCAGCGCGTGACTGAGAAGCAGGAGATCACACAGTTTGAGTACGACCAGCGTGTAGCGCGTGGTTTGTACCGTGACGTGGATCTGGTCCGAGCCACTGCTGAGCCTGATCAAACGCATTCAGAGAAGGCCAGCGAGAAGATCGAGGGTAAGAAGTACATCGACAACATCGATGGCTTGAGGACCGTATATCACATCTACACATGGCTTGATCTTGAGGAAGACGACAGAACCAAGGGCGAGTCTGCTCCCTACATTCTGATGATCGACGAGTTAGACAACAAGGTGCTCGGCATCTACCGCAACTGGGAGGAAGGCGATGACACCTTTAGTAAACTTGATTGGCTTATTGAGTTTAAGTTTATTCCTTGGCGTGGTGCTTATGCCATCGGTCTACCGCATCTCATTGGTGGTCTTTCTGCCGCCCTTACTGGTGCTCTTCGCGCTCTATTGGATACTGCGCACGTCAATAACTCGCTTACCATGCTTAAACTCAAGGGAGCGAAGATCTCTGGACAAAGCCAGCAGGTAGAGATTACGCAGGTAACGGAGATCGAAGGCGCACCCGGTGTGGACGACATCCGCAAGATTGCGATGCCCATGCCTTTCAATCCCCCATCTCCCGTCTTATTTGAACTTCTAGGCTGGTTAAATGACGCGGCCAAGGGCGTGGTATCAACCGCAGAGGAAAAGATCTCTGAGGCCACAAATAACATGCCTGTGGGTACTGCTCAGGCTTTGATCGAGCAGGGTTCCCAAGTCTATTCCGGAATACATACCCGCTTGCACAACTCCATGAGACGAGTGCTGATGGTGCTTGGACGCATTAACCGCTGGTATTTGGACGACCAAAGACGCGGTGACGTGGTGAAGGACCTGCCGATTGCCAAGGCTGACTTCAACCGCAACTCTGACATTGTTCCCGTATCTGACCCACACATCTTTTCTGAGACCCAGCGTATGGCTCAGACGCAGGCTGTGATGGCCATGATGACGCAGTTCCCTCAGTCGTTTGACCAAAATGCTGTCTTGGCTCGTATGCTCAAACAAATGAAGGTGCCAAACGTCAATGAGTTGATGCCCAAGACCAGCCAACCCACTGAGATGGACGCGGCTGATGAGAATGCCGCTATGGCTTTGGGTAAGGCCGCCTTTGCTTACCCACGTCAAGATCAGTTGGCACATATCCAAACACACTTAATGTTTGCCCTAGATCCTGCGTTGGGTGGCAATCCCATCATGGCTCCTCAATTTATACCGCAGGCGCTGGAGCATATCAAGCAACACATGTTGCTGTGGTACACCAGCCAGATGAAAACCTATGTTACTGGCGGCAACAACTTGGATTTAGGCAAGTACGAGACCAACAAACTGGCTTCCGAGGTAGACAAAGCGTTTTCTTTGGCCTCCCAGCACGTTGGACGCGACACACAACAGGTGTTTGCAAAGGTATTGCCCGCTATTCAGCAACTTGGTCAGATGGCCAGCCAGATGGCGCAACAAGCACAGCAGGCTCAGCCTACAGATCCAGAAGCACAAGCCGTATTGCAAGCCTCTATGGCTGAAACACAACGCCGTGCGGCCAAGGACAAAGCCGATATTGCTATTGACATGAAGTCGATGGCCAACGAGCAGGCTAGAGATTATGCTAAACAGCAAGTCGATATTGCTATGAACGCAGAAAACAATCTAACTCAAGAGCGTATGAAGAGTGCGCAGTTGACGGTAGACGAGGCTAAGTTGCGCCGAGAGCAAGAAGCAACTGCACAGGCGTTAGAAAATCGTACTCAACATAACTTAGGGAGTTAATCATGGACAAACTGGACAAAGACCAAATGGGTGAAGACGTTTCTCAATCCAAACGCATCAAGATGGGTGCTTGGTTGGACGGGGAACAGTTCAAAGAAGAATCAAAAGCGACTATGAGCGAAGCCAACAGCGACCACGGTAATTTTGAAAAGTCCTCTATCGACAAGAAAAACGCATGAATATCATTTCCAACCTGATCTCCGCTGTAAAAGTGGAGCAAGACAAGATAAGAGAGTCATTGGTGGCGGGTAACGTTATCAATTTCGAGACTTATCAGCGTCTGGTTGGACAATTTCAAGGGTTAGACAAGTCTTTAGAGATCCTCAATGATCTTTTAAAGGAAAAAGATGACGACAACTAGCACGGTAGCCGTTGATTCGGCTGATTTACTGGAGGCTTTTCCAGTTGTAGACCCCGGTGCAGTTCCTCTAGGTGCGCGTGTATTGGTTCAATTACGCATGGCTAAGAAGAAAATCACTTCATCGGGAATTATTTTGCCCCAAGAAACACGCGATACTGAGAAGGCTCAAAACCCTGTCGGTAAAGTGATTGCTATTGGACCATTGGCGTTCAAAAAACGCGACACAATGGAGCCGTGGCCAGAGGGTTCATGGTGTGAAGTGGGTGATTTCCTGCGAGTTCCCAAGTGGACAGGCGATAGGTGGGAGGTTGCAGTGCCCGGCGCTGACAAATCCGACGATAAAGCCGAGTTCATTATTCTGAACGACCATGAAGTGATCGCTAAAGTGACGGGTAATCCGTTAGAAGTGGTGGCATTCGTATGAGTACCGCTCCAAGACCCGATGACATGACCATCAAAGAGGAGTTAGATGGTAGTGCTGTAGTGGATTTGCCTGAAAGCATCCCCAGCCCTAACGCTGAACCCTCTGAAGATGAAGACGAAAAGGCTCGTGACGCTGAAATAGCGGCCACAGGTGCTGTTGACCCCGATGCTGAGGCTTTGCGTGAACAAAAACGCCTAAAGCGCCAGCGTCGCAAGGAATACCACAAGCAAGTCGAGATTGAAAAGGAGATCAAACTTAACCATTTGACTCGCCAGAATCAAGAGTTGCTTGAAAGACTGTCTGTTTTAGAGAAAAGATCCCAAGGCTCTGAGGTCGCACGCATTAACAAGGCGATTGAGGACCAAGAGGCCAAGATTTTGTTTGCTAAACAGAAAATCAAAGAGGCAACAGAGACCGGTAACGGTGACATGCTGACTTCTGCGCAGGAGATGTGGTTTGAAGCCCGCCGCCAAGCAGAATCTTTGGTGCATATTCGCAATCAAGCAAATCAAGCACCCAAGCGTCAGGGTATACCCGCACCTGATCCTCAGTTGCAAAGACATGCCAGTGAGTGGATGGCTGACAATCCTTGGTACGACCCCAATGGAAAGGATGCCGATTCTCGTCGAGCATTGAACGAAGACCAGATTTTGGCTGACGAGGGTTATGACCCCAAAACGCCAGAGTATTGGGAAGAGTTAGATAAACGCTTGCAAAGAATATTACCTCACAGGTATACTATGGACACAGACGAGAGACCACAAAGTAGACGAAGAAGTGTCGTGACAAGTTCCGGTCGTGAAAGTGTTTCGAGTAGTGGTGGTAAAAATTCTTTTACCCTTAGTCCTGAACAAGTTCGGGCCATGAAAGATGCAGGCATGTGGGACAACCCTGAGATGCGGGCGAAAATGATAAAACGCTACGCAACTGAGGCACGCAATAGAACTTCTGGAGGATACTAAAATGGATTCACGTTTAAAAAAATCATTATCGGCTGGTGGACGCGAGAACCGCGCGAGTCTTGATTCAGTTCGAGAGGCACCGGAGGATAAGTTCGTTTCGGCTGAAGAGCGTCGCAAGATGTGGAAAGACGAATGGACACAAAGCGCATTGCCTAGAACACCGGAATTACCCGGATGGCACCTTTGCTGGTTATCGACTACGAATAGTTACGACAGCATTGACAAACGTATGCGACTTGGTTACGTTCCTGTGAAAGCAGATGAACTGGCTGGGTTCGAGAATTACCGAGTCAAATCTGGCGAACATGACGGGTTTATTGCTTGTAATGAAATGTTGCTTTATAAAATCCCGATGGATTACTATCAGGATATTATGACGCACTTTCACCACGAGATGCCGTTGGAAGAGGCGGAGAAGATCAAACGCCAAGCCACGCAGAACGTTGCAAGTGATAGTTCCGGCAAGAATCTCGGAAAGATCGAGGGTGAAGGGCTAGGTAACATTGACAAACCTCTTCCTGCTCCTGTGTTTCAGGGCTAAAAGGAAGAAACAAATAGGAGTTTTAAATGAGTGCAACCTCTGCTCCGTTTGGTTTGCGTCCTGCGTATCATCCTTCTGGTCTTGATCGCGCACAGGCGTTAGCCAACGGCATCACATCTGGTTACTCTTCAGCAATCCTGAAGGGCCAACCTGTTCTTTATTCTTCTGGCGCTGGCGTTATCGTGCCCGTGACTACGACTTCACAAGCGTGGTCTGGTGCATTTGATGGCGTTGAGTGGACTGACACTACAGGTCGTCGTCGCGTGTCCAATTACTGGCCCGCTAACACAGCCTATATTGCTGGTTCTTGCGTTGCTTATTTCTACAACGACCAAAACATCGTTTATGAAATTCAAGCAGATGGATCAATGGCACAAACCACCCTCGGTGGCGAGTTCTCATTTACATCTGGCAACCTAGCCGCTGGTTCTACTACCACTGGATTGTCCCAAGCCACTTTGGCCTCTGGTTCATCTGCCGGTGCTGGTATGCAACAGCAAATGCGTGTGGTCGATCTTGCTCCCATTCCCGGCAATGCTTGGGGTGACGCATACACAATCGTCCGTGTAGTTAACTCACAGTCACAGTTCTTCGGATCTGTAACTGCTGTTTGATAAGGAGTAGAGCATGGCCGCACCAATGCGAAGTACGGACTTTAGAAGTATTGTTGAACCAATTCTCAACGAATGCTTTGATGGAGTCTATGATCAGCGTACCGACGAATGGTCACGAGTTTTCCGTGAGCAAGAAGGTATTCCCCGTAACTATCACGAAGAGCCAGTCCTTTATGGATTTGGAGCCGCACCCCAGTTGCCTGATGGAAGCCCTGTTTCCTATCAGCAAGGTGGTGTGTTATTCCTCCAGCGCTATGTATACCAAGTCTATGGACTTGCGTTTGCATTGACAAAAGTGTTGGTTGAAGATGGCGACCACATCCGTATCGGTCAAGTGTATGCACGTCACCTTGCTCAATCTTTGATTGAGACCAAAGAGACACTTTGTGCAAACATTTTGAACAATGCGTTCAACTCTTCATACGTTGGCGGTGATGGCGTTCAATTGAACACCACTAGCCACCCCATCGTTAACGGCACTGCATCCAACTTGTTGGCTACAGCCGCTGTGTTGTCACAAACATCTCTTGAGCAAATGTTGATCCAGATCCGTCAGGCTGTGGACAACAATGGTAAGAAGATTCGCTTGGTTCCCCGCCAATTGGTGGTCGCTCCCGGCAACATCTTCCAAGCCGAGGTATTGCTCAAGTCAGTGTTGCGTACTGGTACTGCAAACAATGATGTGAACCCAATCAAGTCAATCGGATTGCTTGACGAAGGTGCCGCAGTGTTGTCACGTTTGACCAGTTCTACAGCATGGTGGGTGCAAACCGACGCTCCTGAAGGTATGAAGTTGCTCATGCGTCGTCGTCTTGAGAAGACGATGGAAGGTGACTTTGAGACCGACACAATGCGTTACAAAGCCACTGAGCGTTACATCCCCGGATGGACCGACTGGCGTGCCCTTTACGGCACACCCGGCGCTTAAAGCCACGACGGGGGTTGGGATAAAACCCAGCCCCCTATTTTTTTAACTTCGTCAAACTTTTCAAGGAGCAGACGATGCCTCAATTTTCAGATGACCTATTTTTAGGTAATGGTCAAACCTATATGGGTACCGGTAATCAATCCGCTACCTCTATCATTTCAGCAACAATTTCAGGTACAACCCTGACTGTTTCTGCTTATTTGTCCGGCGATACACCATTCGTTGGCCAATACGTCACAGGATCTAGCGTAACTGCTAACTCCTACATCACTGCTGACTTGGGTACTAACTCAAGCGGTAACCACCAATACACATTGTCTCAATCATCGACTGTTGGCTCTGCCACTACGATGTATTTGGCTGGTAATGCGTTATTGGGTGATCCATCTCCCATGTCTGTCGGTGTTGGTCCTATGGGCCGCGTCTACATTTGGGATACGATTCCACAAGCATTGCAAACCAACAACATTGCCGCATCACAAGCACCTTCTGGCGCTGGTGCGTTGACATTGACTGCTGGTACAGGAGTAACTTCTGTTGTGCGTGCTGATGGAACTACAGTTTTGCAATTGGATGTACCTCGTGCTCTCCAAGTGAACTGCTCAACAACTGCTCGTGCATTTACGGTTACTGGTTACGACTATTATGGTCAAGCCATGTCGGAAGTGATCACAGTTGCTACACCCGGAACTGCTGTATTTGGCCTTAAAGCATGGTATCAAGTTTCTAGCGTGACAATCGCTGGATCTGCTACTGCCGCCGTGGTCGGTACAAGTGATGTTCTAGGTTTCCCTGTTCGCGTCATTGATGCTGGTTACTTGATCAGCAACATCTGGAATAACACTCTAGACAATGATGCTGGTACTTTTGCGGCCGCTGTTACAGCAACTGCAACAAGCACCACAGGAGACGTTCGCGGTACATACAAGCCTTCATCTGCTACTAACGGTAGCAAACGTTTGGTTTGCGCTATTGCGATTCCTGCAATTGGTTCTGGCCCCAACGCTACCCGTCAAGGTGCGCTTGGTGTAACTCAAGCCTAAAGGAGATAACTCATGGCTACAAAGAAATCCAGCGCAGGAGGCTTTAGCCAAATGCCAAAGATGATCACTGATGAACCTACAGTGATTTTGAAACTCAAAAAGGGCGGCAAAGTCGCTCACAAAGCCAAGGGTGGCAAGGCTAAACATCACGAAGAGCATGGCCACAAGGCTATGAAGCACATGATGGATGGTGGCGTTATGGGTGCATTGGCTAACACGCCAGCACTTATTGGTCGTCCAGCCTTGAATACGCCTGTTGCTCGTCCTGCTAAGCCTTCAATGGCCGCACGTCGCGCCGCAATGATGGCCAAGCCCGCACCTGCTGGCATGATGAAAAAGGGTGGAAAAGCCCATCACCATGCTGAAGGCGGAGACATTGCTCAAGACAAAGCAATGATCAAAAAGGCTTTCAAAGAGCATGATGCCCAAGAGCACAAAGGTGGTAAGGGTACCAAATTGCATCTTAAACATGGTGGGAAAACTCACAAGTATGCCAAAGGTGGCGCTACTGGTGAGGCTATGGACGCATTTGAGACCAAGACTACCATCGAGCATGATGAGAAGCCTTACGTTGAGACCGAAATGCACACTGCTAAGCGTGACACTGCTCATGGTACTGGTGCTGTCAAAGAGGGCAACGCAGGCGGCTACAAGCACGGTGGCAAGACAC